>JACXXQ010000146.1_pt1 | contig 46845 bp, 38 predicted proteins | sample 8621361 | NCBI WGS metagenome assembly JACXXQ01 (sample SAMN15503820, study PRJNA645414) | gut metagenome | isolation source: feces | host: Bos taurus | place: USA | collected 2016 | reverse complement strand
CATCCCTAACGCAGTTGCGGTGAAATAGGGACTGTTTGCTGGGCAAACCGCAAAACAGTCCCTATTTCACCGCAACTTATTGGTGACTTTTAGGATGGTACTCAGCGCCAGGGGTCGGCTTCGAACATGGGCTCGCGCTCGGGGCGGCGATCGCTGTAGGGGTCGTAGCCGTCGTCGTCCTCGTTCTCGGCACGGATGTAGGGGTCGCGCGGCTTGGGCGCCGGTTTCGGCGCGGGCTTAGGTGCGGCGGACATGGCGTTAGTCGCCGGCGCGTTCGTCTTGATCTCGTCGTTCATCTGCATATCTCCTTGCCATGTACTCACGTTCAATATCATCGATTGTCGCACGAAAAAGAGTGGCGGACCCGTTTTGATCCGCCACCCTTGGCGTTTTGCGATGAAGGGCAGTTTAAAGCCAGCCCCAAAATCTACTCGGCGTCGGGGACCTCGTAGGTGGCCGCCGGCGTGCTGTCGCACACGACGGTAAAGCCGCCGTCCTTGTCGACGTCGACCGTCACCTGATCGCCCTCGCGCACCGTGCCGTCGATAATGGCCGCCGCGATGGCATCCACGACCTCGCGCTGCACCAGACGCTTGAGCGGACGTGCACCAAAGACAGGGTCCAGGCCACCCACGGCGAGCATCTGCTTGGCCGCTGGGGTGATGGCAAGCGTCATGCGCTCCTTGGCCAGACGCGCGCGAACGTCGGCGAGCTGGATGTCGACGATTTTCTCGATCTGCGCCAAGCCGAGCGGATGGAACACCACGATGTCGTCGATACGATTGAGGAACTCGGGGCGGAAGGTCTGAGCCATGGCCGCGTCGACCTGATGGCGCATCTCTTCCTCGTCCTTGCCCGAAAGATCGGCAATGGCCTTGGAGCCCACGTTGGACGTCATGATGATAATCGTGTTCTTGAAGGACACCTGGCGACCCTGGCCATCGGTCAGACGGCCATCGTCAAGCACCTGCAGCAGCACGTTAAAGACATCCGGGTGAGCCTTCTCCATCTCGTCGAGCAAGATCACGGAGTACGGACGACGGCGCACGGCCTCGGTGAGCTGGCCACCCTCGTCGTAGCCCACGTATCCCGGGGGCGCACCGATCAGACGCTGGACGCTGAACTTCTCCATGTACTCGGACATGTCGATACGCACGAGCGCGCGCTCGTCATCGAACAGGCACTCGGCCAGCGCCTTGGCGAGCTCGGTCTTGCCTACGCCGGTGGGGCCCAGGAAGAAGAAGCTGCCAATAGGCTTGTCTGGATCGGAGAGGCCCGCACGGCTGCGGCGCACGGCCGCGGCAACAGCAGACACGGCCTCGTCCTGGCCGATGACGCGCTTATGCAGCTCGCCCTCCAGGCCCTTCAGCTTGTCGAGCTCGCCCTGCATCATCTTGGACACGGGCACGCCGGTCCAGGCGCTCACGACCTCGGCGATCTCATCGGAGGTCACCTGTTCGTTGAGGCCCTCGCCGTCCTGCTGCTTTTGCGCCTCGAGCGCGGCCTCGGAATCCTGAATCTGCTGCTGCAGGCCCGGAATCACGGAGTAACGCAGCTCGGACGCACGGCCCAGGTCGCCGTTGCGCGTCGCGCGCTCCTCTTCGCTCTTGGCCTCGTCGAGCTGCCCCTTAAGCTCCTGCACATGGTCGATGGCATTCTTCTGGTTGAGCCAGCCGGCCTTTTGCACGTTGAGCTTTTCCTGGACCTCGGCAATCTCCTGGCGCAGGGCCTCCAGACGCTCCTTGGAGGCGTCGTCGGTCTCCTTCATGAGCGCCTGCTCCTCGATCTGCAGCTGGGTGAGCTGGCGCGTGGTTGCGTCGATCTCGACCGGCATGCTGTCGAGCTCCATGCGCAAACGACTCGCGGCCTCATCGACCAGGTCGATGGCCTTATCGGGCAGGAAACGGTCGGCGATGTAGCGATCGGAGAGGTCGGCGGCAGCCACGAGCGCGCCATCGGTGATGTGCACGCCGTGGAAGATCTCGTACTTCTCCTTAAGGCCACGCAGGATCGAGATGGTGTCCTCGACGGTAGGCTCGGAGACCATCACAGTCTGGAAACGACGCGCGAGCGCCGCGTCCTTCTCGATGTACTTGCGGTATTCGTCGAGCGTGGTCGCGCCGATCGCGTGCAGGTCGCCACGGGCGAGCGCCGGCTTGAGGATGTTGCCGGCGTCCATGGAGCCCTCGGTGGCACCCGCTCCCACGATGGTGTGGAGCTCATCGATGAACAGGATGACCTTGCCTTCGGACTTTTGGACTTCCTTGAGCACGGCCTTTAAGCGGTCCTCGAACTCGCCGCGGTACTTGGCGCCGGCGACCAGAGCGCTCATGTCGAGCTCGATGAGGTCGCGGTCGCGCAGGGTACTCGGCACGTCACCGGCCACGATACGCTGGGCGATGCCCTCGACGATGGCGGTTTTACCGACGCCCGGCTCGCCGATGAGCACGGGGTTGTTCTTGGTGCGACGGGACAGGACCTGGATGGTACGACGGATCTCGTCGGTACGGCCGATGACCGGGTCGAGCTTGCCGGCGCGGGCAAGGTCGCAGATGTTGCGTCCGTACTGCTCCAGCGCCTCAAACTGGGTCTTGTCCTCGGCAGACGTCACTCGGTCATCGCCGCGCAGCTCCTCGTAGACCTGCTCGATACGCTCCTTGGTCACGCCGGCGTCGCGCAGAACGCGGCCGGCCTCGCCCTTGTCCTCGGCAAGTGCCATCAGCAGATGCTCGGTCACCACAAAGCTGTCGCCCATCTTGGTGGCCTTCTTCTCGGCCTTCTCGATGACGCGGACGAGCTCGTTTGACAGGCCCATCTGCTGGCCCTCACCCGAAACCTTGGGCGCGTGGTCGATGGCATCCTGTGTGGAACGCGCGAGCTGGGCCGGGTCGGCACCGATGCGCTCGATAATCACGGAGATGTTGCGCTCGCCGGCACCGAGCAGGGCAGACAGCAGGTGAATCGGCTCCACCGCGCCGGCCTGCGCGTCGGCAGCCGTGCTCATGGCGGTCTGCAACGCCTCGCGCGACGTCATTGCTAGCTTATCGATTCTCATGGAATCACCTCTCTTGGGGTGGCCGCCCTACGGGGTGGCTTCACGTTGTTCGAGAAGTATTGTTGCCAGCTTTGCATGATCTTATACATAAATCTAAGTCTCTATATATAAGATTTTCTGAGTGATTGATGGATAGGATGCTGAGACGTCGGTCCACTGTATCCCCGACGACCAACCGTCTCGATCTGTAACATCTAGCGACCGTTTCTGGCTCCAGATGTTACAGATCGAGAGGAAATATTCAGCAGCGCCCGTTTATCTCAATCTGTAACAACTACTCGGCAAATAAAGGTCCACCTGTTACAGATCGAGACAAACTGCGGACCACCACAAAGGCGCCTGTCCCCAATGTGGTAGTTTTCAACAAAGAAGCCGCCCCAATAAAAAGAGGCGGCATCAAGCAAGTCTATTTATTAGCGTCCCTCAAGACCCAACGAGAACGCACAAACGTAGCCCGGGGCTTACCCTTTGCCGAACGCGACCCTCGCGAAGCGCGTGAGCGGGCGGGAAAGGGTAAGCCCCGGGCGGACAAGTATGTGCGTTACTCGGCAGCGGCCTTGAACTTGTTGTAGTTGATCAGGCAGCCGGCCTTGACGATGGCGCGCTCCTCGGCCGTCATATCGGCGATATAGAGCTCAATCTGCTCGACCGAGCCGTCGGCGCGCACCACGTAGGCGGCGATGTCCTTCAGGTCGCCATCGAGCGCGGCGCGGATACCCGGCACAAAGACGTAGTCGCCCACCTCAAAGTTGGGCTCGGCCTCCATCTGGAAGGGCACCATGCCCCAGTTCATCACGTTGGAGCGATAGCGCTTGGTGGCGTACTCGTGGACGATGTTGGCCAGACCGCCGATCACGCGCTGGCAGCTCGCAGCCTGCTCGCGGGCGGAACCGTCGCCGGGTTTCTTGGCGTAGAGCATGGAGCCGTACTCGGTCGCCTTGGCATCAGCCGCGACACCCGCGCCGGCCAGTGCCTCAAACACACCGGCAAGCTCAGCATCAAGCGCGGCCAGGTCGCCCGCGGACTCACCGGCAACGCGGCGCTTCTCCACCGCGTCGACCTCCTTGGAGCGGCCCACGTAGGCAGGGTCGCGGCGGCTGAGCGTAAACTCGGCCAGGCCCAGTGGGTTGGAGCGGAAGGAGCTCGTCTCGCCCGAGGGAATGAGCTCGTCGGTTGTGGTGACCGGGTCCATGATCTTGGAGCACACCTTGAGCAGGATGTCGTCGCCGAGCGGCTCCATCGCGGGCCACGGTTTGATGTTGGGGCCCTCGACCAGCTCGTCGGTCGGCTCAGCCTTGCCAAAGCCCCAGTACACACGCTTCTTGTACGGCGCGTCGTCGAAGGTGTACTCGCAGGCCTCGTCCCAGGTCTCCTCGGGCAGATCGGTCGCCGGCGTCAAGACGCCGCCGTTGGCCGCCGTCGCCGCAATGGAGCGGGCATCCATCAGGGCGACGGCGCTCAGCTGGCCATTACCCGGCTTAGAACCCTCGCGGTTGGGGAAGTTGCGCGTAGTGTGGCGGATCGAAAGGCCGTTGTTGGCGGGCGTGTCGCCGGCGCCAAAGCACGGGCCGCAGAACGCCGTGCGCACGATCGCGCCGGCCTCCATAAGGTCGTAGATGTAGCCGCGGCGCGTGAGCTCGAGCGCCACGGGTTGGCTCGTGGGATAGACCGACAGCGAGAACTCACCGCAGCCGGTGTTGGCGCCCTTGAGCACGCGAGCCGCCTGAACCACGGAGTCGTAGTTGCCGCCCGAACAGCCGGCGATGACGCCCTGCTGCACATGCAGCTTGCCGTCGACGATCTTGTCGAGCAGGCTAAAGTGCGTCTTGCCCTCGCCGATCTTGGCGGCCTCGAGCTCCACCTCGTGCAGGATGTCCTCGAGGTTCTCGTTGAGCTCATCGATCTCAAAGCCGTTGGAAGGATGGAACGGCAAGGCGATCATGGGTTTGATGCTGGACAGGTCGACCTCGACGCAGCCGTCGTAGTAGGCGACATCGGCGGGCTTGAGCTCGCGATAGTCGTCGCCGCGACCGTGCATGGTCAGGAATGCGCGCGTGTCCTCGTCGGTAGCCCAGATGGAGGAGAGGCAGGTGGTCTCGGTGGTCATGACGTCGACGCCGTTACGGTAGTCGGTCGTCATGCTCGCAATGCCGGGGCCCACGAACTCCATGACCTTGTTCTTAACGTAGCCCTTGGCAAAGACAGCGCGGATGATGGCGAGCGCCACGTCGTGCGGGCCAACGCCGGGGCGCGGGGCGCCCGTGAGGTAGATGGCCACAACACCGGGATAGGCAACGTCGTAGGTGTCGCGCAGCAGCTGCTTGGCCAGCTCGCCGCCGCCCTCGCCCACGGCCATGGTGCCCAAGGCGCCGTAGCGGGTGTGCGAGTCGGAACCCAGGATCATCTTGCCGCATCCGGCGAAGTTCTCGCGCATGAAGGAGTGGATGACCGCGATGTGCGGCGGGACGAAGATGCCACCGTACTTTTTGGCCGCGGAAAGGCCAAAGACGTGGTCGTCCTCATTGATGGTGCCGCCCACGGCGCACAGCGAGTTGTGGCAGTTGGTGAGCACGTAGGGCAGCGGGAACTGCTCCATGCCCGAGGCGCGCGCCGTCTGGATGATGCCGACGAAGGTGATGTCATGGCTTGCCATGGCGTCGAAGCGAATCTTGAGCGCCTCGGGGTCGCCGGACGTATTGTGCGCCTGAAGAATCGAATACGCGATGGTGCCGCGCTTGGCATCCTCGGGCGTCTGCGTGATACCGCGCTCGGCGGCCTCGGCCGTAGGCACAACCTCGCTGCCGTTACGCAGGTAGATGCCGTCCTCGTACAGCTTGACCATACTGTCTCCCACTCTGCCCGAAAGTCTCGGGCGCATAGCATACATTCGTTCAATATCGTGCCATAGAACGGTTGCCAGCGGGTTACGAATCTGCACGTTCACTTTATCTCGGTAAAGTGAACGACGAACCTCTTGCACCGCGCTCTTGACAAGGAGTGTCCCAAAGTGTCGACACAAAAGGAACGTCCCCAAGTGCCAGCCAAAGCAACGTCGCAGGTTGAGGACGGACAGCGAGCGGGCCGCATTTGAGACAAGGTGACGTGAAACGAAAGGGCGCTGACCTTCTGGTCGCGCCCTTGAAGTTGAACGTCAGATTGTCCAAATGCGGCCCGCGCAGCGTCGGCCGGCCCGCCGTTCGTTAGAACGGCGGAACCTAGAGATCCCCGCCCGCGCCCAAAAGCTTGCGCATGACCTGCTCGGGGTTGACTGAGCCGTCGCGCGGGGCAAGGGCGGTGATCTTCTTTTGCATCTTGTACTCGTGCAGCTCGTCCTCGAGCTGGCGCACGCGGGCGCGAAGCTGTTCGTTCTCGCGCTCGCGCTCCTCGGCACGCTCCTTCATATCGAGAATGCGCACCACGCCGGCAAGGTTGATACCCTCATCGGTCAGCTGGTTGATGAGCTCCAGGCGCTCGATATCGGCACGCGAATACAGGCGCGTGTTGCCGCCCGAGCGCTGGGGGTTCACCAGGCCCTTGGACTCGTAGACGCGCAGAGTCTGCGGATGCATGCCGGTCAGCTCGGCCGCCACGCTGATCATGTACAGCGGTTTGTTCCTATTGTCCTCGGCCATGCTACCTGACCCCTTTCCGTCTCGTTATCGTCCATCATAAGCCCGCGGGCGCGGGCGTGCGCCACGACCGCCCTAGTACGTCGCCTTGTAACGGTTGACCTTCTCGCGATAGTCGCGTGTGTCGGCCTCACGCAGCTTGGTCATGGCATCGCGCTCGTCATCGGATAGGTTCGTGGGGACCTGCACCTTAATCTCGACGAGCAGCGCGCCCGTACGGCCACGGTGCTTAACGTCGGGCGCTCCCATCTCCTTAAAGCGGAACTTCTTGCCCGTCTGGGTACCCGCGGGCACTTTCAAACGGACCGTCGCACCGCCGGGCGTGGGCACGTCCACCGTGCAGCCGAGCGCTGCCTCGTAGACCGAGATCGGCACCTCCATGGTCACGTCGGCACCCTTACGCTTAAACAGCGCATGCTCCTCCACATGCGTGGTCACGACCAGGTCGCCGCGCTCGCCACCCGCAACGCCATACTCGCCGCGGCGCTTGTAGCGCAGCTTGCCGCCGTCGACCGCACCCGCGGGCACCGAGACCGTAATGGTCTGCTGCTCACCCGTCGAGGGAATGCGGTAGGTGACCTTATGCGTCACGCCGCGAAACGCGTCCTCGGCCGTCACATCGACGGTCAGTGACAGGTCGCCGCCCTTGCGCGCGCGGTTGCGACCCGCGCCCGCACCGGCAGCGCCCGCAGCCCCGGCAAAGCCCGAGCCCCAGTCGCTGCCCCATGCGCCGTTGCCGCTAAAGATGCTGTCGAAGATATCGCCCCAGCCGCTCGCGCCTGCGCCGGCACCGTAGCCGCCGCCATACGCACCGCCCGCGCCCGGCATGCCGCCGAACATGAGCATCTGGTCGTACTCTTTGCGCTTCTTCTCGTCCGAAAGCGTCTCGTAGGCCTCGCTGATCTCCTTGAACTTGGCCTCGTCGCCGCCGGCATCGGGGTGATATTTTTGCGCGAGCTTGCGAAACGCGCTCTTGATCTCTTTGTCGGAGGCGCTCTTGGATACGCCCAGGATGTCATAGAAGGTTTTGCCTGCAGCCATCGTAGCTCCTCTCCTGTTTCAGCCGCCGTCCCAGCGGACGGCGGCTCATGCTTTCATATGGCACTAGGCCAGAAAGGGCCCCGGGTGTTGCCCCGGGGCCCTTCTCAATTACTCCTCGGTGCTCTCGGCCGTATCGGCCGCAGCATCCTCGGGCGCCGCTTCGGGCTCCGGTGCGGGGCGTTTCTCGCCACCGTAGGTCACCGTCACCATCGCGGAGCGCAGGATGCGGTCCGCCATGCGGTAGCCCTTCTGGTACACGTCGTTGACGGTCTCATCGTACTGCGATGCGTCCTCGACACGCCCCACGGCCTGGTGCTCGAGCGGATCGAACGCCTCGCCCTTGGGGTCGATGGGCTCAACGCCCTCGTGCGCAAACACATCGAGCAGCTTGGCATGCACCGCGTCAACGCCGTCGACGAACTGCTTAAAGTCGTCGGAAAGCTCCTGGCTGCGGGCATGGTCGATTGCACGCTCAATATCGTCGACCACCGGCAGCAGCGCGGTGACGAGCTTCTCGGTCGCGCGCTCGCGCTCGGCGATACGCTCGTTGGCGGTACGGCGACGGAAGTTCTCCCAGTCGGCCTGCAGACGGGCGGTACGCTCGGTGGCGTCCTTTGCCTTGTCCTCGGCGGCCTTCTGAGCCTCCACCGCAGCATCGAGCTCGCTGCGCACTTTGGCGAGCTCCTTCTGGGCCTGCTCGAACTTGAGCTTAAAGTCGTTGTCGGCGGCTTCCTCACCGGCGCGGATAGCGGCTTCCACCATCTCGTCCTCGGTCATCGTCGCCTCCTTGTTGGAATCCTCTACCTGGTTCTCGGCAGCCTCGGCGACCGCGGCCTCGTTGGCCTCGGTATCGTCGACGGCCTCTACGGGAATCTTCACGTCCTTCTCCTTGGAGTCAACGGGGGCGGCGCCAGCGGCAGCCGCCTCCGTGCGAGCTTTACGGGCGGACATGATTACTTGTCCTCGTCGTCCACAACCTCGTAGTCGGCGTCGACCACGTCGTCGTCAGCAGGCTGAGCACCGGCGGCACCGTTGGTCTGCTGCTGAGCATCGGCGTAGACAACCTGTGCCAGCTCGTAGGCCACAGACTGCAGGGACTCGCCGGCGGCCTTGATGGCCTCGACGTCAGAGCCCTCGAGTGCCTTCTTGGCGTCGGCGATAGCGGCCTCTGCCTTGGACTTCACGTCGGCGGAAACCTTGTCGCCCAGCTCGTTGAGGGTCTGCTCGGTGGAGTAGCACAGGCTATCAGTCTGGTTGCGGACCTCGACCTCTTCCTTCTGCTTCTTGTCCTCCTCGGCATGAGCCTCGGCGTCCTTGACCATGCGATCGACTTCGTCGTCAGACAGAGCGGTGGAGCCGGAGATGGTGATCTGCTGCTCCTTGCCGGTGCCCTTGTCCTTAGCGGAGACCTTGACAATGCCGTTGGCGTCGATGTCGAAGGTGACCTCGATCTGCGGCACGCCGCGGCGGGCAGCCGGGATACCGGTCAGCTGGAACTTACCGAGCGACTTGTTGTCGCGGGCAAGCTCGCGCTCGCCCTGGAGCACGTTGATCTCGACGCTGGTCTGGTTGTCGGCGGCGGTGGAGTAGACCTCGGTCTTGGAGGTCGGGATCGTGGTGTTACGGTCGATCATCTTGGTCATGATGCCGCCCATGGTCTCGACACCCAGCGACAGCGGGGTAACGTCGAGCAGTAGGATGCCCTCGACGTCGCCGGTGAGCACGCCGCCCTGAACGGCAGCGCCGTCGGCAACGACCTCGTCGGGGTTCACGGACATGTTGGGCTGCTTGCCGGTCATGGTCTTGACCAGGTCCTGGACGGCGGGCATACGGGTGGAGCCGCCGACGAGGATGACCTCGGTCAGATCGGAGAGCTTGAGCTTAGCGTCGCGCAGGGCGTTGGTGACGGGCTGCTTGCAGCGCTCGAGCAGGTCGCGGGTGATCTTCTCGAACTCGGCGCGGGTCAGCGTGTAGTTGAGGTGCAGCGGGCCGGACTGGTTCATGGTGATGAACGGCAGGTTGATGGTGGACTGCTGGGCGGCGGAGAGCTCCTTCTTGGCGTTCTCGGCAGCCTCCTTCAGACGCTGCAGGGCCATGGGGTCCTGACGCAGGTCGACACCGTTCTCCTGCTGGAACTTATCGGCCATCCAGTCGATGACGCGCTGGTCCCAGTCGTCGCCGCCCAGGTGGTTGTCGCCGGAGGTGGACAGAACCTCAAACACGCCGTCGGCGAGGTCGAGGATGGAGACGTCGAAGGTGCCGCCGCCCAGGTCGAAGACCAAGATGCGCTGGTCGGAGCCCTGCTTGTCCAGACCATAGGCCAGAGCAGCAGCGGTCGGCTCGTTGACGATACGCTTGACGTTGAGGCCGGCAATCTTACCGGCGTCCTTGGTGGCCTGACGCTGAGCGTCGTTGAAGTAGGCCGGGACGGTGATGACGGCGTCGGTGACGGTCTCGCCCAGATACTTCTCGGCGTCGGCCTTCATCTTGGCGAGCGTCATGGCGCTCACCTGCTCGGCGGTGTAATCCTTACCCTCGATGTTGACGACGGCACGGCCACCCTGGCCCTCCTTGACCTCATACGGCACGGTCTTGAGCTCGGAGGTGCACTCGGAGTACTTGCGGCCCATGAAGCGCTTGATGGAGAACACGGTGTTCTTGGGGTTGGTGACCGCCTGGTTCTTAGCGGCCTTGCCTACGACGCGGTCGCCGTCGGCACGGAAGCCAACAACGGACGGGGTGGTGCGGTCGCCCTCGGCGTTGACGATGATGGTCGGAGAACCGCCCTCGAGGACGGCCATAGCGGAGTTGGTAGTACCAAGGTCGATACCAAGAATCTTACCCATTAGAAATTCCCTCTCTCTTGTGCGTTCGCACCGCCTCGGCGGTCTACCGCGCGGCGCTTCGGCTTGTCTTTCAGGATGTAGTGTATCCCCTTATGGGCCGGAATATACAAAATCTAAGTCAATTCATATAAGATTTCTTGTAGTTGAGAGTTTAGGTTCTCAAATGCGCAGGTAGACGGATGGATTAAGTTCTCGGTAGATCTATTGAGATCTACGTAGAGTTGACTGAGGCTTGAGCCTGAAGCTGCGTGGGGCGGCCTTGCGGAAAGTACATCCCATTCTGAGCGTCAATTCCGGGACACAGTTTCCGCTAGCGGGTCCAACCGGAAACTGTGACCCGTTTTTCCGCCAAATAACGGGATGCCCTTTCCGCAGGCGCGCTCGATCGCCCGATATTTTAAGTCACCTTTAGCTAACATTCGCTCAGCTCAGCGGCCCCACCTGCAAGTTTTTTAGTAAGCCGTGGCATACTCGGCGAACGGTATGAAGATGCCGGTCGGAGGGTATTGCAAACGGTCGCTCCCGTGGTATGTTTTTGCCCGAATCAAACCGGCGCGCATCGCCTGTAGCGTCGGTCAACAGAGAGGAAACTACCATGGCTCATCCCGTAATTGATGCCGACGAGTGCATCGCTTGTGGCGTTTGCGTCGACTCCTGCCCCGCTGGCGTTCTGGAGCTCCAGGACGTCGCTACCGTCGCTGACGAGGACTCCTGCGTCGCCTGTGGTGCTTGCCAGGACGCTTGCCCCGCTGGCGCGATCACCGAGATCGTCGAGGAGTAACAACTCCCCCACCTGCACACTCAAAAGTACACCGTGCACAAAAAGGAGGTCTCCGCATCGCCGCGGAGGCCTCCTTTTGCATACGTTGGCAACTAATTTGGGACTGGCCCCTTGGCAGTTGCGGTGGAATAGTTCCTGTTTTATGGCTTAGGTGCCGATTTAGGAACTATTTCACCGCAACTTATAGAGAGCGCCGGGCTAGGATAGGTCATCCTCATAGGGCATTAGATCCGCTAGATAGCCCTTTTCTTTGAGCATGGCCTCGATCTCGTCGAGGGTCTGCTCGTCTTCTGCAGCGATGCGATGGAAGTGATAGCCGCTGGTCACCGTCAGCAGCGGAAAGCTCTTGCCACTGGCGATGTCGTGCAGATAGCGCTCGATATCGCGGCGGTTACGGATATCCAGATCGGCCGTGATCTTGCCGTACACGCGGTGGTTGACGATCACGTTGAGCACGGCACCGCCCGCGTCGACGATGCTCGTGAGCTCATCGCCCGCCTGCTCCACGCTGTGGCGCACCTTGACCAGATGTGTGGGCACAGCCGGGCTGCTCGCCGCCTCCTGCAGTACATAGCCGCGATTGGTGGCGACGATATCGTGCCCGTCGGCACGCAGCAGGGCGATGTCTTGCACGACGACCTGACGGCTCACACCCACCTCGCGGGCAAGCGCACTGCCCGAGACGGGATCTTTGGCTCCCTCGAGCACGGCCATGATGGAACGGCGACGCTCGCGGGCATCCATTATTTACCGTCCAGCAGACGCAGGTGCTTGAGCGAGAGGTCGAGAATCGGCGCAGAGTGCGTCAGGGCGCCCGAGCTGATAAAGTCAACGCCCAGGTCGGCGAGCGCGCGGATATTGTTGGCGTCCACATTGCCCGAACACTCGGTCTTGGCACGACCGGCGATAAGCTCGATGGCGGATACCATGTCGTCATGGGTCATGTTGTCGAGCATGATGATATCGGCACCGGCCTCCACGGCTTCGTGTACCATGTCCAAGTTCTCGCACTCAATCTCGACCGTCGTGGTAAACGACGCGTGGGCGCGTGCCATCTCGATCGCACGCGTCACGCCACCGGCGGCGTCAATGTGGTTGTCCTTGAGCATGACGGCCGTCGACAGGTTGTAGCGGTGGTTGCTGCCGCCGCCAATCTCGACCGCCGCCTTCTCAAACACGCGCATGCCCGGCGTTGTCTTGCGCGTGTCGACGAGCACAGTCTTGGTGCCCTCGAGCGCCGCAGCCATGTTGTGCGTGTAAGTAGCGATGCCGCTCATGCGCTGCAGGTAGTTGAGCGCCACGCGCTCGCCCGAAAGCAGCACACGCGCGTCGCCGCACACCTGACCCACGTGATCGCCGGCGTGCACCTCGTCACCGTCGGCAACATCAAACAGCACCGAACTCTGCGAATCCAGCAGCTCAAAGGTGCGGGCGAATACGTCCAGGCCGGCGATGATGCCATCGGCCTTGGCGATGAGCTCAACGGTAGCGGGACGCGCCGTGGGGCACACGCTCGCCGTACTCACGTCCTCAAACGTGATGTCCTCGCGCAGAGCCTGCAGAATCAGATCATCGGCGACGAGCTTCATGGTAATGGGATTCATGGTCTACTCCTCTGCGGCCTGCGTGCCGGCGGCACGGGCCAGATCATCGATTGCAAGGGCGTCGGCGCTCAGGGCGCGATGGCGTCCGTCGAGCGCGGGCTCGCCGGCCTGCTCCACGGCAAGCGACTCGCCGGTGCGCATACGCCAAGCGGCGCGGCGACCCCAGACGAGAGACTCGAGCAGACTGTTGGAAGCCAAGCGATTCTTGCCGTGCACGCCGTTGCAGGCTGTCTCGCCGGCAGCGTAGAGCTCGGGCATCGAGGTGCGGCCGTCCTTGTCGACCCACACGCCGCCCATAAAGTAGTGTTGCGTGGGCGTGACGGGAATGGGCTCGTCCAGGATGTCGCGGCCGTCCTCCAAGCAGCGCGCGCGGATGTTGGCAAAATGCCCGGTCACCACGTCGCGCTCGACGGGGGCAAAGCTCAGCCACTCGTGCTCGGTGCCGTCCTGCTTCATCTGCTCGCGAATGGCGGCGGCGACCACATCGCGCGGCTGAAGCTCATCGGTAAAACGCTCGCCGGCGGCGTTGAGCAAAATCGCGCCCTCGCCGCGGCAGCTCTCGCTGATCAGGAAGGTGCGGCCCGGCTGCGGCGAGAACAGTCCCGTGGGGTGAATCTGCACGTAGTCCAGGTGCTCCATCTTAATGCCGTGCTCCTGGGCGATGTAGCAGGCATCGCCGGTGAGCTGCGGGTAGTTGGTCGAGTGGTCGTATACGCCACCGATGCCGCCCGTCGCCCACAGTGTATGGCGGGCGTGAATCTTAAACGCCTCGCCGGCATGCACGCCCTCGGCGGCATTTGCCAGCTCGTCGGCGGGGCGGACCGAATCGTCCTCGTCAACGGCAACGGCAACGACGCCGGTGCACACCGCGGCGCCATCGCGCTCGGCGGTCAGGATGTCGGTCATGGCCACGTGCTCAAGAATCTGTACGTTGTCCAGCTTGCGGACGGCCTGGAGCAGCTTGGTCGTGATCTCCTTGCCGGTGATGTCGGCATGGAAGGCAATGCGCGGGCGGCTGTGCGCGCCCTCGCGGGTAAAGTCGAGGCTGCCGTCGGCCTTGCGCTCAAAGTCCACACCCATGGCCAGCAGGTCGTTGATGACCGAGCGGCTCGAGCGGATCATGATGTCGACGCTCTCACGGCGGTTCTCGTAATGGCCGGCGTGCATGGTGTCCTCAAAGAAGGCATCGTAGTCAGAGCCCTCGGGCAGCACGCAGATGCCGCCCTGCGCGAGCATGGAGTCGCACTCGTCGACAGCACCCTTGGAGAGCATGATCACGCGCGTGCTCGTCGGCAGATTGAGAGCCGCATACAGGCCCGCCACGCCGCAGCCAGCGATGACGACGTCGCATTCCATGTCGGGGTATTGCTTGGTTTCCACAGGAATCCTCTCCCTTGTAATGTGGCATAAGGGATGGTCCATCATGTCACATTGGCTTAGCGCGCCGCGTATTCGAGCATGCGGTCGAGCGTGAGCTTGGCCTGATCGGCGGCCTCGTCCGACACGCCAATCTGCACCTCGCCCTCGCCCGTCTCCAGGCAGCGCACGAGCTTTTCGAGCGTGATAAGATCCATGTTGACGCAGGTGGGCTGCACCGCGGGGAAGTAGAACTTCTTGCCGGTGCCCTGGCAGCGGCGCTCGAGCTCGTAGAGCACGCCGCGGACCGTCACGATGATGAACTCGCTGGCATCGGACTCCTCGGCGTACTTAATGATGCCGGCGGTGGAGCCGATATAGTCGGCCTCGGCCAGGACGTCGGCTTTGCACTCGGGGTGCGCCAGTACGAGCGCGTCGGGGTGCGCCTCCTGCGCGTCGACGATCTGCTCAACCGTGATGATGTGGTGGCGCGGGCAGTAGCCCTTGTTGAGCAGGACGTGCTTTTGTGGAACCTGCTCGGATACGAAGCGACCCAGGTTTTGGTCGGGAATGAACAGGATGTGCTGCTGCGGCAGCTCGGACACGATCTTGACGGCGTTGGAGCTGGTGACGCACACGTCGCTCCAACTCTTGATCTCGACCGTGGAGTTGACGTAGCAGACCACGGCCAGGTCGTCGCCGTACTCGGCGCGTGCCGCGTCGACCGTCTCGCGCTTGACCATGTGTGCCATGGGGCAGTCCGCGCCCGGCTCGGGCAGCAGCACAGTCTTGGTGGGATTGAGCAGCTTGGCGCTCTCGCCCATAAACTCCACGCCGCACAGCACGATGGTCTGCTGCGGCAGGCTCTTGGCGAGCTTTGCCAGGTAGAAGCTGTCGCCGACGTAATCGGCAACGGCCTGGACCTCGGGCGCCACATAGTAGTGCGCCAAGATCACCGCGTCACGTTGGGTTTTTAATTGCTGAATGGCCTCGACGAGCTCTGCGGGCACCAGTGCCGCGCGCTCCGTTGCCGTCGTTGCCGATGCCAGGCCGGCCGCAATGTCGCGTGCAAGCTCCGATGCATCCATGTTCGCGCTCTGTGCCATCAAGGCCCCTCTCTTTTGGCGAATCTTGGGGCTTTAGTATGACACCTGGCTTTACAGCTGACAAGACAGCTGTAAAGCCAGGTGTAAAGTTGAAATAAAGATTCACTCTTGGAGCGGGTCCATTTTCGAACTGGCAAGCTGAGGATAGTCAAGCTCTCGATAGCGCAGGGGGCATCTTTCGCCACCGCAATACCGCTCGGCGCGAGTTGCGCACCGTGGGGCGCAAACGGGATGTTCCTCCGCGGGCGGCGCGCACCCAATATGGCAAAATCGAACTACTAAGCTGGTGATGGTCGGCGCCGTGACCGGATGCACATTCGGCCTCGCCAATGCCGTCGGCGGCGAGCTTTTCGCCCGTCAGGCATATCCACTCGTCATGCATCTGCCGCTCGTCATCTATCTGTGCGCGCTATCGCCTGAGCCCGCTGCTCGTTATGCCGGCTGTCACCAGTGCTTATCTGAGCTGCCAGTTCAGCAACTGGATGGGCATCGCCGTGCTCGCCGCCACCGACTCGCAAATCGCGTACTACGTGGCACGCATTATCACCACGGCCGTCGTCTTTGCGATCCTGCTGCATTGGGCCAGCGACATCGGTCCGCGCCTGGCGGTCAAAAGCCCCACCGAGCTCGAGATTTTGCTCATTCTGCCTTATGTTTCTTGCCGTTTATCTGCGCGAATACGAGGCGAAGGAAATCGCCGAGCGCGAGCGCTGGATGCTCGCGACCCGCGACAACGCAGCTATCAAAGAGCTCGAGGCTTGGCGCCAATCTGGACGTGAGCTTTCGGTCCTCCGCCATGACATACGGCACTTCCTGCGCGGCCATGTGGCTTTGATCGAGGAGGGCCACATCAACGAGGCGCTCGAGCGCATCGATGAACGACCGCACCGCCGTGCGCCGCTACTGCGCCAACGATACGGTCAATATCGCGCTTTCGTCATTTAGCTCCGATATCAACCGAAACGGCATCACTGCCGCTTTGCGCACCCGCCGCGCTCGACCCGCTAGGGCCACCTTGCCGGCTCCGGTCCTCTACAGCGGCGCGGCTGCCGGGGTCAGCTGCTTGATGTATGCCCACATGCGCTGTTTGGCAGCTTTGTCAGTGAGCGCCGCCTCAAAACCGTCGAGCGCAAGCACGCGACGACCCTGCACATGGGCGACCAAGCCGGGCTTGAGCATAGCGGTATCAAAGTCGTCGATTGCCACGAGCATGTCGGCATAGGTCTCGCGCATGGCGTCGGCCGCGCGATCGTCCAGCAGCAGTACCGCCTCGGGATCCAGAGCCTCGAGCGCCTCACGGAACAGCTCGCATGGCAGGCCCTCGCCTGCCGCAACCACTCCATCGCCCGCACCGGCGACACTCGCCAGCACGCAAAAATCTTCGGGTGCGTAGCCGATGGCACCGAGCGCCTTGCGCAACGCGGCACCGTCCGGACCGGCAGCCAGCTCGCCTCCCGCACGCTCGGCCTCGTCCAAATCGCCTTTGACCAGCACGATCGGCGAGCACGCGTTGCCCGCGATACGCACGCCGCGGCCCGCGAGCGATGCGAGCTCCTGCTCGGCCGCCTGGGCGATAGCTTCTTTTTTCTGGCTTTGTGACGTGGACATGCGCTCTCCAATCGTTTACGTGCCCACCATTATATAAAAGAGTCGCCCGCGAGTGGTTGCTTTGCGGGCAGCTGGGTATAAGCACGGTCGTACTGAGTTTTACGCGGCTGAGCCGCGTCGCACTATGGAGGTCACCATGGCTGACATTAAGCAGATTACCCCCGAGAACTTCGATTCCGTCGTTAACGGCAGCCTTCCCGTGCTGGTTGATTTTTGGGCACCGTGGTGCGGTCCCTGCCGCTCGCTCTCGCCCATTGTTGACGAAGTGGCCGACGAGCTGGCCGGCAAGCTTGCCGTTGCCAAGTGCAACGTCGACGACAACCAGGATCTGGCCATGAAGTTTGGCGTCATGAGCATCCCCACGCTGGTTGTCTTTAAGAACGGCGAGGAGATTGACCGCTCCGTTGGCGCGCTGCCCAAGGCCAGGCTGCAGGCGCTGCTGGAGAAACATCTGTAATACGCTTGTTACATGTTGCCGTCTGCCTGCCGTCCATGAGCGCTTTTGCACCGCTCGCCGGACTTCTGGGTGCACCGCGTGTGACCACGGATAGTATGGTAGTCGCAAACAGCCCCCAGTGAACGGGTGCGGGTCACACAGACTCGCACCCGTTTTCTTCATTTGCCTAGTCTTTGCCACAAGTTTTGTTATGGATTTAAAAACTCAGATCCGATAGCACGTTCGTAAGACTGGATCGTTTCGGCATTTGCCCTCTCGATATCATTAAGCGGTGATGTCATCGCATCAAATTCCTCAGGCGAGTATATGCCTTCATACCAATCCTTATTGTCGAAATACTCTTGAATCTTCTCATTCTTGAACTTGCGACCATGGCGTGCATATATTTCATTTCTTGCCAAGCAAAGCTCCCATGTGCTCATACCCATTTCTTTAATCTCCGCCTCGGTATAACGCCGTGAGTCGCTTTCAGAAAGTAAGTAACCGTCTACCGTCGAACTCTTCGCATCACAGTAATAGGAAAAGCTATCCATAACCTTATGTGATTGATCATCAATATATGACACGACAACCGTACGGCTATCACCCGAATCGCTACCGAGCGTCGACCGATATGCGAGCTTGCAAACCCCGTCCGAGTCAATCACAACGCTCCAAGGGATGATCGAAGCCTGGCCACCGCTCACCCCTGTTTCTTTAACGACCCAATTAACGAACTGAACAACATTATCGGGATCACTTGCCGCCGAATGCTTGGCCATCGTTCCAACAAGCGGCTCGTCCTTTCCGTCAAATGATTGGAATAAAACAACCGAAGGTGTAGTCGGTTCTCCGTCCGCATTCTTCAGTATTTCGGGAAGTCCATCGTCTCCCAACACAGCGACGGCCGAATAGGTCGTCCCAAGATCGATTCCAACAACTCTCCCCATAGCCACCATTCCTCGATGTCTATTTATACGACAAAGGGCTGGAGACTCTAGAACTTCTCTTTTGGCATCCAAAATATGCATTAGATATCATGTCCAACTTGCACAATTAGAATCATCCAGTTTGCACAATTTGAATCGTCCAACTTGCACAATAGAAATCGTCCAACTTGCACAAATCAACGGTATAATACTCCACTAGCAGGGAGGGCGATATGAATTCAATTGGACACGGTTATCTACCACGGGTCGCGGACAAAGTACTTGCCAGAAAACTTAAATCTTCTGGAGCTGTCCAAATCAAAGGGCCAAAATGGTGCGGTAAGACCGCAACGGCCGAACAAGCCGCCGCGAGCAGCATCTACATGCAAGACCCCGATAACGGCCCGAGTTACATCCAGCTTGCCGATTCGAAACCTTCTCTTCTGCTCAAAGGAGACGAGCCGCGCCTAATCGACGAATGGCAAATGGCTCCGCAGCTTTGGGATGCCGTAAGGTTCGCGATTGACCGTGGTCAAGGACGAGGCAGGTTTATCCTCACCGGTTCGGCAATACCTCGGCCAAGCGAAATGCCGGCACACTCTGGAGTCGGTCGTATAGCACGTATAAACATGCGTCCGATGTCACTTTTTGAATCACGCGAGTCAACAGGATCGGTTTCGCTGGCAAGTCTGTTTGATGGAAACACTGATGTTGCCGATATGGTCAATTTCGATATTGAGCGTATCGCCTTTTCACTTTGTCGAGGAGGTTGGCCTGAAGCGGTTACCGAACCAAACCATAGGATTGCGCTAGCCATGGCTCGTGATTACATATCGGAGCTACTTGATTCCGATATCGAAGAGATTGACGGGGTGCGAAGAAATAAGACTTGGATGACTCAGATTATCCGAAGCTACGCCCGTAACATCTCGACAGAGGCGTCGCTCGCAACAATCGCCGCCGACATGCAAGGAGAACCTCCCTCGAGAAATACTGTATCTGAATATGTCGATGCTTTGACCCGCGCCTGCGTTTTCGAAGATCTCGAAGCATGGGCCCCGCGACTTCGCTCAAAAACTGCCGTACGAACGAGCCCAACGCGCCATTTCTGCGATCCATCGCTTGCGGTCGCAGCCCTGGGGGCAACCCCTCAAAAGCTCCTGGAAGATTTTGAAACGTTTGGGCTTCTGTTTGAATCCATGTGCATTAGAGACCTGCGCACCTATATGGACCTGCTTGGCGGCAAGGTTTACCACTATCGGGACAAGACCGACCTTGAAGCCGATGCCGTACTCGTGCTGGATGACGGAAGGTATGCCCTGGTCGAGGTCAAACTGGGTTCAAAGCCTATAGACACCGCTGCCGCCAATCTCAAGAAACTCGCATCTAAAATCGATGCGACCCAACAAGGCGAAGCGTCCTTCCTGCTCGTCCTGACTGGAACCGCAACTGCCTACCGACGGGAAGACGGCGTCGTAGTCGCGCCGCTTGCTTCACTGGCGCCGTAGGACAACTGGCATACAACGGCGGGCGCGGGAGCCCCTCGTAGTAAAATCTAAACCACTGAACTGCCCCATACAAAAGGAGATTTCCCATGCATGATGTTGGAATGAACATGAGCCAGCTTGCCATGAGCGTCAAGCAGGTCGACGACACCATCGAGCTCGCTCACGAGTGGAGCCATCAGCTGCTGCATGCGACCGAGAACTTTGATATGGAGCGCATTGGCGCCAAGCTCGAGGCCGCCATGGCGGCGCTCCACGAGGCGCACGACGCACTCGAGGGCTACGAGGAGGCCATCGAGGCCGACCACAACTCCGTCGGCTCCGTGAAGCTGGTGTAAGGTGGCCGAACACGAGCACGCCTGCGATCACGAGCACGAGCATTCGCACGGGTCGACCGGCGACGCGGGCTGCCGTTGCAGCGACTCCGCCTCCGAGCTGGTCCGCTTTTCGGTTACCGCGCCCGACGACCTGCTGCGCCACTTTGACGAGCAGATCGCGCGCCGCGGCGACGTGGCCAACCGTTCCGAGGCCGTGCGCGACCTGATTCGCGCCTCGATTGCCAAGGAACAGATGCGAACGCCCAACGAGCACGTTATCGGATCGCTCACCATGATCTACGACCACCATACCGGCGACCTGACGCGCCGTCTGGACGAGGTGCAGCACGACTACACCGATGAGATCGTCTCAACGATGCACGTGCATCTGGATCACCACAACTGCTTGGAGATTCTGGCGCTTAAGGGTCGCGGCGAGCGCGTCTACGATCTGGCCGACCGCCTGCTGGGCCTACGCGGCGTTAAGCACGGCGAGCTCACGTGTGCCGCCACCAAGCAGAGCCTGGGGCTGTAGCGGGATTTCCCGCAGCGCACCTGCCAAAAAGGGACAGGTTTGTTTTGGCAGGTTTAACGTTTTACCTACCAAAATAAACCTGTCCCTTTTTGGTCGGTTTTGATGAGGGAGGGTCGCATGCGGCATGTGCATATCCATGTGACGGGCATTGTGCAGGGCGTTGGCATGCGGCCGTTTGTGTATCGCGAAGCCATGGCGCATGGCATTTGCGGATGGGTACTCAATGCGGGCGACGGCGTGCATATCGAGGCGCACGCTCTCAGCGAGACGCTCGACGAATTTGTCGCCGCACTTTCCGAGCACGCACCTGCGGCGGCTCGCGTGGAGCATGTCGAGCTTATGGACCTAGCACCCGGCAACTGGGACGCCGCTAACGGGCAGGGCTTTCGCATTGCGGCGTCGCAGGATCAGACCGCCCACACGACGCTCGTCTCGCCCGACATCGCCACGTGCGACGACTGCCTGCTCGAGCTGTTCGACCCCGCCGACCGACGCTTTCACTATCCCTTTATCAACTGCACCAATTGCGGGCCGCGCTTTACCATCATTCGCTCGCTACCCTATGACCGAGCGGCCACCTCGATGGATCGCTTTCCCATGTGCCCCACCTGCGCCACAGAGTATGCCGACCCGCTCGATCGGCGGTTTCACGCGCAGCCCGATGCCTGCTTTGATTGCGGACCGCATATTACGTGGCGCGAGGCGGGTCGCGACGTTGTGCCAGCGGGTGTCGACGCAACACCAGCCGTCGGCTCAACGCGCGAGGCCAGCGATGCCATCATCGAACGCTGCGTCGAGCTGCTGGCAGGCGGCGGCATCGTCGCCATCAAGGGTCTGGGTGGGTTCCACCTGGCGTGCGATGCCACCAACGAACGAGCGGTGCGCGAGTTGCGCCGTCGCAAGCGTCGCAGCAATAAGCCGCTTGCCGTTATGGTGCGCGGCCTTGCCGACGCCGAGCGCCTGTGTCACATTGATGGCGTTGAGCGCGACCTGCTGTCCGGCAGCGTTCGTCCCATTGTGCTGTTGCATCGCCGCGCAGTCGGTAACGACGGCCACGGCTCCCCCGACGCCCTCGCGCCCGCGCCGTCCGTCGCGCACGACCTTCCCGAGCTCGGCGTCATGCTCCCCTATACACCGCTTCAGCATCTGCTGCTCGCCGCGGCAGAAGCCCGCGGTATGCACGCGCTCGTCATGACCAGCGGGAACTTGAGCAAAGAGCCCATCGAGACCGACGACCATCTTGCCTGGAAACACCTCGTTGTCGCCGGTATCGCCGACGCGTTGCTCGGTAACGACCGCGCGATTCTGTCGCGCTACGACGACTCTGTAGTGCGCGTGGTCGACGGCGCCGTTATGCCCGTTCGCCGCGCTCGCGGATATGCACCCCAGCCGCTACCGTTGCCGGCGCTCGACGGCGCCCCGTCCTGCGTACTCGCCTGCGGGCCGCAGCAAAAAGCCACAGTCGCACTCACGCGCGAGGACGCCGACGGCCATGCGCCCTGTTTTGTGTCGCAGCATATCGGCGATGTCGAAAACGGCGCGACCTTCGATGCCTGGAGCGCCGCGCGCTCGCGCCTGGAAAACCTCTTTGACCTGGCGCCCGTCGCCCTAGCATGCGATATGCATCCCAGCTATCTGCCGAGCCAATGGGCGCGCGAGCAGGAACGGAAGCACAATCTGCCGCTTATCGAAGTCCAGCACCATCATGCGCACATCGCAAGCGTAATGGCAGAGGCGATTGCCGCAGGCCGGCTTGCGCCCGATGCACGTGTCCTCGGCATCGCCTTCGACGGCACGGGTGCCGGCACCGATGGCACCATATGGGGCGGTGAGTTTCTTATCGCCCGTCTCTCCGATTTTGAACGCGCCGCGCACCTGCGCACCTGGGCGCTGCCAGGCGGTGCCGCATCCGTACGCGATGCCCGGCGCAATGCCTTTGCCCTGCTGAGCGAGCTCGACCTGCTCGAGCACCCAGGTGCCGCTCGGCTTTTGGACGGCCTCGACGAGGAAACGCGCAGCGTGACAGCCACCATGATCGAGCGCGGCATCAACAGCCCGCGTACCAGCAGCATGGGGCGTCTCTTTGATGCCGCGGCAGCGATTCTGGGCATCTGCGGCAAGGCAACCTACGAGGGCGAACCCGCCATAGAACTCGAAGCCGCCGCCTGGCGCGCGCTTGACGGCGAAATCAGCCGTTTCGCTGGCAATCAGGTGGGCGTATCCGCATCCGTCTCAACGTCGCTGGACAGTTTGTTCAGATACGTATTAACTACTAACCCCTTCTCTGGCATTTTTGCCTCAGATTTGGCCAAAAAAGGCTCTCCAGACACCCTATTTGCGGCAAGTGTGCCCGACACAGGCCCCAAATCGACCCATTTGGAATCCTCACAGACAACTCTTACCACCCAGAGTCACTCTAAAGAATACGAATCTGAACTAACTGTCCAGACAGCCTCTAACAATCTCCTTGTCCTGGACCAAAAACCGCTTTTTAAGGCGCTTTTGGGTGGAATCGAGGCCGGCATTTCCGTCAACAGGCTCGCGCTCGACTTCCATATCGCCATCGCGCGCTCCTCGGCACACATCGCCAGCGAGATCTGCGCGCGCGAGGACATCGACGCTGTCGCGCTCTCGGGCGGCGTGTTCATGAACCGACTTTTGCTTCAGCTCCTCACCCGCAAGCTTAAAGAAGCAGGCCTTACGGTCTTGATTCCCCAAACCGTACCCGTTAACGACGGCTGCATCGCCTACGGTCAGGCCGCCATCGCTCGCGTTCGCCTCGCGCAGACAGCATCGCGATAGGCTGTTTTGCCAGCCTGCGCGCCGCCGTCTCACAGGTGTAACGCGTTTGCTCGTGACTCCCGCGAGCGCTACCATCAACTGATGGGTAATTAGGCGCCTATCCAGCGCAAAACGTATAAAAGGGGAACATTATGTGCCTTGCCGTTCCCGGTAAAGTGGTCAAACGCGACGACGACCTTAAGGCGACCGTCAACATGATGGGCATCGAGTGTCCCGTGTCGCTGCGACTTGTGCCGACGGCGCAGGTTGGCGACTATATTCTCGTACACGCCGGCTTTGGCATCCAGATTGTCGACGAGCAGGAAGCGCAAGAAACGCTCGAGCTCGTTAATGCCATGACTGAGCTGGTCGAAGAAGACCAACTTGCCACCAACCCGACCGAGGCGTACTAGTGGCGGCCGCGCAGCCGGGGCGCTCCGGTATCGACGTTTCGGCATTCCGAGATCCCACGCTAGCCCGCGAGCTCATTCATCGTATTCGCGGGCTTGTTGGCGACCGCACCATCAACCTTATGGAAGTCTGCGGCACGCACACCGTGAGCATCGGCCGCTATGGCTTTCGCTCCCTTATGCCGGCCGGACTCAAGCTGCTGAGCGGACCGGGCTGTCCCGTCTGCGTTACCGCCAACCGTGACATCGATCACGCAATCGCGCTTTCCAACATGGACGGCGCCATCATCACCACCTTTGGCGACATGATGCGCGTGCCCGGATCATCCACCTCGCTCGCTGCGCAAAAGGCGGCCGGGCGCGACATCCGCATCGTCTACTCCCCGCTCGACGCGCTCGACATTGCCGAGCAAAACCCCGATCATCCGGTCATTTTTATGGGCGTGGGCTTTGAAACTACGACGCCCACCATCGCCGCCGCCATCTTGGAGGCCGAGATGCGCGGGCTTTTGAACTTCTCGGTCTATTGCGCCCACAAGACCACGCCGCCGGCGTTGCGAGCCATCGCCAACGATCCCGAGACCGCCATCGACGGCTTTATCCTGCCGGGCCACGTCGCCACCATCACGGGCTTGGCACCCTTTAGGTTTTTAGTCGACGAGTTTAAGACCCCAGGCGTGGTCACGGGATTTGAGCCGGTCGATATCCTGCAGGGCATCTGCATGCTGGTCCAGATGATTGTCGAGAAAAGGCCGGCGATCGACAACGCCTACCGCCGTGGCGTCAACGCAGACGGCAATCCCGTGGCGCGCCAGCTGGTCGAGCAGGTGTTTGAGCCATGCGACACCACGTGGCGTGGGCTGGGGCCGATCGCCGACTCGGGCCTTTCCATCCGCCCCGAATTCGCGCGCTTTGATGCCGGCACCCGCTTTGACGTGCCCGTTGAGGCGACGGTCGAACCACGCGGGTGCCGCTGCGGCGACGTGCTGCGCGGGGCTATCGCGCCGAGCGGCTGCCCGCTCTTTGGCCGCACCTGCACGCCCGAGCACCCCGTCGGCCCCTGCATGGTGAGCTCCGAAGGCAGCTGCGCGGCGTACTTTAGATACCGCGACTAGCCCGGACGCACCACGCTGGCACCACCCACGATTGGAGTTTTCGATATGTCCCATAGTGTCTCCGATAGCACTGTCTTGCTGGGCCACGGCTCTGGCGGTCAGATGATGAAACGCATCATCGATGAGGTCTTTCTGGATGCCTTTGGGTCGCCTGAGCTGCTCGCGGGCAACGACGCCGGCGTTGCCGCGCTGCCCGCGAGCGGGCGCATCGCCATGTCGACCGACAGCTTTGTGGTCTCGCCGCAGTTCTTCCCCGGCGGCAACATCGGCCGCCTCGCCGTGTGCGGAACCGTCAACGACGTCGCAACCTCGGGCGCCAACGTGCGCTACCTATCGTGCGGCTTTATCCTCGAAGAGGGCTATCCCATGGACAAGCTGCGCCAAATTGTGCAGACCATGGCCGAAACGGCGCGCGAGGCGGGCGTGGCCATAATCACGGGCGACACCAAAGTGGTCGGGCGCGGTGGAGCCGACGGCGTCTATATCAATACCGCCGGCGTGGGCGAGGTACCAGCGGGCGTGGCGCTCAGCGGCGCCAACTGCCGCCCCGGTGATGTCATTCTGGTATCGGGCACGCTGGGCGACCACGGCATCGCCATCATGAGCCAACGCGAGGGCTTGGCGTTTTCGAGCACGATTGAAAGCGATGCCGCGCCGCTCAACCACCTGATTGCCGATGTGCTTGCCGCGGCTCCCAGCACGCGCTGCTTCCGCGACCCCACACGCGGTGGCCTGGCGTCCACACTCAATGAGTTTGCCCAGGCCAGCGGTGTTGCCATGGAGGTCGACGAGGATGCCGTGCCCGTGCGTCCCGACGTGCGAGCCGCCTGCGAGATGCTCGGCTACGATGTGCTGCAGGTGGCAAACGAGGGCAAGATGGTCGCCGTGGTGCCGGTCGAACAGGCAGATGCGGCACTGGCCGCCATGCGCGCCGTCCGCTACGGCGAGAATGCTGCCATCATCGGCCGCGTGCTGCCGCTTGCCGAGGGCGCCCGCCCCGCCGTGCGCGTGCGCACCGGCTGGGGCTCGACCCGCATCCTCGACATGCTCGTGGGCGAGCAGCTGCCGAGGATTTGCTAACAGCAAACGCTCGCGGTTGCCAAAGGCTCGCGGTTGGCGCAACACGGCTCGAGACTGTTACAGATATTCAGATTCCAAACGTACCTGATGCGCAAGCCCAGTATCATGGGTGCGTCCTATAACCCAAACGGCAGGAGCACCCATGGCAACAGCTTTTTCCCATGTGATTTTTGATTTAGACGGCACCCTCCTCAACACGCTCGAGGACCTGGCGGCCGCCGGCAACCACACCTGCGAGATGCACGGCTGGCCCACGTTTGCCGTGGACGAGTACCGCTACAAGGTGGGAAACGGCATGCTCAAGCTGGTCGAACGCTTTATGCCTGCCGAGTACGCGGGCGACGGTCGCATGTTTGAGCAGACGCTTGCCGAGTTTAGGGCTTACTACGGCGAGCACAAGGAGGACCACACCGCCCCTTATGCCGGTACGATCGAGATGCTCGACCGTCTGCGCGCAGCGGGCGTTCAGCTTGCCGTGCTCACCAACAAGGACCATATTTCGGCAGCCCCGCTTATCGAGAAATACTTTGGTCCCGATTGCTTTGCACTGGTACAGGGCCGTGTGGACGCATTTCCGCCCAAGCCCGAGCCACCCGTCACGCTGCATGTAATGAAGGAGCTGAGCGCCGATCCTGCGACCACGCTCTACGTGGGCGATTCGAATGTCGATATCCTGACCGGTCACAACGCCGGCCTTAAGAGCGCGGGCGTCAGCTGGGGCTTCCGTGGCCGCGCAGAGTTGGAGGCCGCCGGCGCCGACTACGTAGTGGACACCCAGGACGAACTCGCCGAGCTGATCTTGGGCGAGTAACGAGGCTGGCGTTCTGCTCGGTCGCAACGATTCTGCCCGCGCGGAAAGCGCATCCCGTTTTGACGCTCCAGAGCGGGACACGCTTTCCGGTTGAGCCCCATCGGGGAAACGGCATCCCTTTTTGGAGCAATATTCCGGGCCGCACTTTCCGCAACCCGCCCCATCCGAAAACCGCGACCCGGAATTCGGCCAAATACCGGGCTGTATTTCCCCGAGCGCCTGAGATGCACCAACCTCCCAAAGAGTGTCCCCAACTGCCGGCAGAACAGGAACGTCCCCAAGCGCCGCAAGAGTGTCCCCGATGACCACCATGGTAGCGCCATAGGTTGGGAAAAGTCAGCGAAAACCCGCCAGAGCGAGCAAGGTGCCTTGAAAGAGGAGGGCATTGACCTTCTTGGTCATGTCCAACGATTGAAAGGCAGATTGCCGCTCTGGCGGGTTTGCAGCGTCGAGTCGTTACGCGGTTCGTAGAACCGCGTAACTAGTTAGCTCATCATCGCATTCATCATCTCGGTGGTTGCGGAATCGTCGGCAGACCACTCGCCATCATCGTTGGCGGTGTACTTGAAGGTGACCGTGGTGTCCTTGGTCTTGGCAGCCTTGGTCACGTCGACCATAACCTGGCCGGCCATCTTGTACAGCTCGTCATCCGAAGGCATCGAATCGAGCGCGGCGACCTTCTCCTGGTACTGGGTAGCAAAATCCTCAACGATCTGGTTCATGGACTTGCAGGTGATGGTGACCTCAGCGGTAGCAGTGCCATTGTCCTCGTCGACCGTCACGTCGCCGATCTTGTAGTCAAAGCCCTCGAGATAGCTCTTGGCATACTCCTTGGGATCGATGCCCAGCTGCTCGAACTCGTCGCCCGAGGCCTCTTCCAGACCGGCAAGGAAATCGTCGCCACCATTCTTGACCTCATCAAACTGAGTCGTAAGGTCCTCGGTGATGAGCTCCTCGACCGAAGGGCCTCCGCAGCCGGAAAGCAAGACCACGCACGCAACCAAGACAGCCATGAGGGGCGCAAGCAGCAGCTTTTTCTTCATGAGATTCCTCCCAACAAGCGGCACCGCGCTTCCCGACGCGGTGCACGTCGTAACAATAAGACCATACTAGCCGTTAACGAACACCCCCGGCAAAGCAAAGGCGCAGCCGGCTCGATTGAACGTCCGAACGGTTTACCGGTCCGTCCAACGTGCAATAAAACGTTCCGCCGCATTGTAATAAAAAAGGGCGGCCGGATAACCCGACCACCCTTGCGCATCCTTTGGATGCCGCAGTTTACTTGCGGACAACCTTGACGATGGCGTCGCCGGCGGCGACAGCGGAATCGGCCTCGACGGCGAGCTCGACGTCGGCAAACTCGGCGGTGTTGGACACGGCCACGACGACGCAGTCCTTGTAACCGGCAGCAGCGATCTTGGCACGGTCGATCTTGAGCATGGGCTGACCGGCCTTGACGACGTCGTCGGCCTTGACGAAGCCCTCGAAGCCGTCGCCGTTCATGTTGACGGTATCGACGCCAACGTGCACCAGAACCTCGATGCCGCTATCGGACTGCAGGCCCACAGCGTGACCCATAGTGACGGTCACCTTGCCGTCGCAGGGAGCGTAGACCAGGTCGTCCTCGGGCCACACGGCACAGCCCTTGCCCAGGACCTCGCCGCCAAAGACGGGATCGGGCACGTCGGCCATCTTGACGACCTTGCCCTTGACGGGCGAGCACAGCACGTCGTCGCCGGTAGAAGCAGAGATGGAGGCAGGAGCAACGGCAGCCGCGGGCTCAGCCTTCTTCTTGAACATGTCAAACAGACCCATACGTTTTCTCCTCATGATTAAGCGCAACGTTATGCGCATGCCTAAGGTGATTATAGTGCCAAATAGTTAAAACTAAGGCGGGGACTCGAATCGTACGCCCCCGCCAACAGCAAAGCCCTTACTCCAGACCCCCCGTGCCGTTGGACTTGATGATCTTCTGATACGCGAAGAAGCTATCCTTTCGGCGGCGCTCGTAGGCGCCGGTGCCGTCGTCGTACTTATCGACGTGGATAAAGCCGTAGCGCTTGCGCATCTCGCCGGTACCGACGGGGACCAGGTCGATGGGCCCCACCAGGTGCAGGCAATCAGGTCGACGCCGTCGGCGATATCCTGCAGGTCGCCGTCCTCCGTCGCGAGCTCAACATCATTCTCGACCCAGAAGCGCTTGGCATGGAACGGGTATTTGCCGCGCGCCTGTGCATCGGAGCAGTACCAGTTCATGACGTTCATCTCCTGCTGCGTGGCGAACACGTCGGCCGGATCGCACGTGGCGGCATAGGAAAGGATGAAGCAGTCCATGTTGCCCATCTTAAACTGCGGGTAGTGCTCGTGGGATGAGTACCTCCTTTGCATCGCTGGTCGATAAGCCGAGTATCGCCTGCGCACGGGACGGGCAGAAGCGGGCGCGCCAAAATAAACCTATCCTTTTTGGCGGGCTAGCGAGTGTGGGAGTTCAAATGGATATCCAACGTAAGATTTCCGAGGCGCAGGAGATGCTCGACCCCGTGCAGCTCGACCATGCCGTCAAACTTATCGCGAATGCCCGACAGGTCGACATCTATTCGGGTCGCACAACCTCTATCCAGCGGGAATGTTCCGTGATCGCTTGCTTTCGGCCGGCAAGAGCGCCACATGTTACGGCAACATCGAGGCCCAAGTGTGCACGGCACTCGTCTCGGATTCAGACCGCGCGGCGATCGTTATCTCCTACAGCGGCCTTGCACCCAACCTCAAGGAAATCTTGCCGATCCTCGGCAGCCGGCATGTCCCGGTCATCGTCATCGGCACGCCCTGCTGCAGCGCATTCACCCCGACTTTGCCGCCCACCCGACGGTGAGTGACCACGAGAGCATGACGCATCGCATCACGCAGTTCGCGAGCCACATCGCCGTGCAATACGTGCTCGATTCGCTCTACAGCAGCTACTTCGCCAAAGACTACGCCCGCTGCTCCGAGTTCCTAGGGCGCTCATTCCCCCACACCCGCCTGCCCGGGCTCAAGTAGCGACGAGCGTGGATTTTCGGACACTTATCCAAACGAGAGTGGATAATCTCCCACTTTGAGCCCGTGCACAGGCCAAAAACGGGAGATGACTAGTCATTGGGGACGTTCTTAAACGACTAGTCAAACAAGAACGTCCCCAACGACTACTTGACATGAATGATCCGTTTTCCGCCGCCCCCGAGGGGCCACCTGACCACCTTGCACCAACGTAATCACGACTTCTCGTCATTAGATTGTTCAAATCGATTCTAATAACTATTTTCGCCATAAACTCGTTATTAGAATCGATGTTGGTCGATGGTCTGCGTTTGCCCAGATAAAACCTACCAAAATAAACCTGTCCCTTTTTGGCAGGTTTTAGAAAGAGGGCGGCATGGACCTTCTGGTCATGCCGCCCTCTTCAAATATCAGGTTGTTGCCCTGATACCCGCGCAACTATTCCCGAGCTCCGTACTGCTCGTAGTAGGCGTCGATGGCGGCCTTGAGCTCGTCATCGATGACGACCTTGCCGTCGATCTCGTGGTTGTAGAGGGTCTCGACGACCTCGGCCATAGAGACGATGCTCGCGACGGGGAAGCCGTACTTGGCCTCGATCTCCTTCTGAGCGGTGGTCACGCCACCCTTGCCGACCTCCATGCGGTTGAGGGACACAATCAGGCCCTTGATCTCGACATCGGCAGCCGCCTTGACCTTGGGATAGGTCTCGTCGATGGACTTACCGCTGGTGGTGACGTCCTCGACCATGATCACGCGGTCGCCGTCCTGGGGCTCGTAGCCCAGCAGGTTGCCCTTGTCGGCGCCGTGGTCCTTGGCTTCCTTGCGGTCGCAGCAGTACTTGACCTCCTTGCCGTACAGCTCGTGGTAGGCAATGGCGGTCACGACGGCCAAGGGAATGCCCTTGTAGGCCGGTCCAAACAGAACGTCAAAGTCGTCGCCAAAGTTATCGTGGATGGCCTGGGCGTAATACTCGCCCAGCTTCTTGAGCTGATAGCCCGTCACGTAAGCGCCGGCGTTCATAAAGAACGGGGACTGACGGCCGCTCTTGAGCGTAAAGCTACCGAACTTAAGAACGTCGGACTCGACCATAAACTTGATGAACTCTTGCTTGTAAGCCTCCATGCGGGCTCCTCTCGTAATCGCGTACGTGTTATCCAGTTTAGCGCAGGCAGGCCGTCGCTGCGGGCGCGCTTTGGAGCTGCAGCGCTCTGTAAAGGCTTTGTCAGGTGCGATGGTTTTTCCGAACAATGGGGTTGACACGACAAGCCCCCCCGTCAAGAATACCGGCGGATTAAAACGGGTACGAGATGCCCAAAGCGCACAGCGCTCGGCCTTAAGGAGGTGTGCCATGGAAGGCAGCCATAGTCGAAAAGCCTGCATGTCGCCCTCGGCACGCCGCGAGGATTCCGCGCACGTATAAGCGCCACCAACCGATCGTCAAAACCACCATAAAGGTGCCTGTCCCCTTTATGGTGGTTCGTGAGCATGACGTGAGCGACATCTAGGTTTTTTGCAACTCAATACGACACGTACGCTAACTCCCTTCAACAAGGAGGACCCTATGCTGATGCTCAAAACCGCCACGGTACTCAAAGTCATCTCCAAGCGCCGCCGCACGGCGCGCCCTGCCGCCCACACCGGCCTTACCAAGAACACCATTTTTGCCGCCACCCATAGTGCCGAGGACACCCTCGTGCTGCTCGACGCCACGGCCGACGGCCTCACCGCCGAACACGCCGCCGATCGCCTGAACGCCGCCGGTCCCAACACCATCGAGGCGCCGACCAAGACGCTCGCCCACCGCATCGCCGACGCATTCGTCGACCCCTTCGCCGGCATCCTCGCCGTGCTCGCGCTGGTCTCGCTCTACATCGACGTGCTCGCCGTGCCCGAGCCGCAGCGCGACCCCTCCACGGTCATCGTCATCGGCATCATGCTACTGGTATCGGGCGGCATGAAGTTTATCCAGGAAGCACGCAGTGGCAATGCGGCCGAGGCCCTCAAGGACTTGGTCTCCAACACCTGCACCGCCCTGCGCGACGGCGAGCGCATCGAGATACCCTTCGATGAGCTCGTCCCCGGCGACATGATCCGTCTCTCCGCCGGTGATATGGTGCCGGCCGACGCCCGCATCATCACCGCACGCGACCTGTTTGTGATTGAGTCCGCCCTCACCGGCGAGAGCGAGGCTGTCGAGAAGACCATGGCCGCCACCGTCTTCGAGGGCGCCGGCAGCTCCACACTGCCGCTCTCTGCCTGCAAGAACATCGTCTTTACCGGCACCTCCGTACAAAACGGCACCGCCATGGCGCTTGTCGTGGCCACCGGTTCTGACACCTACCTGGGCGGCATCGCCAAGATGCTCAACGGACGCGGTGAGAAAAGCGCGTTTGACCGCGGCGTCTCGAGCGTCTCAATGCTCCTGGTGCGCCTAATGCTCGTCATGGCGCCGGCCGTCTTTGCCATCAACGCCGCCACCAAGGGCAACGTCATCGACGCGCTGCTGTTTGCCACGAGCGTGGCCGTGGGCATCACGCCGCAGATGCTTCCCGTCATCGTGACCACGAGCCTCTCGCAGGGCGCCAAGGACCTCGCCCGCCGCCAGGTCATCGTCAAGGAGCTGCCGGCGATCCAAAACCTGGGTGCCATGGACGTCCTGTGCTGCGACAAGACCGGTACCCTCACCGAGGACCGTATCGTACTCGAGCGCTACCTCAACACCGACGGCAACGAGGACGCACGCGTGCTGCGCCATGCGTTTTTGAACAGCTTCTTCCAGACCGGCCTCAAAAACCTTATCGACCTGGCCGTGATCGACCGTGCCGACGTGACGCCCTCGACCATCGCGCCCGATTCCATGCTGGGCCAGAGCCTGCGCGACCGCTATACCAAGGTCGACGAGGTGCCCTTCGATTTCTCGCGCCGTCGCCTGAGCGTAGTTGTAGCCGACGCCCAAGGCAAAACCCAGATGGTTACCAAGGGAGCTGCCGAGGAAATGCTCGAGATCTGCTCCTTTGTTGAGGTCAACGGTATCGCCCAGGCGCTTACCGACGAAAAGCTCGCCCAGATTCGCAAGCAAGTCGCCGGACTCAATGCCGAGGGCCTGCGCGTGATTGCCGTGGCGCAGAAGACCAATCCGCGCTGCGTGGGCGAGTTTGGCATCGCCGACGAATGCGACATGGTGCTGATGGGCTTTTTGGCCTTCCTCGATCCGCCCAAAGCAAGTGCCGCGGGCGCCGTCGCCACCCTCGAGTCCAAAGGTGTAGCGGTCAAGGTCCTGACCGGCGACAACGACCGCGTCGCCGCCACCGTCTGTGAGCAGATCGGTATCGATGCGAGCAACGTCTTGCTCGGCTCCGAGATCGATGCACTCGATGACGCCGAACTTGCCGAGCGCGCCGAGAAAACCCATCTCTTCGCCAAGCTCTCGCCGCTGCAGAAGGCGCGCCTGGTGCGCGTCATGCGCGAGCTGCTCGGCCACACCGTGGGCTTTATGGGCGACGGCATCAACGACGCCGCCGCCATGCGTGCGAGCGATTGCGGCATCTCGGTCGATTCGGCCGTCGACATTGCCAAGGAATCCGCCGATATCATCCTGCTCCAGAAGGACCTGGGCGTGCTCGAGCGCGGCATCATCGAAGGCCGCCGCACCTACGGCAACCTGCTCAAGTACCTCAAGACCACGGTGAGCTCCAACTTTGGCAACGTGCTGTCTGTGACCGTCGCGAGCCTGTTCTTGCCGTTTTTGCCCATGAGCGCCCTGCAGCTGGTGCTGCTGTCGCTGGTCTACGAGATCGTGTGCATCGCGCTACCGTGGGACACCGTCGATGACGCCTGGACCGCCTGTCCGCGCGCCTGGGACGCCGCGTCCATCAAGGGCTTTATGCTCGAGCTGGGCCCCGTGAGCTCGCTGTTCGATATTGCGACCTTCGCCGCGCTCTTCTTTGTGGTGTGCCCCGCCGCTGTGGGTACGAGCTGGGCCGAGCTTGCCGCTGCGGGCAACGTCGCGGGCATGGCGACCTTTGCGGCGCTCTTCCAGAGCGGCTGGTTTGTCGAGTCCATGTGGTCGCAGACGCTCGTAATCCACATGCTGCGCTCCCCGCGCCTGCCGAGCCCGCGCGACCACGCAGCGCCCGCGCTGTGCGTCTTAACCGTGCTGGGCCTGGCGCTCGTCACCTGGCTGCCGGCAAGTCCCATCGCCGATGCGCTGGGCCTCATGCCGCTACCGCCGAGCTTCTTCGCGCTGCTCATCGGCATCGTCGCCGCCTACATCGTGCTCACCCAGCTGGCCAAGCGCCGCTACATCGCCCGCCACGGCGAGCTGCTGTAGCGCCTGGATTGCGTTGCGCGAACCGGAAACCACCACAAAGGCGCCTGTCCCCTTTGTGGTGGCTGGCTAGTCCTTGGGCGTCCAAGACCAGAAGAGATTGATGAGCGCCACGCGCGAACTCGTTCCGGCCTTTTTGCTGATCGAAGAGATATGACGGTAGAGCGTGGAGCGCGAAAGGAAGAGCGTTGCGGCGATGTCCTGAACGCTCTCGTCCGAGACAACCAAGGCCTTCAGAATATTGCGCTCGCGCTCTGTAAGCTCAAAGGCAGCGACGAAGGCATCGAGGCGCTCGTCGAGCATGAGCTCCAGCACCTCCACGGGAGCGGACTCGCCCTGAGCGGACTCAAGGCCCCTACCAAGATCGTCGGTAGCAAACGCCAGCTCGCCCTGAACCGCAATGTCATCGGTCTTATGCCCAAACTTCCCCAGCAACGAGATCGCGGTGCCCACAAACAGCACGAGTACCGCGCCCACCGCCGCCAGCACGTTCTGGCTCGAGACAATCGCCACCGCCGGCGCCGTCACGAGCATCGCGCAAACGTTGTTGATGACACGGCCCATGCACGGCCAAAAATACGACCAGTGCGCATAGACCGAAATGGCCGCAAATTCCGCCGTGAAAAACACCACGAAGAAGCCCGTTCCCAGATAGAAGATGATCGTGGCGGCGAGCTCGTTGCCGCCGGTGCCATCGGTGATAAGCACAAAGAATGAGAGCGTGGAAAGCATGGCGGCGCAAGTCATGGCGATGTTCATATACGAGCGCCCGCGCAGGTCAAACAAGACGCCGGCGATTAGGGCGCTCACGAGCATCAGCAAGCGCAGCCAATCGCCCAAGTCGATGGACCCGGCGGCATGCGAGGTCGTGAGCCCCGCATAGAGGGCGGCAAACACGCCGGTTAGGCAGGCGGTCGCCACCGTCAAACGCACCACGGCGCGCCGAAAAGCCGCCGTAGACTCGGGGTCGTTTTGCCACTTGGCGCCAAACTCCGACGCATCCACCGAAAGCTCGGCAACATCGGACTCGCGTCCAAGCTCAGATTCAGCGCGCAGCTTGGCACGACGGACGCCGTGAAGCAGCACCACCTGCACAACCGCACAGGCAACAAAAACAAACTGTTGCGGAATCCCCGCGGGCATCACCATATGGTTGAACACCTGCACCAGAACGCCCAGGCTATACGAAAGCGCCGTCGCGCGCGATAGATACGGCGTCCGCGCAAAGCGCCGTGCAAAGTTGGCATGGGCGACAGATCCGCAGTAGCCCAGCGTGCAGCACGCCATTAAACCGCCGGCGATCACCACCTCAAACTGAACCGCCATAATCAACAGCAGCAATGCCGATACCAACAGCACGCCCATAATATCACTTGTCGTATCGATCGCCTGGGGGCGGCGATAGTACAGGATAGGGCGTATAAAAAAGCCGACCACACTCGCGCCGACGATGAGGCTCTCGTAGATAACGACCTCGCTCGGCAGCACAAACTCGGCCACGCGCACGTCAAAGAGGAACTCCGCGGCCAAAAACGTAAAGTAGAACAGCGCGAGGCATATAATCTCCCGAACGCCCCGGCGCAAGTATGCGGTTGTGTCTCCCATGCCCCTCATGGTTAACCCCCACTCGCTCAATTGCCTGGCACCCCTATTTTAATAAAGAGCCGGTCCCAATATCGAAATCAGACTCGAACTGTTGCAAATTTAGCCCCAACAGCCCGCATCGCACCCCAATTTCGAGCCACCTGCCCCAGACAATGCGACACGCGCGGCGGCGCCCATCAACGCCCCGGGCGGCCGCCCTCAAGCACAAAAAGTGCGGTGGAATAGCTCCTGTCTGACCGGTCCGGGCTGTCATGTGGGAGCTATTCCACCGCATCTTGTTAAGGGGGCTGGGTTGTTGGTGTCGGAGAAAGGGATGGAGGTGCCCGGGCCGGAGGAGAACCTCAGGGTTGAAGCTCAAAAGTTAGTGCTTGGGAGCCAGGACCACCAGGGCGTCGTGCTCAAAGGGGTGGTGAGCCACGCGCACGGTGCCGTCGCCGTTGTCGCGCACGGGCAGTTTGGCGATGCGCTTGTCCGCCATGTCGAGAACCGTCGCCGTCCAGCCATGCGCGCCGTCGAGCTTAAACGGTGGCGGTATACACGATGTGTTATGCCAACAAGGAATCGCGGCATGGCGAGGAGTGTGCCGCCCCTGGGATCCGCCACCGGCGCGGATCGGGCGGTCGCGCGGCCGACATGTCGCTCGCAGGTACCCATAGTGCTTTTAGTGTACCGACAGGCGGGCTCAAAAAGCGGCTTCTGGTAGCGGTCGTACAGGTCGTTGAGGGTGATGCGGAAGCCCAGCGGATCGATGGCCCAGCCCCACTGGCTCTCCTGCAGGTAGGGGTTCTTGACGCCCTTGAAGGCGTTGCCCTTCGTGAGCTCGACATCGGGATTGTCGGCACCGGCGGAGCAGCGGGTGATGTAGTGGCTAAAGCTGATGAAGTCGATGGTGTTGGCGGCCAAATACTCGACAGCCTCCTTGTTCTCGCCTTCCTCAAAGACCAGGCCGGCCTCGTTGGGCTCGGTCTCATCGCCGTTGGGGACGATGCGGGTCCAAGCCAGGCTCATGCGGAAGGTCTTAAAGCCCATCTCGGCAAAATGGGCAATGTCCTCCTTGTAGTGGCGATAGAAATCGATGCCCACATGCGCAGGATAGTAGTGCTCGTCGTCGCACGCGAGCATCTTGCGATCGTCCAGGCAGACCAGGCCAGGCAGACCGGGAAGCGATCGGCGCCATGCGGAACCACGTCGACATTGGCCAAGCCGCGCCCGTCCACGTCATACGCGCCCTCGCACTGGTTAGCAGCCGTTGCGCCGCCCCACAGGAAGTCTTTACGGAAAGCCATGCATCGATCCTTTCATACGCTGGTTGTCGTGGTTTCAGTATCAGCGCAAACAGCGCGCCGCTCAACGGCAACGGCGCAGGTCGACACTTCTTTTCGCACGCAGGCACTCAGCAGCCGCCACGTCTGACACTTTTTGATACCGCCGCCCCAAACCACCACAGGGGACAGGCACCTTTGTGGTGGCTTGGGGCGGTTTGTCTCGATCTGTAACAGCTAGGCAGTCAAAACCGGGCCTGGTGTTACAGATCGAGATTTTCGGTCTGTCCCCTGCAGTTTGTCTAAATCTGTAACAGGTAGAGACGATTTGGCCCGCAAGATGTTACAGATCGAGACGGAAGATTCTAGTCGCAGGTGATGTCGAGATGTTTGCCGATGAGACCCCCGCAGCCGTCCTCAGCCGGCGAGGTATTTGACTGAATAGGAAAAAAAGGAAAAAATAGGAAAAAAAGGAAAGGAGACTCATGACTGAAACCATCTTCTCCCCTTCATTCGGAAATCGCCCGTCCTATCTGGTGGGGCGCGGGAACGTGATTTCGACCTTCATCTCCGGTCTTGAGCAGGAGCCGGGCAATCGCGACCGAGCCATGCTCATGCTCGGACAACGAGGCAGCGGCAAAACGGTTCTCTTATGGGAGCTTGCCGACCGTGCTCGTGAGCTTGGCTTCGTTGTCGCCTCGCCCACCGTAGCTTCGGAAGATATGCTCGAGCGCATTGTTGAAAAAATCCAAGAAGCAGGCGAGCCCTATGCCGGCAAGCGTCACCTCCCCAAGCTGTCCGGCGGCAGCCTGAGCGTCTTCGGCTTCTCAGCCGGTCTTGAGTTCACACGCGATGTGCAAGAGACCAAGAGTTTCCAGTTCAAACTCACCCAGCTGGCGCGCAAGCTGACCGAGCGGGGACACGGCATCCTCATCCTTATCGACGAGCTCCAAGCCAATTCACCTGAGATAAGACAGCTCGTCACCGCCTACCAAGAGCTGGTCGGCGAGCGGCTTAACGTCGCACTCGTTATGGCTGGCCTTCCGGGAGCGGTTTCGGCGACACTCAACGACCGCGTACTGACATTTCTCAACCGTGCACGCAAGGTCACGCTTGAACCGCTTTCGGTCGGAGATGTGGATGCCTATTATCAGCGAGCTTTCGAAGAGCTCGGCCTTGATATCCCAAGCGACCTTCGGTTAGACGCCGCTCGCGCAACCCAAGGCTCCCCCTACATGCTGCAGCTCATCGGCTACAACATTGCCAATCGCTGCAAGGTCGGAGAGCGCGTAGCGCAAGAGCAAATCGACGGAGCCATCGAAGCGTCCAAGGTCGATTTCGAAAATGATGTTTGTGAAACGACGCTTGCCGCGCTATCCGATCAAGACGTTGCGTTTCTCGCCGCGATGGCGGACGACGAAGGCGGCGTGTCACGCATTTCCGATGTGGCTGAGCGAATGTCGGTCACGCCCGACTATGCCCAAAAATATCGCCGGCGCCTTATTGACGCCGGCGTGATCGAACAGGCTCGCCGCGGCTACGTGCGCTTCGCCGTTCCATATATGGCCGACTACCTACGCAGCCAGCTCTAGGCAACCACCACAAAGGGGACAGGCACCTTTGTGGTGGTTTGGGGCGATGCGCTAGTCCACGTTGATGTCGAGGTTTTTGCCGATGAGGCCTACGTAGCCGCCTTCGGCTGCCTTGGGACTGTCAGCATGGCAGAGAACCCACTTGTCTGCCTTCCAGTAGCAGTAGCTGTCGCCGGCGGCGGGCATGTCGGCTGCTGCCTCGGGGCGCGGGCCGTTGGTACCGGCGGGCAGCGCGACCATCACCTGGAAGCCGCCTTCATCGACCATGCACGGCGTGTAGTGCAGCGTGGTGTTAAAGACCTCGACGACCGTACCCGCCGGCACGCGGAACGCCTTGACGCATGCGGTGTCGAGCTTGCCGTCCTCGATCTCCCAGCGATGCGCCACGAGCAGGATAAAGTCGCGGGCGCCCAGGTTGAACTCGCTGGCGCGGTGATACTCCAGGCAGTTGAGACGCGTATTGTGGCCGTTGCACCAGCCGAGCTGGAAGGGACGGCCGCCAAACATGAGAAAGCCCAGTTTATCGGCATCCTTGACGCCCTCGAGCTCCGGCGCGCTTGCTACGTACTTGCTGCCCTCGGGGATGGGCGTGGCAGAAAGCGCCTCGAGCACGGGCGACGTGAGCTCGGACGGAACGTTATCCCAAACGTTGCCATAGGACTTAAACTCGGGATCGTTGACAGAGTAGATATGCATGTTCACTCCTGCTCGTAAATGTGACTATACGAACATTCTAGAACAATCCTGCGCGGTTTTATATATCCACTTCACCTGCTCAGCAAAAAGGCGCCCCCGCATAAGCGAAGGCGCCCAATGCGCGCGTTTTGAGCGGTGAAGCCCTTACGCCTGCTGATAGTGCAGATGCTTCTCGTCGATATCGGCTAGGTCGCGGTCGAGATAGCGACGCGCGAGCCAGTTGGCCATGGGGAGGTTCTGGTCCAGGTAGTTGCCGCACTCCTCGGGCGCGGCGCCGGGGACATCGCCCTCAAAACCGGCGACGAACTCAAACAGCTCACGCACAAGCGGCAGGATCTCCTCACTCGTCAACTCGCCAAAGACAACCAGGTAAAAGCCCGTGCGACAGCCCATGGGACCAAAGTAGACAATGCGGCTCGACCATTCGACATGGTTGCGGAGGAACGTCGCGCCCAAGTGCTCGATGGTGTGGCACTCGGCCGTGTTCATGACCGGTTCCTTATTGGGCGTGGTCAGGCGCAGGTCAAACGTGGTGACAGCGGCGCCGGTCGCCGGATCGCGGTCGATGCGGCTCACATACACGCCGGGCTCAAGCAGCAGATGGTCAACGGAAAAGCTCGCAATACGCTCCATAGCGCTCTCCTTAGTAGTTAATTTGGGACGGGGCTCTTTTAGCTGGTTCGAATGGTCGCACCAATCATACCAGTCAAAAAAGCCCCGTCCCAAATTGACTACCTGGGACGAGGACCAATGATTTTTTGATCCCCGTCCCAGAAAAATCAGTCTAGGCAGTGTACGAGATAGTCGCTTCAACCGCATGGCGCCAGCCGGCAATCTTCTCTGCTCGCTCGTCGGCGGGCATAGCAGGCTCCACGATGCCGCGGGCTCCGTAGACGTCGACGCCCTCGGCGCGGAACTTCTCGACGATAGGCGCGATATGGCTGTCGTCGAACAGCAGACCCTCGTCGTTGATGCCGTCGATATCCACGATGTCGACGCCGATCTCGCGCAGGCGATCCGCCGTAAGGGCGCGGTACTTGATCGCATCCGGCGCGCTAAAGATGCTGCGGCGCGTAGGCACGAAACCGAGCTTGATCTTATCCATGTACGTCCTCCCCTAATTCGTGTTCAGTAAACAGATGCGTGTTTCGTTTTGAAAAGAGGGCCCCGAAGGGCCCTCCTATTGGTAATGCTATGTGCGATTGTCCTTGACGCGCTTGGACGCGACGTAGGCGGCGCCGCTCAGCCTAGATTTCGCGCACGCTCTGGCGCTCGACAAAGTAGGTCGACACGGCCGTCTTGCAGGTATAGCTCTTGGGATTGCGGATGTTGCCCACCAGGCGGCGCACCGCGATCTCGCCCACCTCGTGCTTGGGAACATGCACCGTGGTGAGCGGCGGGTTGGAGAAAGCGCCCAAAGACAGGTCGTCAAAGCCGATGATCGAGACATCCTCGGGCACGCGGATACTGTGCTCGTTGAGCGCGCGCACGGCGCCTACGGCAAGTACGTCGTTCTCGGCGAAGAAAGCCGTCGGCAGGTCGTCGCGCGAGACGCCGTCGAGCCACACGCCCATGTCGCGATAGGCGCCCTCAAGCGTGGTGCCCAACGTGACGCGCCATGCCGGGTTGGCCTCAAGATCTGCGTCCTCAAGCGCTTGGCGATAGCCGCGCTCGCGGTCCTTAAAGTTGCGAATACGAAGGTCGCCCGCTAAATAGCCGATTTGCTTGTGACCTTTCTCGATAAGGTAATCAACGGCACGCAGCACCGAGTCGGTATTGGCGATGACCACGGCGTCGAAGTACTGGCGATCGCTCCAGCCGTCGAGCACGATCAGGTGGGCGGCGGCGTTAGCGAACAGGGTGTAGTCCTCCTCACCCAACTCCGTACCCATTAGTACAATGGCGGCGGCCGGATCGGCAATCAGGCCCTCGACCTGCGGGCGCACGGCGCCCAGGTCGCTAAAGTCGAGCGAGACAAAGCTCGTGCTCATGCCATGGCGTCGCGCCTGGCGCTCAACGCCCTCGATGACCGCGGGATGGAAGGTGCTCTCGTCCAGGATGGCACCCGTCTTGCGCGCGAGCACAAACTGGATGCTCTCGAGCTGCGTCGACTGCTGATAGCCAAGCGACTGCGCGCACTCCAGGATGACCTTGGCGGTCTCCTCGCTCACGCTGCGCTTGCGGTTGAGCGCGTTGGACACGGTCGCAGGAGAAAAACCGGTGATGCGGCTGATCTCGCGGACGCTTGCTTTAGCCATCGTTCCCCCTAGCATCGGTCGCAACCGAGCATCATGGCCTGACCGCCCCGTGACTCGACAACTAAACGACCGAAAATTAAATCTAAACAGAATAGTAAATGTTTAATAGATAGTTTAGCCTGTTGTCAAGCGAAGTGGCGCGACTATTCCCCCAATGGGCGCATTTACTCGGTAGCTAATCTGGAACGGGGCACAGAAACCGTTTAGCCAAGGATGCGAGCCATGCGTGCCTTAAACTCCGCGAGGAAACGCGGGGCGTCCACGGTGAGCGCCACAAGCGCGCTCTTATCCGGATCGGACAGACGGTGCTCGTCGCAGATGGTGCGGCCGCGATACTCGCCCAACAGATCCACGCGCAGGTTACAGCCGAGTGCACCCACGAGCGTGGGATCAATCGCCACGGCAACCGCCAGCGGGTCGTGCAGCGCGCAGCCGCCCAGGTAGGGCGCGTTCATCTCGTACGAACCGATATAGTGCTCGACCATGCTCGCAAACGCGCAGCCGGCCATGGTGCCCGAGCCCGTCCAGCCGGCAACGTCACGACGCGTGAGCACCACGCGGTGCGTCACATCCAGGCCCACCATGGTGAGCTTGCGACCCGAGCGCAGCACCACGTCGGCTGCCTCGGGGTCGCTCGCCATGTTGGCCTCGGCGCCCGCGCTCACGTTGCCGGGCACGGTAAGGGCGCCGCCCATCACGACCACGCGGCCGATGGACATCATCGCCGCCGTATCGCGCTCCAGGGCAAGCGCCATATTGGTGAGCGGGCCCGTTGCTACATAAATCAGGTCGGGGCCATAGGTGCGCGCGGCATCAATCAGGTAGTCGACCGCCGCATTGCCATCGGCCGACGTCGCGCCCACCGGATCGTACGGCGAGGCGGGCACGCTTGCGCCGCCAATGCCGTTCTTGCCGTGGATGAGCGTGGTGGACGCCGGCGGCGTATAGGGCTCGGTCGCCTTGATGGGACGATCGGCTCCCAGGTACACCGGCACCTCGGGGCGACCCAACAGGTCGAGCACCGCCAGGCAGTTGTGCGCCGACTGGTCGACGCGCACGTTGCCGAAACACGTGGTGATGCCGACGAGCTCCGCCTCGGGACTCGCGATGGCATAGGCGAGCGCCATCGCATCGTCCACACCCATATCCAGATCAAGGATCAGCTTCTTGGTTGCCATTGTTCTACTCCGCTTCTCCGTCTACATACAAACCGTCTAAACCAAACTTGCGCTCGACTTCCACACGCGTGGGAATTGATTGCTGAGCGCCCAGGCGCGACACCGTCACCGCCGAGGCGCGAGCGCCCGCGGCCATGCACTCCAAGAGCGGCAGGCCCTGCAGGCGAGCCGCCGCAAGTGCGCCGATAAACGTATCACCGGCTGCCGTGGTGTCGACTACCTCGCCCGAAAGCGCCGGCATGCGCAGCAGCTCGCCCCCGTCGCCAAGCGTAACCGAGCCGGCGCCGCCCAGCGTGACGACCGCAGCCCCGGCGCCCTTGTCGAGCAGCGCCCTGAGCGCGGCGACACAGCTCGCGTCATCCGTGGGCAGAATGCCCGTCAGCACCTGGCACTCGGTCTCGTTGGGGCAGACCAAGTCGACCGCGGGCCACGCTCCTGCCGGCAGATCGCAGGCGGGTGCCGGGTTAAAGATCGTATAGAACCCCAGCTCGTGAGCGCAAGAGAGCGCCGCGGCCGTTGCCATCAGATTGCATTCGCCCTGGGCGACAAAGACGCCGACGGCTGCCGGGACCATCTCGCAGATATCGGCGTCAAGCTCATCGGCCACCAGATAACGCAGTGCGCAGGCCACATCCTCGCCCGTAAGCGCATGGTTGGCACCCGGCGACAGCACGATGCGATTATCGCCCTCACAACGGATGATGGTCGCCGTGCCCGTCTCCACGTCATCGCGACGCGTCACGAACTCAACGCCCACGCCGGCATCCTGGAGCCCTGCCACAAGCGCGTCGCCAAAGGTATCGCGCCCAACAGCGCCGATCATGCACGTGCGCGCACCCATGCGCGCAGCGGCAACGGCCTGGTTGGCGCCCTTACCGCCGGCGTTGGTGATAAAACCGCTGCCATCGACCGTCTCACCCGCGCACGGCATGCGCTCGCACGCCACCGAAAGGTCCATGTTCATGCTACCGAACACCGCAACGATGCCGTGATCCGCCATGGAAACCTCCTCGTCTTCAGGCTTTGCGCCCGCCGTCGGCCATCGATTGTGCACTCTCGCACCCCCTATAACTTTAGTTCACTTTGATGTGGACGCGCGCTTGAGCTTGCGCCAGCAGCAAGCATTCACAGGAGCAGGAGGCTACAATGAATACGTGCTGATTATTCTCGTCATTGGATGATGTTTTATGGAACAATTCTCGCAATCGGGCTCGCGCGGTCGACGCCGCACGGGCAACGAGCCAGCGCCAAACGAACGCGTGAAGGGCGAACGCCGCGCCAACGAGCCGCGACGCACCGCGAGCCCCCATCGCGCTTCTGCCAACAACACGGGCCGCGCCAACACTCCCGCCGCGGAGCAGACGCCTGCTCGCCCCAAGTCCCGCTACATTCCCGCCCTCGACGGCCTGCGCACACTCGCCGTTGTCGCGGTGGTGCTCTACCACCTCAACCTCACCTGGGCGCAGGGCGGTCTGCTCGGCGTCACGATCTTCTTTGTGCTTTCGGGCTACCTGATCACACGCCTGCTGCTCAACGAAGTCGCTAAGACCGGCCGCATCGACCTCAAGAGCTTCTGGATTCGCCGCATCCGCCGCTTGGTCCCCGCCGTGGTGACCGTCGTGGTGGTGACCTGTGCGCTGTGCACCATCTTCAACCACGTGATGCTCACCAAGATGCGCCCCGACATTTTGCCGTCACTGCTGTTCTTTAACAACTGGTGGCAGATTATGCAGGACGTCTCGTACTTCAACGCCCTGGGCGACCCCTCGCCGCTCACACACTTTTGGTCGCTCGCCATCGAGGAACAGTTCTACCTGGTTTGGCCCCCGCTGCTGCTTGCCATGGTATCCATGCACATGAGCAAGCCCAACACGCGCCGCGTGGTACTGGGTCTGGCTGCTGTCTCCGCCATCGCCATGATGGTGCTCTATAACCCCGCCGCCGACCCCAGCCGCGTGTACTATGGCACCGACACCCGCGTGTTCTCGCTGCTGCTGGGAGCCTGGATGGCCTTTATCCCCGACCGTGACCTGGCGCCCGTGTGCCTCGCTCATCGCCTGGGGCTGGACCGCCTGGTCAGTGCAGCCAAAGGTGGCAAGAATGCCGAGGGCAAGCATGACGGCAAGCCCAACGATGCAGCCGAGACCGTCCCGGCTCAGCCGAGTGCCCTCGTTCGTTTTTGGTCCTCACCCGCGTCTATTGACCTGCTGGGCATCGTGGGCCTCGTGGGACTTGCCGCCATGGTCTCACTCACCAACGGCTACACCGCGTTTCAGTATCGCGGAGGCACGCTGCTGTGCTCCATCCTCACGCTCATGGTCATTGCCGCCTGCGTGCAGCCCCAGGGCACGGTCGCGCGCGCCCTTGCCGCCGAGCCGCTCGTGTGGGTCGGCAAGCGTTCGTACAGCATCTACCTGTGGCACTATCCGCTCCTGCTGCTCATGAACCCGGTCGCCAACATCAGCGATACGCCGTGGTGGCAGTACATTTTGCAGGTGCTGCTGGTGGTCGCCGTGGCCGAATGCTCCTACCGCTTTATCGAGACGCCGTTTAGAAAGGGCGCCTTTGGGCGCACCGTATCCGAGTTCCGCGACGGCACCACCACGCCCGCCAACTGGGTGCGCGCTCACATTCCCGTGTGCGCCACTTGCGGCATCGTGCTTGTCATCGCGCTGGGCGGCCTAATCTTTGTGCCGGAGACCTCCGCACTGAGCGGCGAGGGCGCCGAAGTCCTCAACAAGGAAGCCAAGAACACCGTACCCACGGACCAGCAGGCAGCCGACGACACCGACAAGGACAACGACGGCTTCCCCGATGGCTCCTACGACCTGCTTATGATCGGCGACTCTGTGTCGCTGCGCGCCGTAGACTCCTTTGACGGCGTGTTCCCGCACAGCCATATCGATGCCGAAAAGGGCCGACAGTTCGACGCTGGCCGCGCAACGTTTGAGGGCTATATCCAGCAGAACCTTGCCGGCAAGATCGTGGTCTTTGCCCTGGGCACCAACGGCTTGGTGACCGACGACCAGATTGACGCGATCATGGCTGATGCCGGAGACAGGCGCATCGTGGTGTTTGTGAACACGCGCAGCCCGCAGCCGTGGGTTGGCTCCACCAACCAGGCTATCGCCAACGCCGCTACGCGCTACAAGAACGTGCGCGTTATCGACTGGTACGGGTACAGCGCAAACCGCAACGACCTGTTCGACGGCGACGGTACGCACCTATCGACCACCGGCGTGGCCGAGTATCTCAACCTGATTCATGACGCCGTTAAGAAGGACCTGCCCGTACACCCCGAGGACCACGTCAACGATCCTCAGCCGGCAGCTGTCAAATCTGCCGCCGACGCCCTGATCAACGCGCTCGCCTACAAGCCGCACAAGCTGGGCGCCGAAAAGTAGCACACCGACAAATCCGCTTGCACCCGGAGGGGGTGTCGGCCATGGCCGACACCCCCTCCTGCAGTCAGGGACATTCCCTTTCTGCCGGCACCCAGGGACACTCCCGGTAGAAACCCTGCCACCGCGCTGAACCCCACGACACCTCGCTGCCCCGAGCGTCGTTTCTGAGCCCCACACCCACCGCAAACACTCCAGCCTCGCCCCTCTCGACGCAATCCCAGAGGGCCGTGGTCAAAAAATGCCAAATATGAGTACTGTCACTATTTTAGTAGCAGGCAAAACAGTACAAAATGGCGCCCACGCGGCCTTCGCGTCCCCTTAAGTTGATTCGAATACCTGGTCTATGACTTAGAGAGGCTCATTTTAATATACAAATTCTTTACTGTGTTCATTTTCTTCTTAGCCGTAAATGCCATCAGTCCAGCAACAGTACTCATATTTGGCATTTTTTGCCCACCGGTATATGACTGACCCCCTATAGCAAGCAAAATCAGAACCACCCTTAAAAAGGGTGGTTTGCTCTTAGGGTATAACCCACGGGC
>JACXXQ010000137.1_pt1 | contig 48221 bp, 40 predicted proteins | sample 8621361 | NCBI WGS metagenome assembly JACXXQ01 (sample SAMN15503820, study PRJNA645414) | gut metagenome | isolation source: feces | host: Bos taurus | place: USA | collected 2016 | reverse complement strand
TTGTGTAAACTGGTTTCGTCAACTTCCGAGGTAGCGTAAAAGTTGTAAAGTGCTGTAAATGATTCAATCAAATGAAATTCTTGAAACATCGCCGCCAATGTTTTTTATGCAACTCCCCATAATTGATGCCCCAAGGGGTTTATAGTCGTTTCCACATTGAATTAAATCTTCAATTTTTATTTCTCCATTAATAAGTGCAGCAATCAAGTGTCTATAATAAGTTAATTCATCATAGCATTCTAAATCAATATCTCTTCCTGAAAGAAAACGTTTAGATAAATATTTTAACCTTTCTTGGCTCAAAACATCATTACGCTTTAATAGTTCTTCTACCACTCGATTGTATACCTTTGAAAAATCGTTACCCATATCAAAATAAATTACAGGGACTTCATATTTTCCTTCTAAAATATCCTTATAGACGTACTTCATCCCATTACTACTTACTTTAATTTGCAGACCAGCATCTACTCCTCCAACAGCGGTACTCTCTTTTCTCTGAAAATGTTGTCCGTCTTTATTTATCCAGATAATATCACGTTGTGTATCGTCAGGATTATAAATAAAAGGATGCTTCTCCTTAGTAGATTGAAAACCAGTCCCAATGGCAAAATATTCTAAAGCTGTATTTTTTTGCACCTGCTTTTCACTTGCAATTCTCAGCAATTTAAGATTCAATGCTTCATCTTTCTTACAACGCTGTACAACAACTGATTCACCTATCTTACCCAATATGTTCATAATAGTATTTCTAGGGTTTACTCTAAATATAGTGCTTAAAGATAACTCATTATTTTTATACCTAATCATCCCATGATCATAAAGTAAAATATCAACTAATCCATTTCCATATAACCGCCTTAAGATTTCAGGGCTTTTATTATTAAACCAAAAATCTTTAAAATCTTGTACGGGCACTAAAATTCCATCTTCATTTTGAACTGCAATTACCAACCGTTGATCATTTCTGCCCCGATTGATGTTTATAGCATTCATACTCTCACCTCAATCGATATATAATACTAATTTAATCTAATACCGATGATAGAAATAATCAAACAGTTTATCCCGATAGCTGCCGATGGACTGGTCGTCGTAGGATTCGGGGAGTTCGTTCCAGAGGCGGTCGCGGATAGCGATGCTGATGATTTCCCGGGTTTCTTCTTTGTCTTTCCAGTGATCGAGGCCGGCGATTTTCTGTTTGACGTCTTCCAGGACTTCCTTGGAAATCTTTTTGATATCGGCAATGTCTTTTTTCGTCAGGTTTTCTTTCGTAATCAGGTCATAGACGGCCAACTGTTCTTCGTTTTCGAAGCCTTCGCGCTGGCAGCGTCTTTCTTCCTGGGACATGTCCTTGGTGAGATCCATGAGTTCTTGGAATAATTTTTCGATAGCCGTCTTGTCTTTTTCGTCGTTATAGTCTTGAATGATTTTTTCATAACGTTTAAAGAAATCTGTCCGCACCGGCGCCGCATTGACTTCCAGCATGACTTTCAACTTTTCTTCGATATATTCGCGCATATCTTTGAGGAGCAAATGTTTCCGCTTTACTTTTTGAAATTCTTTCTGGAGCAAAGAAAAATCAATCTTGCTGATATCAAAGCGCATCGTTTCCTCCTGAACGGCATCCATCTCTACGTTTTCGCTGATGATGTCATGGACGGTCTTCATGACGTCTGTCGTATCGACATGCTTCCGCTTAGCCTGAATATTCCGGTAAATAGCCAAAATCGCTGCTTTTGCAGCCTGTTGTTCGTCATTCAGTTCGCCCTGATTGACATATTTGACCAGCCGTGCCAATTCCGCCGCATAAGCCGAAAATTCTTTGCGTGTGATATCGTTTGTGCAAACCGTATCCGCTCCGTCTTTGAGCAGGGCAATCTTCTTGGCATTAGAAGCTAATATCAGGCGCTGCAGAGAAAATCCCTGTTTCGCCAGCCAGGCTTCTGTCGTCTTGATAAGCTTGACAATGCGGTCGATCAGCTTTTGTTTGTCGATGACCGGATCCGTGCCGTCATCACCGTTGGCATCGCGTGTATACGCGGCCAAGGCTTTGCGCAGGGCCTGCAAAATACCGACATAGTCGATAATCAGACCGTTTTCCTTACCTTCACTGACACGGTTCGCCCGGGCAATGGCCTGCATCAACGTGTGCGCCTTCATGGGTTTGTCCAGATAGAGGCAGGACAGACACTTCACATCGAAGCCCGTGAGCCACATAGCGCAGACAAAGACGATGCGGAAGGGATTCCGCTTATCCTTGAACTCAGCCGCTAAATCTTCCCGGACCATTTTCAGGCGGTGCGGCAGGATATCCAAGCCCCATTTGGCGAAGGTTTTCTGTTCATTCTGTTCCGAACTGATGACGACGGCCATTTTCGTTTCTTTCAGCCACTTGATTTTACGCTGCAGCTCCAAGGCTTCCTGCTGGGACCGGCACTGCTGCAGGATATCTTCCTGCCGGTCAATCTCATCTTGCCAGTACTTCTGAACCAAATCATACATCATAATGCAGGTAATGCGGTTCAGGCAGACGAACATGGCCTTACCGCTGGTCCAGAGTTCCGAATAATGGCGGACGAAATCTTTAGCAATCGATTCCAGCCGGGGCCGTGCCATGAGGACATGGACCTGATTTTCCAACTGCTTTTCGACTTTTTCTTTTTCTTCGATTTTAAGGTTTGCTGCGTCGATGGCATCGAGGATATCCTGCGTAATTTTCGGGTTCTTCAGATGCAGGATCTTGGCACCGCGGTTTTCATAGTAGAGCGGCACCGTCGCTCCGTCGACGACAGCCCGGTGGAAGTCATAGATAGAAATATAGCCGCCAAAGGTCCGTTCCGTCAGGTTATCGTTGGCAAAAATCGGCGTGCCCGTAAAGCCAATGCGCGACGCCGTCGGCAGGAGATGGCACATGTTTTCGGCAAAGACACCGTTCTGACTGCGGTGGGCTTCATCGGACATCAGGAGGACATCGTGATCCGGATAAATCGGTTCTGCATCAGGATGATTGAATTTTTGAATCAGGGAAAAGATAAAGCTCGGATTGCCTTTTAATTTGGCCAGCAAATCCTGTCCGCTGCTGGCGATATAGTCATCCGCCTTTCCTTCCAAAAGGCCGCAGGTACTGAAGTTTTCAGCAATCTGCGTGTTCAGCTCATCCCGGTCCGTCAAAACGACGATGGTCGGCGAGCCCTTGGCCTTGCGGCGGATTTTCTTCGCCAGGAAAATCATGGAATAACTCTTGCCGCTGCCCTGGGTATGCCAGAAAACACCGAGCTTGCCATTGCGCAGTTTTCGTTCTTCATAAGCCGCAAAAGCTTCATTGACGCCGAGATACTGGTGGTTATGTGCCAATATCTTCGACGTTCCGCTTTCCCGTACGTCATAGAGGATGAAATTTTCAAAGAGGTCCAGCAAATTTTCTTTTTTACAGATACCGTGAAGCATCGTTGTCAGGGTAACATCACCGACATCTTCCTCACGCAGACGCTTCCATTCGCCGAAAAATTCATAGGCGCTGTCCAAGGTACCGACGCGCGATTCATTGCCGTTTGAAAAGATAATGAAAGCGTTATAGTAGAAAAGCTGCGGCACCGTATCGTGATAGTCGCAGTAGTTATCTGTATAAGCATTTTCCAAATCGACCGTCGTATTTTTAAATTCCATGAAGACCAGCGGCAGGCCATTGACAAAGCCGACGAGGTCCGCCCGCCGACTATAGGCTTCACTTTCTATCTCCAGCTCTTTGACTGCTAAGAAGTCATTGGCTTCAGGCTGGCTGAAATCAATAAGCCGTGCCCGCCGCAGGTCCGTCGTGCCGTCTGCCTTGTGCACCGTCACGGGAACACCGTCGCGGATGAGATAGTAATACTTGCGGTTCCGTTCCAACAGCGAATCCGTCGCTATGCCTTGTTGCAGCTTCTGCAGCGCTTCGTCAATCTGTGCCGCTTCCAGCCAGGGATTGAGACGCTGCAGGGCCTGACGCACGTATCGCGTCAGCAGGACTTCATGCCGCGACGCACGGCCCAAAGTTCCATCAGGTCCAAAGGTTTCTTTCCCGTAGGCATACACCACGTTCCAGCCCAGCTCATCGTGCAAAATAGAGCCGGCTGGATCCCGAATCAAAGCATTTTCAGAATAGGGATTCATGGTCTCACCTCGATTTCACCGTTCATCAACTTCGGAAGCAAGCGGTCGCGCGCTTCTTGGAGCAAACGATTCTGCTTAGATACTGTTAAAATTTGATTTATCATAGGAATTATATTTTTTTCAAAGACTTCTCTAATATTTTTAGCAGGAAATAAAATCTGCGTTTTTCGAATTCTAGTCAAACTCAAATTTTGCTGTGCAACACCATTTGATAGATTACAAATTTTATTATACATATCGGGACTTCTAAAAAGACAATACAGATATCCCAAATTACTACCAGTTATTTTAGCAACTCGTTGATTTAATAAACAGTTTTTTCCAAAAAAGATGCATACCCTACCAACATTTCCCGTCATTGATAACAGTATATCCTTTTCGTTCAATTTACAATAATCAGGCATATTGTCGGGGATAGAATCAATACAATCCACAGAACTAGAATCTAATCGACCGTCTTGTATATTTTTTATAGTAATGATTTTATATTTTCCCTCTTTATTCATTGTTTTACTTGAAAAAGGGTATCCACTAAATATTGTAGCTATTTCACATAGTTGTTTTTTACTCCATCCCTCCGGAACGCCATCGACGATTTTCACTTGTTCATGACCAGGAAAATGGAAGTCGACGAACCATTCTTTATAGAGCCGCGAAGCCGCTTCTTCGAGGAGTGCAATCTGACGACGATTGTTTTCGATGAGGTCATCATAAGGCCTTAAAATTTCTACAATTTTATTTTGAAATTCTATGGAGGGAACTTCAATCTCCAGATTTCGCAACATACCCAAAGTCACTGTTTTTTGTGCTGAACCAATCGCAATGGCATTGACTCTTAAATAAAAATCATGATTAAGCATGCAGTAATATAAAAATCTAGGAACTACTTTATCTGGACTTGGTTTTAATATAGCAATATGGCGTTGAAAAGTGAACTGCTTATCATCCTGAATAAAAACGGGAATGCCGTAACTTCCCACAACAGAATACAAAATATCATTCTTACAAGCTTTTCTTTTATCATCTAAGGAATCATAGTAGTCCTTGGGTACGAACATAGTGTTCGTAAAATCAATACGATTAAAAGAAAAATTAGAAATAGTAATAAAAGGGATACCCTTATCCACTTTAGGAGGCGCCTGATGATCACCATCTGCAATAGATTTACAGCAGTCCCCCAATTTCACCTTTTTCCACTTCATAAGCCCATCTCCTTCATATTTTTCGAGATGGTAGCCATCAGTTCGTTGGACTGGTCCTGCAGCTGCAGCAGTTCGGCATGGATTTCTTTCATCCGTGTTGCAAAGTCGACGCCGTCATCTTTGGCTTCCGGGACGCCGACGTACGCGCCCGGCGTGAGGGAGTAGTCCTTCTCTTCGATGTCTTCTACGGTATTGACACTGCAGAGGCCGGCAATATCGGCATAGGTGCCGTCGGCAAATTTATCCGTCAGCCACTGTGCTTCCGTCAGAGTCACCTGAGCCGGCGCAATGACATGTTCTACATTTTCTACCCGTGCCGTCAAAGCCTTCTTGAACTCATTGACTTTCACCTTTTTCGGCGTTGTCAGCTGATCGATATAGTCCCGTTTCGCTTTCCCCTTCAGGGCTTTCATGTCGTCGAGGATGCCTTTTACTGTAGCAGATACCAGTTTATTCAATTTTTCATAAGCCGGTACCAAGACATAAAGTTCGGGCAAAGTCTTCGCCTGGTCGTGGAGCTGTTGTAATTCGTCGAGCTGATTTTCTAATTTTTCCTTATCTTTACTGCCGATGAAGGCATAACCCGCACTTGTCTGCCAGAACGTCTGCACTTCCGCTTTGACCTCAGCCAGTTCGGCCGTAATCGCTTTCCGATAGGCCGCAAGCAGTTTCGTATAAGCTTCCTTCTTGCCGCGGTAGAGCCAGACGATGGCCGTCAGGTTCTTCAGCTGCCAGTCGTTCCATTCATTCAGATTGCGGTCGACGACGGTATAGTAGTTGCGGGCATCGATGAAAAGCACTTTATTGGCACAGGCTTCTGTCTTCGCTTTATTGAAGAACCAGAGCGTACACGGCAGGCTGAGGGTATAAAAGAAATTGTTGGCCACACTGATGATGACGTCGACATGACCGGTCTGGATCAATTTCTTACGGATTTCTTTATCCTTGTTCTGGCTGTCCGTCGCCGACGAGGCCATGACAAAACCGGCCCGGCCATGTTCGTTCAGGTACGCATAAAAATACGAAATCCAGAGATAATTGGCGTTGCTCACGTCGCCGTCTTTATTGACGCCGGGCAGGCCAAAAGGCAGGCGGCCCGCTTCCTTGGTCTTATCGGCTTTGACTTTATCGACATTGAACGGCGGATTGGCCATGACGTAATCACATTTCCCAGCCAGATGATGGGCGTCGTTGTAAAATGTATTGGCTTCGTTGCCGGACTTGATATTCCCCGTCAGGCCGTGGACAGCCATATTCATCAGACAGAGCTGGGCATTGTATTCCACCTTTTCCTGGCCATAAAAAGTCATCGTATGGTTCGCTGCCATACCGGCACCATTGACGAAATCCCCGGTCTGAACAAACATCCCACCGGAACCACAGGCCGGATCCAGCAGGATGCCCCGTTCCGGTTCGATGACGTTGACGATCATCTTGACCAATGACTTCGGCGTAAAGAAAACGCCGTCGTCCTGGGCCACATCTTTTGCAAATTTATTGAGGAAATATTCATAAATGCGGCCGATGATGTCGCCGCCGACTTCGTTGAGGGCTGCATCATTGAAAATACGAATCAATTCCCGCAGGAGTTCTTCTTCAAAAATCGTATAATTTTTCGGCAGGATGCCTTCGAGCTGCTTGCTCTGCCCTTCGATGAGCACCATGGCATTGTTGATGACTTCCCCCAATGTATTGAGAGGTTTACCATCATGGCCCGTCAAATGCTGCGACGGAATATCTTCCGGCAGCTTCACGATGTAGTCATAACGGGCCGCTTCCGGCAAATAAAGCGCACTCTTTGCCCGGAATTCACTGGCTTCCAGCGGCATCACCCGACCACGCCGGACCGGCCGTTCTTTCATCAATTCCTTGGCGACGAGCTGAAAACGGCTGAAGGCATAGCGCAGGAAAATAAGGCCTAAAATAGGCATGCAGTATTGATTCGACGTCAACTTGGAATTAGCCCGCAAATTATCCGCCGATGCCCACAAACGAGCTTCCAACTGACGTAAGCTTTTGTTATCCATAGCAAATCCCCCAAAACTGTTGTATTCTCCCCTTTATTTTACATGATTTACATTTCTTTGTCATTTTATGGAAGCCGAATTAGGCGATTTGTTCGTCGATAAAAGGCACCTGACGGCGCCGCCGTTCGCAGTCGGCAGGTCGGGATTAGGCAAGTCGTTCGTCGTAGGTCGTTCATCGCTAAAAGATAGTTTACAGTTTGCAGTTTGTAGTTTTCAGTAAAACCGTCTCGATTCGGGCTCGCTAACGCCTCGCCGCCTAGCTAGATTCAGATGGATGCTGCGCATCCTAAAGTTCTGGATTGTATTACGACCATGTGCCACCTGTCATAAATTCCGGCTATTCACAGGATTCGCGCGGGTTCGCCACGTGTGAACCCCTACATCGCTAAGGCTATGCACAGGATTCGCAGCGGGACGCCGATTATGGCGTCCCCTACGAGCGGTCAAAGACACGCTTCCAATTTTTTACTGCCCGTCACTGCTTTTTGCTGCACTTCGCTGTCTTTTGCTGCCCTCCATCGCCTGTACGCGATTTCGTAGGGGCGGCCATACCGGCCGCCCGCCTTGAATGATGGCACCGTCTCGGAATTTATGACGGACTGTGCATGGTCATAATACAAAGACGAAAATAGCCGCCACGTACCTCAACGAAGCGGCTATTTTTGTAAGTGTTCAATCAATATGATATTCCTGATAAAACTTTTCCCTAGCCTTTTCATCGTCGATGGCTAGTTCCAGATCTTTCAGACGGCCATCGGCTTTCAGCAGCCTCAATAACGTCGTCAGCCGGCTTTCGCCTTCTCGACGGCCTTCTTGACGGCCTTCTTGACGGCCTTCTTGACGGCCTTCCTGACGTTCCTCAAGACTCCATTTTTCAAGTTCTGCGCACATAACAGCCACCTCCTCCGGGTTGTTTTTGTAACGATTGACTGTTTCTTTCAAGGGTTCCAAAATCATGTCTTCCACATTTTCACTGCGAAAATCATTCATCAGTTTGCCAATGTCATCATTGCCTCTGTACTCGCCATTGACATAGATGATATGCTCGCCATCATCAAAACGTTGATTTAATTCTTCGATAATCCGGTTAACATGATAGCGGGCCAAACCATGTTCCAAGACATCGTGTTCCGTAATGAAAATGACATAGCTTTCTGGCAGCAGCTCATAGTCGCTTCCTTTTTTCAAACTGTTAAGATCCAGCAAACTACTGTTAAAACGGGCACGTTTCGTTCCAGCGCCTTTATCGGCACGCTGCACTTCGATGTCGTATTCTGTTCCTGTCGAATCGGTTGCATGCACATCCATCCGAATTCCGCGCCCGGAAAGATTAGGAATCGTATCCTCAATCCGCACCGTCGTTACTTGTAAATCCGGCTTTTCCATGATAATACGCAAAATACATTCGACAGCAGGAACGTTGTCCTTAAAACAACGCTTCATGAAATCGTCATCCATAAGCCGCCATCTCTTGATAATGTTTAATGCCCGCTGATGGCGTTTAACCTTTTGAACGGCTGTAATCTGTTCATTCGTAGGCATCTAAGCATCACCTTTCTTTTCATTCTCATTATACTAAGATTCCCGACGTTCGACAACATCATAGATTAGATTTTGCTATCATGAAAAACGCCTGACGGCGCCGCCGTTCGCAGTCGGCAGGTCGGGATTAGGCAAGTCGTTCGTCGTAGGTCGTTCATTGATAAAAGATAGTTTGCAGTTTTCAGTAAAACCATCTCGATTCGGGCTCGCTAACGCCTCGCCGCCTATTCGGAGTCAGATGGATGCTGCGCAGCCTGAAATTCTGGATTGTATTACGACCATGTGCTACCTGTCATAAATTCCGGCTATCTACAGGATTTCTCCTCAGCGATCCGTTCTGGCAGCCAGCCTGCGCCTTCCTTCGGTCGGCACCTGCTGGGCCAGAAAGGCACGCGGGTTCGCCACGTGCGAACCCCTACATCGCTAAGGTTATGCACAGGATTCGCAGCGGGACGCCGATTATGGCGTCCCCTACGAGCGGTCAAAGACACGCTTCCAATTTTTTACTGCCCGTCACTGCTTTTTGCTGCACTTCGCTGTCTTTTGCTGCCCTCCATCGCCTGTACGCGATTTCGTAGGGGCGGCCATACCGGCCGCCCGCCTTGAATGATGGCACCGTCTCGGAATTTATGATGGACTGTGCATGGTCATAATACAATCATGAGTCTGTCGCGGCGCAGCCGCATCTGAGTCCGAGTCGTACGAAACCGGGCCGCATAGGTTTACGGAAAAGCAACCCCTCCACCACTGCGTGGTCCCCCTCCCTTATTATGGGAGGCTTCTTATTATAACGTTTAACGTAACTTTTTCTGTACTTTTTTGCGAAAATCATTTGACAAATTGCTTTTTTGATGGTAGACTTACGTCAACAACTTGATAGTGTTGCAATGAAGAGAAGAGTACACGATAGGAATTGGCACAGAGAGTTCCCATTTGGTGAAAGGGAATGCAAGGGTCATCGTGGAAGATGGACTCCGAGCAGATTGGTCGAACAGTTAGGCCGTCCGGGCGTGCCCGTTACAGCACTATGGTATTGAAGGCTTATCTGCCTGCGTACCTGAAGAGGCTCATCTTGTGAAGGATGGGTGAAATTGGGTGGTATCACGGTGCTTCCGTCCCTTACTTGGGACGGAAGCTTTTTTTGTTACAAGGCTTTCAAGTTTATATTACATTATATATATTTTACAATATTAGGGGGAAATGTATTATGAGCGAAAACACTAACTACAAATTCGAAACATTACAGCAGCATGCAGGTCAGGTACCGGATCCGGCAACGGGTGCCCGCGCCGTTCCTATTTATCAGACGACATCTTATGTTTTCAAAGATACCCAGCAGGCTGAAGACCGCTTTGCTTTGAAAGACCCTGGTTACATCTACAGCCGTTTGACCAACCCGACGCAGGACGTCCTGGAAAAACGTATTGCAGCTCTGGAAGGCGGCACAGCAGGCTTAGCTACGGCCAGCGGTGCATCGGCCATTGCGTACTCCATTATCAACCTCGCCGGTGCCGGTGACGAAATCATCGCTGCTCCGACGCTGTACGGCGGCACAGTCGAACTGTTCAGTGAAACATTCAAACACCTCGGCATTACGACGCACTTCGCCGATCCCGATGACCCGCAGTCCTTTGCCAAATACATCAACGACAAGACGAAAGCCATTTACCTGGAAAGCCTCGGCAACCCGGCTATCAACATTCCGGACTTCGAAGCCATCGCTGAAATCGCCCACAAGAACGGCCTTCCGGTCATCGTTGACAACACCTTCGCTACGCCGTTTCTCTTCCGTCCGCTCGAACACGGTGCTGACATCGTCGTCCATTCGGCTACGAAATTCATCGGCGGCCACGGCACGACCCTGGGCGGCCTCATCGTTGAAAACGGCAAATTCGACTGGGCTGGTTCCGGCCGCTTCAAAGAATTTGCTTCGCCTGACGAATCCTACAACGGCGTTAACTTCGCCAAGGATATCCCCGGTGCTGGCTTCGTAACTCGTATCCGCGCCAAAGCCCTCCGCGACCTCGGTGCTTGCATCAGCCCGTTCAATGCATGGCTCCTCATCCAGGGCCTCGAATCCTTGTCCCTGCGTATCGAACGCCACGTCGCTAATGCTCAGAAGATTGCAGACTTCCTTGAAAATCATCCGAAAGTCGCTAAGGTCAACTATCCGTCCCTTCCGTCTTCGCCGTACTACAAACTGGCTCAGAAATACTTCCCCAAGGGAACCGGTTCGATTTTCTCCTTTGAATTGAAAGACGGCTATGCAGCTGCCCGTAAATTCATCGACAATGCGGACATCTTCTCCGACCTGGCTAACGTCGGCGACTCCAAGTCCCTCCTCGTTCATCCGGCTTCGACGACACATCAGCAGCTTTCGGAAGAAGCACAGCGCGCCTGCGGTATCACACCGGGCACGATCCGTATCTCTGTAGGCCTGGAAAACATCGAAGACCTCCTCGCTGCTGTTGAAAAAGCACTGGCAACCATCTAAGAACTAATATAAGGAGAAATGCACTATGCCTATTAAAATTGCTGACGGTCTTTCCGCCAAGGAAAAACTTCACGAAGAAGGTATCTTCACCATCGATAAGGGAATGGCCCTCCATCAGGATATACGGCCTTTGCGTATCCTTATCCTCAACTTGATGCCTTTGAAGAAACCGACAGAGCTGCAGCTTCTCCGCCTCCTCGGTGATTCGCCGCTCCAGGTCGAAGTGGACTTCTGCCACACAGAAACTCATGAGAGCACCCACACCGATCCGTCTTATTTAGAAGAAAACTACTACGTCTTCGATGAAATCAAGGATAATTACTATGACGGTTTCATCATTACCGGCGCCCCAGTCGAACAGATTCCTTTCGAGTCTGTCGACTACTGGCCGGAAATGAAGACATACTTTGAATGGGCCAAGACACATGCCTTCTCGACGCTCCACTTCTGCTGGGGCGCCCAGGCAGCCCTGTATTACTACTATGGCATCGAAAAGCGGCTCCTGCCGGCCAAGCTCTTCGGTATCTTTGAATACCAGCTGACCCAGAAGCACCACCCCCTCTTGCGGGGCTTCGATGACCGTTACTTCATCCCCCAGTCGCGGCATACGGCGATTAACGACATCCAAGTCTATAATACGCCGCAGCTCGACATCCTCTCACGGTCCGTCGAAAACGGTATCAACATCATCGGTACGCCGGATCACCGCCGTTTCTTCGTCCTCGGTCACTTCGAGTACGACCGGCGGACCCTGGAAGAGGAATACCTGCGGGATAAGAAAAAGGGCCTGCCCATTGCAGTGCCCAAGAACTACTATCCGAATGACAACGATACGAAGAGGCCATATTTCACGTGGTGCAGCTACGCCCACCTGTTCTATCATAACTGGCTGAATATCGTCTATCAAGAAACACCTTATGATTTACAAGCTATCGCCAAGGTTCATCCTTGTGCGCATTAAAAAAAGCCTGCCTTGCGGCAGGCTTTTTTTGTGGGTCGTTTGGCGTGATTCGTTTGGCGAAGCCGAGCAGGCCGCCGATTATGGCGGCCTCTACGTCGATGAACGATTATTTCGTTCCGAAAATGCGGTCGCCGGCATCGCCTAAGCCGGGGACGATATAGCCTTGGTCGTTGAGTTTGTCATCGAGAGCAGCGACGTAGATGCGGACGTCGGGATGGTCGGCATTGACTTTCTGGACGCCCTGGGGAGCTGCGACGAGGCACATGAGCTTGATGTTCTTGATGCCCTTTTCTTTCAGCAGCGTAATGGCAGCGGAAGCACTGCCGCCCGTAGCCAGCATGGGGTCGACGATGATGAAATCGCGGTCTTCGACATCAGGCAGCTTGCAGTAATATTCGACCGGTTCCAGCGTCTGCGGGTCGCGGTAGAGACCGATATGGCCGACTTTAGCCGTCGGGATGAGGTTGAGCATGCCCTGTACCATACCCAAGCCAGCGCGCAGAACCGGGACGATGCCCAATTTCTTGCCGCTGATCTGTTTACCCATCATTTTGGCGACAGGCGTTTCGATTTCAACATCTTCTAAAGGCAGGTCCCGTGTAATTTCGTAACCCATGAGCATGGTGATTTCTTCCAAGAGGTTGCGGAAATCTTTCGAACCTGTTTCCTTTTTCCGCATGAGTGTGACTTTGTGCTGAATGAGCGGATGGTCCATTACTTGTACGTGCATGTGTGAAATCTCCTTTCCTATTTATCCATTTCTGCAATTTTGGCGACGCGGACTGCGTGGCGGCCGCCATCAAAACCAGTGGAGAGGAAAATGCGGACGATTTCTCTGGCCAGGCCCGGACCGATGACGCGGCCGCCCATGGTCAGGATGTTGGCGTCATTATGGCGGCGGCAGTATTCTGCCGAGAAGCAGTCGTGGCAGAGGGCTGCCCGGATGCCGTGGACTTTGTTGGCAGCGATGCCGATGCCGATGCCTGTGCCGCAGACGAGGATGCCCCGGTCGAAAGTGCCGTCAGCGACGGCTTCAGCGACTTTCTTGGCAATGTCCGGATAATCGCAGCGTTCGCCCGTCAAAGTGCCGTAATCGGTGAATTCAATGCCTTGTTCCTTCAAATATTCTTTGATGTTTTCCTTCAGGTCAAATCCGCCGTGATCGGCGCCGAGTACTAATTTCATAATCAATTCCTCCCATGTATGCTGATAAATTCAGTTTTATTATACCCCTTTCGGAGTCGTGTGAAAAGGTTTAACCGACAATGACTACGTGACCACCGGCGGCTTTCTTCATGCGGTTCATGATAGCCAAGCCCAGTCCTTCATCGTCGATGCCTTCGGCCAAGATGACGTCGACTTTGTCACTGTCAAAGGACAGGAGACCCGTGTAAAGCTGGTTGGCCAAGGCTTCCTTGTCGCCATGACGGCCCCAGATATACATATCCTTATGCGGGAACGAAGCTCCTACTTCTTCGCTGACCAAAAAACCGACGGTCTTGCCTTCGCCCTTGGCCTGGTCGTATAAGGCCTGCAGTTTTTCCGTTACCTTATCGACAGGGCCGACGACGACCGTCATCGGTGCCGACGGCGCATAGTGGCGGTATTTCATGCCCGGCGCCTTGGGGACGCCTTTCCCCGTGACCAGTGTCGTGTCAAGCCGGACATGAGGTACGACTTCCTGCAGCATCTCGATAGTAACACCGCCGGGACGCAGGATGGTGACACCGTCATCGCCGTTACATTCGACGATGGTCGATTCGACGCCGATATGACAAGGGCCGCCATCGATGACCATATCGACGCGGCCATCCATGTCGTGCATGACTTCTTCTGCCGTCGTCGGACTGGGCCGGGTCGACAAGTTGGCACTGGGACCGGCAACGGGGACACCGGCACAGCGCAGGAAAGCCCGGCAGATATCATGATCTGGGCAGCGCAGGGCCACCGTATCGAGGCCGCCAGTCGCCGCATCGGGTACGATGGGCTTTCGCGGCAAGACGATAGTCAGCGGTCCCGGCCAAAAGCGGTCCATGAGCTTCTGTGCCGTCGGCGGGATGACAGCTGCTGCCTGGCGGGCCCCTTCTTCATCGGGCACCGTCAGGATGAGCGGATTATCGCTGGGACGGCCTTTGGCGACGTAAATGCTGCGGCAGGCGTCGGCATCGAGGCCGTTGGCACCGATACCGTAAACCGTTTCCGTCGGAAAGACGACCAGGCCGCCGTCGCGGATGATACGGCCCGCTTCTTCGAGGATGGCTTTCTGTTTCTCTATATCCGTAATTTCTACAAGCTTCGTCTGTTTCATAGTATCTACCCTTTTCTGGAAAATACGAGGACCCTGTCTATGCCGCCGTAATCCTTGACGGTCTGGTCATGCTCATAGGCACCACCTGTACAGAAAATCGCTGTCACGTCGTCTGCCTGGCCGGCGCCGATTTCGACAGCGCAGTGGCCGCCAACCTTGACATAAGCCGGGCTGTCTGCGGCAATGCGGCGATAGAAGTCCAAGCCGTCGTCGCCGCCGTACAGGGCCAGCGCCGGATCGTGGCGTACTTCCGGCTGGAGCTGTTCCATATCGCCCTGCGTCAGATAAGGCGGATTGGATACCAGCCAGTCACAGGTGCCAGGCGGAACCTGTGTGAATAAATCGCTTTCAATCCAGGTCACGCGGTCGTCGAGTCCCAGGGAACGGCCATTTCCAGTAGCTATAGCCAGGGCCTTGGTCGAGATGTCGACGCCAGTCCCCGTCGCCTGCGGCAGGTAATGGAGCAGGCTGAGGACGATGGCCCCGCTGCCCGTACCGATGTCGATGATGACCGGCGCCGTCCCTTCGGCAGCGGTGACGACGGTCTCGACGAGCATTTCCGTTTCCGGCCTGGGGATGAGGACGTCTTCACTGACCTTGAAATCGAGGCCCATGAAAGCTTTGGTGCCTAGGATATGGGCCACCGATAATCGGTCGGCCCGCTTTTTGACCATTGCCCGGTAGGCTGCCAGTTCTTCGCCGTTCAGGGGTTCGTCATAATGGGCGTACAGATAGATGCGCTCTTTATGCAGGACATGGGCCAAGAGAATTTCCGCATCGAGGCGCGGCGAATCGATGCCTTTGCCGGCAAAATACTGTTGCGTCCATTGCAGCAAGGCACCGATAGTCCAAATCTTATTCATCTTCGGCTTCTTTCATCAATTCGGCCCGGCGGGCTTCAGCCAAAGCTTGGATAAATTCGTCAATATCGCCGTTGAGGATGTTATCCAGTTTGTACAACGTCAGGTTGATGCGATGGTCCGTCACGCGGCCCTGAGGGAAGTTATACGTGCGGATGCGTTCGCTGCGGTCGCCGGTACCGACCTGGCTGCGCCGTTCTTCTGTCAATTCGGCATCGGCCTTCTGCTGGGCCTGGTCAAGGAGACGGGCTTTCAAGACGCGCAAGGCTTTGGCACGGTTTTCCAGCTGGGACCGTTCGTCCTGACATTCGACGACCATCCCCGTCGGGATATGGGTCATGCGTACGGCAGAACTCGTCTTGTTGACGTGCTGGCCGCCGGCCCCGGAGGCGCGGAAATAGTCGACGCGGACGTCGTCCATATTGAGGTCGATTTCGACGTCTTCTGCTTCCGGCAGGACGGCGACGGTTGCCGTCGACGTGTGGATACGGCCGCCGGCTTCGGTGACAGGCACGCGCTGGACGCGATGAACACCTGATTCATATTTCAATTTGCCATAGACGCCGGAACCTTCGACGGAGAAGACAACTTCCTTGAAGCCGCCCAGTTCCGGTGCATTAGAACTGATGATGCTGGTCTTCCAGCCCGGCTGTTTTTCAATATATTTCATGTACATGCGGAACAAGTCACCTGCAAAGAGGGCCGCTTCGTCGCCACCGGCACCGGCGCGGATTTCCATGATGACGTTCTTGTCATCCCGCGGGTCCTTGGGCAGCATGAGGACGTGCAACTGGTCTTCCAGGTCGGCCTGTTCCTTGGTGAGGCCGTTCATTTCTTCCTTGGCCATGGCGATGAGGTCGTTGTCGCTGTCGGGATCGTCGATGATTTCCTTGTCGCCGTCGATAGTGCTGGTAATGTCTTCGTACTTGCGGAACGTTTCTACGATTGGCATCAGCGAAGCGTGTTCCTTCGTCAGTTTCTGCCATTCGTCCTGACGGGCAATGACAGACGGGTCGCTGATCTGCTGTTCCAGGTCCATGAATTTATTTTCTACGGCCTGGACTTTATCCATAAAAGAGCTCATAAGGTCCTCCTCATTTCAATTCGCTAGATTCATCACTTTCTTCATCAGCCGGCTTGGCGGCGTTGAGGGCTTCGATAGCCACTTCGATCTGGTCGGCATAGGGTTCCCGCGTCGTCAGATACTGGAGCCACAGGCCCGGACGGAATAAGGCTTGAATGACCGGATTCTGGGTGCGGCCGGCGAGGCGTATCATTTCATAACTGATGCCGGCGACGACAGGCATGAGCAGCACGCGGGAAGCAATGCGCTCGATGAGATTCGGCCAGCCCAGGAAGGCAAAGACAAAAATCGACACGACCATGACGATGAGCAGGAAATTCGTACCGCACCGCGGATGGAGGCGGCTATGTCGTTTGACGTTCTCGACGGTCAATTCCTCTCCCGATTCATACGTCCAGATGGTCTTGTGTTCGGCCCCATGGTATTCAAAAACGCGGCGGATGTCCGACGTCAGGGAAATCCCCCATATATATAATAGAAATATAGCGAGGCGCAGGACCCCTTCGACGACGTTCAGGCGAACGGCACTGTCGGCGACACCGGGAATGAATTTCGCCGCATACGTCGGGATGGCCAGGAAAAAGACGATAGCCAGGACGACGGAAACGGCCATGGTCAGGGCCATCTGCGTATTCGTCAGCTGTTCATCTTCCTCTCCGGCAGCCTGGGCCGAATAGGACAGGCTCTTCATGCCGTATACCAGGGACTCACACAAGGCGACGCTGCCCCGCAAAAAAGGCTTCTTCAAGATCGGATACCGTTCGGTAATGGAATGAACGGCGTCTTTTTTTACAGTAATCTCACCGGACGGCGTCCGCACTGCCGTAGCAATGCTGACAGGACCGCGCATCATAACCCCTTCGATGACGGCCTGGCCGCCGACGTACGTCTTCGGTTTCTTCAAAGAGTTGCCTCCATTTCTGTACATACAAATAGAGCAGAGCATTTCTGCTCTGCTGCCCACTTGTACTGCTGCTTATTTAGCTGTTTTACCATAACGTTTATTGAACTGTTCGATACGGCCACGAGCCTGCTGAGCACGCTGCTGACCCGTAAAGAACGGATGGCATTTGGAGCAAATTTCAACACGCAGTTCCGGTTTCGTAGAACCTGTTTCAAACGTATTGCCGCATGCGCAAGTAACTTTCGCATTCGGGTAGTACTTCGGATGAATACCTTCTTTCACCACTTACACCTCTTTCTGTATCAATCATTCAAAACCTATGCTAGAATAGTTTAGCACATTGGCCCTTGAAATGCAAGGATTTTTTTCCCGCAAAAGGCGATACCGTACTTCCATACCTGATGTATCCCCCGCTGGCGGAATTCCGAAGCGAGAAACATCTCCATCCGCACAAAAGCGGTCAAGGATTTCACTCTGAAACACATGGCGCACTTCTTCATTAGGGATCTTTAATTGGCAAAGCATCCCATTGGGAATATCCTGCCGCCAGACAGCCGTCAAATAACCGGTTGTCAACAACAACGTATATAGGGCATCTTTATCCATGCGTATATCCTGATAAATCAGCCCTTCGCGAATAACAGCCGACACAGTTTTTCCTTGCAACAAAGCTAATAATCGTTCTTCCTGTCTTTTAGAGGTGCCCTGCAGCAGGGTCGCAATGATTTCATTGGCCGACGTATTGACCCAGTAATCTCCAATACGCCTTTTAGCAAAACAGGAAATGACCGACCAGGGATTATAAATTTCATGATGTCCGAAACGATAGCCATCATACCAAGCCTTTAATCGAGGCAATAAGGCATCAGCCTGTAAATCACCGGCCATTTTTTCTACTTCTGCCGTTGTGAACCCCATGACAGAACTGTATTCCTCATCCATAACGGAATACACATCGAGATTGTTCAGACCACTAAAGATGCTCTCCTTAGCAATACGCAAGACCCCCGTTAAGATAGCAAAATTCAAAAACTCATTGCCCTTCAGGGTATTATTAAAAAACGTCCGGAAATAAGCGATGGCCTTATCATAAAACCCATGGCTATAGGCCGTCTGCAAAGGCGTATCGTATTCATCAATCAATATAATCGGTTTCACCCGATAATAACGGAATAAATATTCTGATAAATTCAACAAGCTGAGCTGATACTCTTCAGGCGTTGCCTGCTGCCAGACAATACGGTGAAAAGCATTTTTCTCCACCTCATTTAAGAGATTACCTTGCAATAAAAATTCATATTTGTTAAACTCCCGCTGAATCCAAAGCCGGAAAGATTGGAACATGCCAGGCCAAGTATCCTGCTGCATCCCTTTAAAAGACATGAAAATAACCGGATACTGGCCGCGCTGGGCCATGTAATCTGCCCCGGCCCGGTCAATAGCCAGGCCGTCGAAGAGATGGCGGCTCTGTACTTCTTTTTCAATGGAAAAAAAATACTCCAGCATACTCAGCGTCAAGGTCTTGCCGAACCGCCGCGGGCGCGTAATCAGCGTCACCGCACTGTGCCCGTCGATGAGCTGGCGGATAAAGTCCGTCTTATCGACGAAATAATAATGCTTGCTCCGTATATCAAAAAAATTATCGACACCGATCGGCATCTGCCACTTCATAGCCTCACCCGCTTTCTTTCATTTCATTATAACAAGAATTGCGAGAAACAAAAAGAGTAGCCCTCCCTATTCTATTGTTTATTCTAGCTCCGTACTACCAATAAACCTCTCCGGCCCTGCGGGCCACCTCTCCTATGAGGAGAGGCATTTACAAGACGTCGACCAGGAGCTTCAGGATCAGGTTGGCTTCGTGGCCGGCGCAGATGGCGACTCTTGGGGCCATGAGGCCGCGGCCAGGCTTAGCATTCCGCGTCTGGTCTCCGCAGATATAGAAATGGCTCGTGATTTTTTTTGTTTCGATGGCATTGCTGTCGCCGTAGCCGGCCATGCCGGAAGCGGAGACGATGTATTTATCGGGACATTGTTCCAAGATGGTGTGGACGAGCATGGTCTTGGCATCGGGGTTGTCGAAGGCTTCGCAAATGACCTGGTCGTCTTTCAGGATAGTCGGTACGTTGTCTTCCGTAAGGCGGACGAAGTCCGTGCGGACGTCGATGAAGGGATTGATGTCGGCAATCTGCCGGGCCAGGGCATCGGTCTTGCGCTGGCCCAGGTCGCGGACCATATAGGACTGACGGTTGAGGTTGCTGGCATCGACGGTATCGAAGTCGATGAGGTGCAGATGGCCGACGCCGGTCCGGGCCAGGTAGACGGCGGCGTTAGAGCCCAGACCGCCGAGACCGCAGATGGCGACGCGGCCGGCGCTGACTTTCTGGTGGACTTTCGGCGTATGGCGGGAACACATCATGCCTTCCAGCGCTTCTTTCGGCGGCAGCCGGTCTTTCGGGATAAAATAGATTTCATCGCCCTCTTTCAAGGCTAAGTTCTCTGTCGTGGCAAAGCCGTTGACGATGGTGATTTCCTGACCGCTGCCATAGGCGGCTTTCAGGTCTTCCAGGTGATCACAGGGACAATTCATTTTCTTTCCGTTCAATAGTAACTGCATGGTATACACCCCTCGTAGCAAAATAAAAACGCACGACGTCTGACACCTTAGGTGGTGTCCCCGTCGTGCGTCTTGTTCTTATATCTTTAGTGTAGCCGTTTTTACGGCCCCTGTCAATCTTTCTTTTCGGCCTGGGCCCCTTCCTTCAAGCGTTTGAGCTGGCGTTGTTCTTCCGGCGGAAGGGATACGCCACAGCAGCCGCCGCTGGAATTGCTGGCATAGCCTTTAAAGACTTCAGAGACGATATTCTTAACTTTTTTTACCGATTCAACAACCATGAGAAGCCCCCCTTTTGCGCACATTATTTACACAGCATTCAGTATAGGATATGGTACAGCGTTCGCGGCGGGTCGCCCACATGGCGACCCCTACGCTGATTTTGGGATTCCCGCATCGGCTGTAGGGGCGCCCATGTGGGGCGCCCGTCTGAATAGTGCTGTACCCAGTGTTCTTCTAACTAAAGTATAGCAAAATTATCTAATTTTGTAAATAGTATTACTTGATAATTTCTATTAATTATTTTTAAGAAAAAAGCAACCCCTCCGCCTTCGGCACCTCCCCTATTATGGAAGGCTTTCAACAGAGAAGTTGCTGCAAACTACAAACTTTTATCTCCCGTCCGGCCAGAGGAGGGTTACTTCTCCCTTTTCTCTGGTGGCGTTGAGGTCGATGACGCGCTGGTTCGAGGAGCCGCGGAAATAGAGGCCCGGGTCTTTCAGGTCGTCGACAAAGGGGCCGTCGACGAGGACGTCACAGACGTCTAAAAGGGCTTTTTTCTGCGGGTCCGCCATGATTTCGTCATACGTAAAGCCCGAGTAGACCCACACTGATTTATCGGGCAGTGCCTGTTTGACTTTTTGGACGATCTGCGTCAGGCCGGCTGTATTTTCCATGGGTTCGCCGCCCAGGAGGGTCAGGCCGCCGTTAGTGGGAGCGCTGAGCCAGGACAGGAGCTGGTCCATTTCCTTGTCCGTCCATTCCTGGCCGGCCTTGGGGTCCTGGTATTCCGGATTGAAACAGTTGAAACAGTGGCGCGAACAGCCGGTGACGAAAATCGTCGAGCGGATGCCCGGGCCATTGGCAATGTCATATTGCCGCATCTGTGCATAATGCAAAACAAGTCACCTCTTAGATATGGAGGACGCGGTTCTTGATTTCCTGCGTCCGCCCTTCGTTCCAGAAATTTTCACCCAAATAGCCGCAAGTCCGGCGGATGACGGTCAGTTTGTTGCGGTCTTTATTATGGCAACGCGGACATTCCCATTCATTATCATCGTTGAGGATGATTTCGCCGTCGAAGCCACATTCATGGCAGTAATCGAGCTTGGTATTGAATTCGCCGTACGCGATGTGGTCGTAGATATACTGGACCATGGTCAGGACAGCCGGGATATTATGGGTCATGTTGGGGATTTCGGCGTAGCTGATGCAGCCGCCTGTAGATTTATCTTCAAAATCGGCTTCAAAGGAGAACTTATCGAAGACGTTGATCGGTTCGCGGACATCGACGTGGTAGCTGTTGGTGTAATAGCCCTTGTCGGTGACATCGGGAATGGAGCCGAAGCGGGCCTTGTCGATCTTGCAGAAGAGGTTGGTCAGATTTTCTGCCGGCGTGCCGTAGAGGGCGAAGCCGATATTCGTTTCTTTTCTCCACTTCTTGATGTGGGCGTTGAGGTCGTCCATGATGCGCATGGCGAATTTCCGGCCTTCCGCCGTCGTGTGCGAGCAGTGCTTGGTCAGCATCGTCGCTTCATAGATGCCGATATAGCCCAGGGACAAGGTCGCATAGCCGCCGTAAATGAATTTTTCAATGGTTTCGCCGGGCTTCAAGCGGGCAATGGCACCGTACTGCCAGTGGATAGGCGATACGTCCGACGTGATGCGCTTGAGGAGGTCGACGCGCAGGAGCAGGGCCTTCTTGCAAAGTTCCAGGCGCTTGTCGAGAATCTGGAAGAATTTTTCTTCGTCGCCGTCGGCGAGGATGCCAATCTGCGGCAGGTTGAGGGAGACGACGCCCATGTTGAAACGGCCGTCGAATTTATAGTTGCCCTGTTCATCTTTCCAGGGGCTGAGGAAGGACCGGCAGCCCATGGGGCTGAAGACGTTGCCTTCGTAGGATTCGCGCATCTTCTTGGCCGAAATATAGTCGGGATACATGCGTTTTGCCGTACATTCAGCCGCCAGTTTGGTCAGATAGAAGTAGGGGCTGCCTTCGCGGACGTTGTGTTCGTCCAGGACGTAGATGAGTTTCGGGAAAGCCGGCGTGACGTAGACATTGGCTTCGTTCTTGATGCCCTGGATACGCTGGCGCAGCAGTTCTTCGTCGATGAGGGCCGCTTCCTTGGCGTATTCGTAGTCCGGTTTAAAATACATGAACAGCGTGACGAACGGCGCCTGGCCGTTGGTCGTCATGAGGGTGTTGATCTGATACTGGATGGTCTGGATGCCGTCTTTGATTTCCTTCTTTGTCCGCTTCCAGGCGATTTCTTCGGCCTTTTCCATGTCCGGTTCGATACCGTAGACTTCGCGCTGTTCTTCGACGACAGCTTTCATGTACTTCTTGAAGGATTTACGGACATAGGGCGCCAGGATACGGTCGATACCGTTGATGGACTGGCCGCCGTACTGGCCGCTGGCGACTTGGGCGATGATCTGCGTCGTCACCGTGCAGGCGACCTGGAAGGATTTCGGCGTATCGATTTTCTTGCCGTTGATGACCGTGCCGTTGGCCAGCATGTCTTCCAAGTTGATGAGACAGCAGTTGAACATGGGCTGGATGATGTAATCCATATCGTGGAAATGGATGGCTCCGCTGTCATGGGCCTGGACGATATCGGCCGGGATGAGCTTGCGGCGGGCAATGTCTTTAGATACTTCGCCGGCAATGAGGTCGCGCTGCGTCGATACGACGTGGCCGTTCTTATTGGAATTTTCATCAAGGACTTCCAAGTTCGTGTTGTTCAACAAGCCGAAGACATCGTCGTCTGTCGTATTGGTCTGGCGCTTGAAGGCCTGGATGGTCTTGTAGTTTTCATAAGCCCGGGCCGTGGCCGGATTATTGTATTTCAACAGGCGGTAGTAGACCTGGTCTTCGATGGCATAAATGGTCAGGTCCTTCTGGATAGAAGCCGCATACGCTTCGATTTCACTGGCAATCTTGGCAGCCTGCCCTTCTTCATAAATACCGCTGCTACTGTTCATGGCCTTTTCAATGGCGTTCGTGATTTTGTCGCGATTGAAGGGCACCCGTTCTCCGTTGCGCTTGATTACTTCTAACATATGTCTACCTCCACAGTATATAGTATACAAGATGTATCTTTTTCCGTATTCCCCACAAGATATACGATGTAGGGCCCGTTTTTCACATGTTCTATGATACTATATATAGTAGCGCCTGTCAATGTGTACTCCATCGTGTTGTGGACAAGTTAAGGCTAATTTTTATCAAAATGGCTGGCAAGCCTTGAAAGGACCACAAAAGAGCTACGCCTTTTCAGGCACAGCCCTTGTGCATAACTAGCAAAAATTTTCTTTTACTCCAAATTCAGGAGGTCGCGCACGACGGCACCGGCTAAAATCATGCCGGCTGTCGACGGAACGAAGGAAATGCTGCCCGGACTGGGGCGTACTTCATCGCTATCCGAGAAAGGCTTATGCGGGACTTCCGTCGAATAAGCCACTTTGATGCGGCGGATCCGGCGCTTCTTCAATTCCCGGCGCATGATTTTGGCCAGGGGATCGACGCTGGTCTTTTCGATGTAGTCGAGCTGGAAGTATTCCGGATGGAGCTTGTTGCCGGCCCCCATGGACGAGACGACCGGGATGCCGCTGTGATAGGCTTCGTCGATGATGGCGATCTTGGCGCTCATCGTATCGACGGCGTCGACGACATAGTCGGCACCGGAATTGGCGATGAAGCCCTTATGGCTATCGGGCAGATAGAAGGTCGCATGGGTTTCGACGTCGATGTCGGGATTGATGGACAAGAGGCGTTCCTTCATGACTTCGACTTTCGGCCGGTCAATGGTCTGGACCGTCGCGCCGAGCTGACGGTTGACGTTGGACGGGTCGAAGACGTCGGCATCGACCAAGATGAGATGGCCCACGCCAGCCCGCCCCAAGGCTTCGACGACAGCCGAACCGACGCCGCCGACGCCAAAGATGAGTACTTTTTTCGTATCTAATTCGTCCACCTTATCCTGGCCGATGAGGCGGGCTGTCCGTTGCGTATACTCTTTCTTCATCGTTAGCGCTCCGGAATGATTTCCAGCCAGTAGCCGTCAGGGTCGACGATGAAATAGATACCCATGGCCGGATTCTGATAGACGACACAGCCCATATCCTTATGTTTGGCCAAGGCTGCCTTCATATCCTTGACGGCAAAGGCCGTGTGGAATTCGTTTTCCCCCAGGTTATACGGTTCCTTGCGGTCTTTGAGCCAGGTCAGTTCCAACTGGAAATCGGACACGCCGTCTCCGAGATAGACGATGGTGAAATCGGGATTTTCAATGCGGCTGACTTCGGTCAGTCCCAGGGCTTCTTTGTAGAAGTCCATGCTGCGCTGGAGATCCAGCACGTTGAAATTAGTGTGTTTAAAGGTGAATTGCATAGTACTACCCCCTTTTTATTGGTTTGCTTCCTGCCAGCCTTTCGATACGTCGACCCATTCCCTGGCATGGGAATAAGTTTCCAGTTCGGGCAGGGTCAGTTCGATGGCACTGTTGGCCGTACCACAGGCAGGAAAGACGGTCTGGAAGCGTTTAAGCGATTCATCGAGGAAGACTTCGACGTCGTCATTGACGGCAAAAGGACAGACACCGCCGACGGGATGGCCTATGAGCCGTTCTACATCGCTTGCCTTGATCATCGTCGCCTTCTTGTGGAACCGTTCTTTGAACTTATGGTTATCTACGCGGGCATCGCCGGCAAAGAGGACCAAAATCGGATGGTCGCCGACGAGGAAAGACATGGACTTGGCAATGCGCCGGCCTTCCGTATGAAGGGCGGCTGCCGCTTCTTCGACAGTCGCACTGGACTGACTGAGTTCCATGACCCGGTCTTCCATTCCCCACTGGGAAAAATAATCGCGTACTTTTTGAATAGACAAAATTCTCCCCCTCTCTATTCGTCATGACTTTATTATATACTAATCGCGACGGTCAAGCAAACTCAAAGGACGACGTACTACCCCGGTCGGTCTTGTGAACGGCCAGGCGGGCATCGATACGTTCCTTCAGTTCGGGGACGTGAGAAATGATGCCGACCAGGCGGCCGCCGTTGCGCAGGGACGCCAACGTCTTCAAGGCGTAATCCAAGGTTTCGCCGTCGAGGGTACCGAAGCCTTCATCGATGAACATCGTATCCAAGTGAATGCCGCCAGAATAGGCCTGAACGACGTCGGCCAGGCCCAGGGCCAGGGACAGGGAGGCCAGGAAGGTCTCGCCGCCGGACAAGGTGTTGGCCGGACGGGCATAGCCCGTATAATTGTCATAGACTTCGATATCCAGGCCGATCTGCTTGACCCGCTTGTCGTCCCAGGACTGGGAGCGCTGCAGGCTGTACCGCTGGCGGCTCATGCCCTGGAGGCGCCCGTTGGCGGCGGCCAGGACTTCATCGAGGAGGGCCCCGAGGACGTAGCGTTCAAAGTTGATGCCCGTCTGCTTGCCGGCAATGAGTTCATAGACGGCGCCGACGGTCTTATAGGCTTCGGTCAGGTCCTGGCCTTCCTGCTGCAAAGCGGCCAGGGCTTCCTTTTCCTGCTGCCAGCGCTGGTACCGTGCCGTCAGGCTGCCCTTGGCTTCGACCAGGGCCTGGCTGGCCTTTTCAGCGCCGTCCAGGGCCGTCCGGGCGGCGGCCACGTCGGGCCGTTCCTGTGTGCCGATGGCGGCCTCTTCCTGGGCCAGCTGGCCCTGGACCTGCTGGACCTGCTGGTCATAGTGCCGGACGGATTCTTCCAGTCCCGGTATCTGCGGCACGGCGGCCTGCATGGCCCGGCAGGCCTTGACGCTTTCAAAGCCGGCGGCCAGGACGCGGTCCCGCAGGGCCTGGACGCCCTGGCTGAAGCGGTCCCGCAGCACTTCGACCTGATGCTGCCAGTTCCGCGCTTCCTGCTGCTGCTTGGCCGCCTGCCGTTCGCCGGCGACGACGGCGTCGCGGCAGTGCTGCAAGTCCTTTTCATAGATCCTGATAGCGCGGTTCAAGGCATCCAGTCGCTGCTGCAACGCCAGCGGGTCTCGATAGGCTGCCGGCAGGTCCGCTTCCAGGCGGGCCTTCGTCTCAGCGGCTTTAGCCGCAGCGGTCCTCGCCTGTTCCACGGCCGTCCGGGCCGTTTCTTCGTCCTTTTCCCAGCGGGCCAGTCTGGCCTCGCCGGCGGCGACGGCTTGTTTCAGCTTTTCACCGTCCCGGACCTGCTGCTGCAAGCCTTCCATAGCCACTTGAGCCTGTCCGGCCTTGGCCTGCCAGTCCGCCAGGGTCCCGTCCTGGGGATACTGGCGGCGCAGGGCCTCGTACTGGGCCTGCAGGGCCTGGCAGCGGGTTTCATCGGCTTTGGCTGTCACTTCCCACTGCTGGCGCTTGCCTTCACTGGCTTCGGCCCGTTTCTGATGCTGTTCGACGTCGTGCCGTTCCGGCAGGGATTCCGGGCGCACAGCCGGCAGGGGATGGGCTTTCGAACCGCAGACCGGGCAGGGCTGGCCCTCTTCCAGTTCCGACGCCAGGACAGCTGCCTGGGCCTGCAGGAACAGGGCCCGGACGCTTTCATAGGCAATGCGTTCGTCCCGGGCTTTGGCCGCCGCTTTTTCCAGAAAGGTCCGGCTGTGCTGCCACTGTTTCTGCGCTTCTTTAGCCTTAGCTTCCAGCTCAGCCGCTTCGCCTTCGCGCTGGAGCCGGTCGTTCAGGGCCTGCCAGCGGGCTTTGGCCTGTTCCGCCGCGACGGCTTGTTCGGCCAGACCGGCGACGGCTTCCCGGGCCTTGTCCAGGGCCTGCTTTTCCTTTTCTTTTTTCTTTCGGGCCTGGTTCCAGCGCTTTTCGGCGTCAGTCACGTTTTTCTGGCACTGCCCTTCTTCGAGGCAGCAGGTCCGATAGGCTCCGGCCTTGTCCTGCAGGCCTGCCAGCTGCACCTGTTCTTCACAGGCCGCCTTATAGCCCTTTTCCCGGGCCGAAAGACCTTCCAGCTGCTGCTTGGCCGCAGTTAGGTCCTGCCGGGCCTTTTCGGCCAGTTTTCCTGCTTTTTCAGCGGCTTTATGGGCCTCCCTGCCCTCTCTTTCCAGGTCGTCCAGGTGGCGGCAGGGTTCGGCCAGGATTTCGGCCTGGCGCAGGGTAGCGATGGTATCCCTCTTTTCCTGGAACTGCCGGGCCTGCGCCTGGAGCTGCGCCGCTTCCCGGCGTTTCTGGTCCCGCAGCAGCCAGTGGGCGTCCAGGGCCTGGGCGGCCTGGAAAGCGGCCTGACAGGTCTTGCGCGTCCCTTCGGCTTCCTGCCACTGTTTGTCTACGGCCACTGCCTGGTCCTGCCATTGCCGTTCCTTTGCAGGCAGTTCCTTTTCGTCGGCAATGTCCAGCGCCGCCAGGCACTGCTCCCGCCGCTGCCGCACCTGTTCGTACTGGCTGGCCAAGGCATCGTGGCGGGCTTTGGCCAGTTCCTGGAGCCGGGCATAGCGCTGGGTATGGAAGAGGGTCTGCATGATCTGCTGGCGTTCGCCGGACCCGGCCAGGAGGAGCTTGCGGAAGTCCCCCTGCGGTAAAAGGACGACCTGGCGAAACTGGTCGGCTTTAAAGCCCAGCAGCCCTTCGACGGCAGCCGTCACATTCTTGGCGGCGATGAGCTTTTCCTGGTCCCCGGCTTCATCCGTTTCGTATAAAGCGGCCTGGGCCGAAGCCTTTTTCAAGCCCGTGCCGCGTTTCTTGGCGATTTCCTGTTCCGGGCTGCGGTCGATGCGGTAATATTTCTGGCCGATGGCAAAGCGGAACGATACGGACGTCGCTTCCTGCGGCGAAGCGTACTCGCTGCGCATGTGGGCGCCGGTACGGCTGTCGCCGCTGGTGCTGCCGTAGAGGGCGTAGCACATGGCGTCGAGGATGGTCGTCTTGCCCGAGCCTGTCGGCCCGTAGATGAGGAACAGTTTGTGGTCCCCTAATTGGCGGAAATCGACGATTTCCCGGCCAGCATAGGGACCAAAAGCCTTCATGTCTAAGTAAATGGGAATCATAATAAGCTGCCCCCTTTTTCCAATTCGTCCCACAAGGCGCGGACACAGGCCCGTTCGGCCTCGGTCAAGGGCTGGTCCGGCCGCATGGCCTGGGCAAAACCGGTGAACAATTCGCGTTCCGTCACCTGCTGCAGATCAAAGTCGCGCTGGCCGGCGGCCTGGGTGTTGCGGTTGGGCATTTCCAGGGCCATGGCGTTGGGATACTTGCGCCGCAGTTTGGCCATGCCGTCGAGGATGGGCTGCGTATCGTCCAGTCGGGCCAGGATGAAATCGTCCGGCCGGTCGTCATCGGCGGCCATGATGGCCTCGAAAGAACCGCTGACGATGCGCACGTCGTGGCGCGGTGCGAAGTCCCGGAAGGTAAGATCTACCTGCCCGTCTGCTCCGATATCGGCGATGACTGCCCCTTTATGCTGTCGGGCTTCGCCAAAAGAATATTTGAGCAGGCTGCCGGCATAGCGGATGGTATCGCTCGTGACTTTCTGCGGGCCGTGGAGATGGCCCAGGGCCGTATACGTAAAAGGCGCGAAGAGGCTGCCTGCCACCTGGTCCGTCCCGCCGATGGACAAGGGCCGCTCGGAATCGCCGGCTACGCCGCCGGCGACAAAGGCATGGGCGATGCAGACCGTGCGCGCCCCTTTGGGAACGGCCTGGGCCTGCCAGGCCAGCAGGGCTTCCATAGCCTGCTGGTGGCTGCGGACCGTTTCCTGGCCAAGGACCTGCCGGACTACGGCCGGTTCGGCATAGGGAATCGTCAGGAAGGCGACGGGACCCGCTTCATCTTCTAAGACCACAGGCCCGGTGAGTCGATCCAATTCGCCGGCGATATAGAGCCCCTGCGGCGCCAGGAGGCGGCTGGCAAAGGACAGGCGGGCCGGGCTGTCGTGGTTGCCGCTGATGACCAGGAAGGGGATCTTCAAATCAGCTGTTATCTTCGTCGCGATATCATCAAAGAGTTCGACAGCCTCTGCCGGCGGCAGGCTGCGGTCGTAGACATCGCCGGCCAGGACGACGGCGTCGATGCCTTCGTCCCGGAGCAGGGGCAGGAACTGCTGTTCCAGGACATAGGCCTGGTCTTCGGTCAAGTAGTTCCCATAGAATAATTTCCCTAAATGCCAGTCCGCTGTATGTAAAATACGCATGGAATCCCTCCTTCGGACAATTACTGCTGCAAAGACCGCAACAAGGCGATTTCCCGGGCATACCCGTCGAGGTCGTTCGGTGTTTCCAAGTAAAAAGGCAGGTTCCGCAGGGCCGGATGGTTGACGATGGCCTGGAAGGCTTCGAGGCCGATATGGCCGTCGCCGATTTTTTCGTGGCGGTCCTTATGGCTGGCCAGCTCGTTCTTGCTGTCGTTGATATGGACGGCTTTCAGTCGTTCCAGGCCGATGACCTTGTCGAAAGCCGTCAATACGTCGTCCAGGTGGTGGACGATGTCGTAGCCGCCATCGAAGACGTGGCACGTATCGAGGCAGACGCCGAGCTTCTCGTTCATGGCGACTTTGTCGATGATGGCTGCCAGTTCCTCAAAGGTCCGGCCCACTTCCGTCCCCTTGCCGGCCATGGTTTCTAAGAGGACCGTCGTCTTCTGGCCCGGGAACATGCAGGTGTTGAGCAGGTCGGCAATGAGGGCGATCCCCGTTTCAGCGCCCTGGCCGACGTGGCTGCCGGGATGGAAGTTATACCGGCAGTTGTCGACGTATTCCAGACGGCGCAGGTCATCGGCCATGGCCTGGCGGGCGAAATCCCGCGTCTTGGCCGTCTTTGAACAGCCGTTCAACGTATACGGCGCATGGGCCAGGATAGGCGCGAAATGATGGTCCGCCATGAGCTGGTTCAGGGTCTGTATGTCGTCGACGTCCAGTTTGCGGACGCCGCTGCCTCGGGGATTGCGGGAGAAAAACTGGAACGTATCTGCCCCTATAGATAAAGCTTCGCCACCCATGTGCAAAAATCCTTGTGAAACCGATAAATGACATCCAATATGCAACATATTTTTTCCTCCTGCGCGACGGATAACAAAAAAGGCTGCCGCACAAAGCCCGTCCGGCCTCATGCAGCAGCCCCTATCCCTAGACTATATGAAAATCAAATACTTACGATTTTTCCCGACATTCCGGGCAAATCCCGACAAACGAAATACTGACGCCGTTGACGACGAAGCCGCTCTGTTCAGCCGCCTGCTGACGCAATCCCTCCTGGTCCATGTCGATATCGATGACGCGGTTGCATTTTTCGCAACGAATATGGGCATGGGGAGTTGTATTATAATCATAGCGATGGGCATCTTCTGCGCACTGCAAGACCTGGACAACGCCAATTTTGGCAAAGATTTCCATCGTCTTGTAGACCGTAGCCAGACTCATAGACGGATAATTGGGCTGTAATATCTTGTAAATCGCCTCGGCATTGGGATGCGTCGGATTGTGATTGATGGCTTCGTACACAGCCAGGCGCTGCGGAGTTACTTTATAGCCGTTTTTTCGCAAAACTTCAGCAATTTCCATTTTTATCCCCCTTTCTTGGAAAACTATGGTATAATAAGATATTCTAGCTTTATTTCAGCTTGGAATCGTACAGAATACTAGGGAGTATCCTGTATTATATTGTAACGGTTATCAAGAAAAATTTCAACGCTTTATGGGAAATTTTTCTTACACAATAAGTAATATTAATTATTCAGTTAGGAAGGAAGGTAATCATGACAGAGGAAACGATGATCGCTGAAATCGCCAGGACCCTGGGTATACAGCCATCCCAAGTCCAATCTGCCCTTTCCCTCTTTGCACAGGGCAATACACTTCCCTTTATCGCCCGATACCGGAAAGAAGCGACGGGGAGCCTCGATGAAGTCCAACTCCGCTGCATCCAGGAGCAATATGACTATGAACAGGCCCTGGCCAGCCGCAAGGAAACGGTCCGCCAGTCCATCATCGACCAGGGCTGCTGGAACAACGAACTGGCCGAGGAACTGGAAGCGGCCCGGCAGCTCCAGGACGTAGAAGACCTCTATTTGCCGTATAAGCCGAAAAAACGGACGAAAGCCTCCATGGCCCGCGAAGCCGGCCTGGAACCCCTGGCCGACCTGTTCCTGTCGCAAAAAGCCAATGGCCCGGCGCCGGAAAAAGCCGCTCAGGCCTACCTCACCGACGAAGTGCCTTCCGTCGAAGACGCCATCCAGGGCGCTGCCAATATCCTGGCCGAACGCTTTTCCGAACGGGCCGATTTCCGCCGCATCCTGCGCCGCGACCTGTGGCACCAGGCCCGCCTGACCTGCAGCCTGCAAGTCGAAGAGAGCGAAGCCGGCCCCATGCTGACCTACGCCGATTTCAGCGAACGCATCGCCCGCATCCCGAGCTACCGCATCCTGGCCATCAACCGCGGCGAAAATGAGAAAAAACTGAAAGTGACCCTAAAAGAGCCGGCCGATGAACACATCGACAGGCTCTGCCGCTTAGTCATCCAGCGTCACTCGCCGTATGAAGTGATTCTCTGCGACGCCGCCGCCGACAGCTACAAGCGCCTCATTTCGCCGCAGATGGAACGGGAAATCCGCAACGAACTGACGGCGCAGGCCGAAAAGCAGGCCATCGACGTCTTTGCGGAAAATCTCCGCCACGTCCTGCTGCAGCCGCCCTTCGCCGGCCAGACCATCCTGGGCCTCGACCCGGGCTTCCGCACGGGCTGCAAAGCAGCCATCATCGACGCCACGGGGCGCGTCCTCGCCTATGGGACCTATTACCTGACGAAATCGGCCTACCAGAAGGAACAGAGCGCCAAGACCCTGGCCCGGATGATCCAGAAATACGGCGTCACCCTCATTTCCATCGGCAACGGGACGGCTTCGTATGAAACGGAACAATTCGTCTCGTCCCTCATCGCCGATTACCAGTTATCCTGCCGCTACGTCATCGCCAACGAAGCCGGCGCATCCGTCTATTCCGCCTCGGACCTGGCCCGGGAAGAACTGCCGGACCTGGACGTCACCATCCGCGGCGCCGTCTCCATTGCCCGCCGCATCCAGGACCCCCTGGCCGAATCGGTCAAGATCGACCCGCGGGCCATCGGCGTCGGCCAGTATCAGCACGACGTCAACCAGAAAGCCTTGACGGCCGCCCTGGACCAGGTCGTCACGTCGGTCGTCAACTATGTCGGCGTCGACCTCAATACGGCATCGGCCGCCTTATTGCAGCACATTTCCGGCCTGACGGCGGCAACGGCTGCGAACATCGTCGCCTACCGCGATGAAAACGGTCCCTTTCAGAACCGGCAGGACCTGCTCAACGTCCCCCGCCTGGGCCCGGCGACCTTCACGCAGTGCGCCGGTTTCCTGCGCATCAAAGACGGCAGCGAGCCCCTGGATAATACGTCGGTCCATCCCGAATCGTACGGACTGGCCGAAAAAATCGCCAGCCATTACGGCCTGTCCCATGAAGACCTGAAGGACCCGGACAAGCTGGCCGGCCTGCGCGATAAGATACAGATGAACGCGGCACCGAAACTGGCCGCCGTCCTCGATGCCGGCGAACCGACGATCAAGGACATCCTGGAAGAACTGCGAAAACCGGGGCGCGACGTGCGCAGCGAATTTCCGAAACCGCTGACGCGCCGCCACGTCATGAGCCTGGACGACCTGCAGATCGGCGCCGTCGTCCGCGGCACCGTCCAGAACGTCGTCGACTTCGGCGCCTTCGTCGACTTCGGCCTAAAGACACCGGGCCTGGTGCACCGCTCCCAGCTGAGCCGTCACCCCTTCCGCCACCCGACAGACGTCGTCCACGCCGGCGACATCGTAGAAGCCGAAATCATCAGCGTCGATGCCGCCCGCGGCCGCATCGGCCTGTCCATGAAAAAAGTGAAGAAATGAGTGTGAAAAAAGAGGCTGTCGCATTAAGACAGCCTCTTTTTAGTGGTTCGTGGTTCGTGGTTAGTTGTTAGTGGATGGTTTTAAATTAAAATTTTTTCTGTAAGGGCGACCACGCGGGGCGCCCGCCCCGGGATATGGGTGCGTAGGGGCCGCCCAGAGGGCGGCCCGCTGTGAATCATGGGAATGATTATTCTGGTATATGGGTGGATGTTTTCACACATCACCGGTCATGTAGGACGTATACAATACCCTTGCAGGCGGGCCGCCCTTTGGGACGGCCCCTACTAGCCACTAGCCACTAGCCACTAGCCACTAGCCACTAGCCACTAGCCACTAGCCACTAACATTATAACCTATTCCATTCATCATTCAATTTGTCGTAGCGGTTCGAGGCGGCCTGGCCACGCTGGAAGCCGGGGCGGTAGTCCTGGCCGCGCTGGCTGGCGCTGACACCGTCATAGAGGCCACGGATGCGGTCTTGTTCGGCCTGGAACAGGGCATCGAGTTTGTATTTCATGGCCGTATTGTCGATGGACGTATCGTTTTCCAGCTGATTGCGGGTCTTGGAAATCTGGATGTAGAGCGTATTGGCCCGGCTGGTAAATTCGCGGTTCCCTTTGAAATCGGGGTGATTGCTCAAGTAGGCGTTGATGTCGCCAGCCAGTTTGCCGATATCGTCATTGAACAAATCTTTGCTGCTGGCATAGGATGACAGGACCTGCTTATCCGGGTCGGCCTTCACCTCGGGCTGAGGCGTTTCGTCGGGCTTAGTCTGAACGCTGACGTATTTTTCCAGATAGCTGACCAGGTTATCGCCATCGACGGCTCCCGTAAAATCAGCACCAGGCACCTTAATGGTCCGCGCCGTCTTCTTGGCTTTCTGGACTTCATCGCGCAGGTCATCGAGCTTTTCGCTGATGGCATCGTCTTTGGGATTTTCAGCAATGGCTATGGCCGTATCGTACATGGCCATCTGGTCGCGCATGACTTCGCGGATGGCCTGGTCATCTGATGCATACTGGTCGGGAATGTTCTTGGGCTGGTAATTCTTGGCCATCTTTTCCACGTTCTTGCGGCTCTTGCCCAGATCCTTGACCAGGGAATCGACGTCGTCGCCTTTGCTCTTCTGGCTCAGGCGCTTAGCCGTATCGGTGACGGATTCATTTTCCGAAGACAGCTGCTGTGACAAGGAAACGGCGTCCTTGACGTAATCCCCACTGCTGCGGCTGCCATAGAAGTGGAAGGCCACGGCAGCAGCTACAGCCAAGATGAGGACGACGACGGCAGTGATGATACCTTTCCGATAGCGCACGTAAAAAGGCGGTTCCTGAAAAGGCGGCGGCGTTGGCCGGCCCGTCATGACCGGCCGTTCCATCGGCTGCGGTGAACGAGGCGGTTCTTCGTCGCGGACGGGTTCCCGATGCTTATGGACAAAGGTTTCCGTCCCCGTCGCTTCATCGATGACCGGTTCATCGTCATCCATTTCCGGCAGTTCGGCTCCACAGAAGGGGCAGAATTTCCCATCTGCCTGGATCCACTTTCCACATTCCGGACAAATCCGTTTCTTCGACTCCTCTTCAGGTAGTTGTTCAGCGCCACAGGCCTGGCAGAATCGGTCGCCATCCTGTAAAGGCGCCCCGCAATGTTGGCATTTCTTCATAAAAAGCACATCCTTTACTCAGCATAATACCTGTCTTTAGTATAAGCTATTTCCCTTACAGTTGCAAAAAATCAGCCATGCGCCGGTAGGTATCGCAGATTTCATCGTAGCATATTTTTTCAAAATTGAGGTATGAATGGACCATATTGTCGTAATTATACGTTTCGGCCCGGACGCCTTTTGCAGTCAGCCGACGGACATACTCGCGGCCTTCGTCGCGGAAGGGGCAGAACTGCGTCGTCAAGACCAGCGTCGCCGGCATAGCTGCCGACAATTCCCCAAAGAGGGGTGAAGCGGCCCGGCGGTCGTCACTGTTGCGGAAGAATTGGTTGAAATACCAGACCATCTTAGCCGGCGTGAAGCCCGTTTTGACATTGCAGTTTTCCCGGACCGACGGGAAGGAATGGGTCATATCCAGGCAGGGATAGACCAGGACCTGATGAGTCAGCGGAATAGATGTGTCGTGCTGCAGGGCCTGGCTCGTATAAGCTGCCATACAGCCGCCGGCGCTGTCACCGCACAAGGTCAAATCGGCTTCATAGGGAATCTGCAGTTCATCCAGCTTAGGCAGCGCCTTCCGGGCCACGGCCAGGGCATCTTCATAGGCTGCAGGATAGGGATTTTCCGGAGCCAGTCGGTATTCCGGCGAAATGACGATATGCTGCGTCGCCTGGGCAATGCGGCGGCAGACCGGGTCGTAGACAGCGACCGTGTCGATGGCAAACCCGCCGCCATGATAGTAAATCAAGACCGGCAGGGGCCGACTCGTGTCAGGAATATAAATCCGGACCGGCACATCATAGACATCGCAGCCTTCCAGCACCGTATCGACGACGTCCGCCATCGCTACTTTAGGCAGTTCCTGGTCCCACGCCGTATGCAGCGACGCCTCGCGCATGGTAATCGGTGTCATGACAAAATCATCACTCGTATGGGCAGCAATAAAAGCTGCCAGTTCTTCTTTAATCGCACTCATCGTAAACCCCTCTTTCCCCTTCTTATTATAGTTTTTAATTGTAGCACAAAATACTCCAGATGAATAGGAGAAATACAAAAAAGGGACTGCCCATGAAGGTAATCCCTTCATGCGACAGTCCCTTTGAAAGTCCTGTGTGGCGGAGAGCGTGGGATTTGAACCCACGATAGAGCGTTCGCCCTATACATGATTTCCAATCATGCTCCTTCAGCCGCTCGGACAGCTCTCCGCGTCTTACATATCTTTGCTGACATCTTCGGGATAAATGCCGATATGTAAAGTATGGTCGGGGCGACAGGATTTGAACCTGCGACCTCTTAGTCCCGAACCAAGCGCGCTACCAAACTGCGCTACGCCCCGTAGACCTGACTTATACATAATACCATATCCACGAAAAAAGTCAAGAGAAAAAGCGTAAAATCAAGCCAGTTTCTTTTCCCGGATGAAATCGAGGAGCATAACCGACGTGTCGGCCATGAGGTCACCGCACGATACGGGACCGCCATTGGCCGGACTCTTGAGGACGCGGCAGCACGTCGCTTTAAAGCGGTCGAGCCAGATTTTCTGAAATTCCCGTACAGGCTGATTGATTTCGGCTTTCGTCTTTTCTTCTGGCGTCGTCCGGCCGACAAGACAGCCCAGGACCAGGCAGGCCCCATTCAAGGCCCCGCAAATACAGCCCGAACCAGCCACCCCGCCGCCGAGGACGGATACCATGCGCAGCGTTTCCGGCGGCAGCTTCAAATCCAGACAATCATTGCAGACCTTGACCACCGTTTCAGCACAATTATTCCCAGCCTGCTGGTATTGTGCCGCCAGTTCTTTTACCTTTTCCATCGTAAGACCTCCTTGAAAACATATTATATAATCTATTATACATTATTTTATTCACTTTGTGGTTGCAAAACCATTTTCCTGCTATCCTTTTTAATGGATACTGATGGGGGATAAAGGGCCCGGATAGCATTGAGAATAGCCAGGATCATGACGCCAACGTCAGCAAAAATGGCAAACCACATATTAGCAATGCCGACAGCCCCTAATCCCAGGCAAAGGAATTTTATCCCCAGTGCAAAAACGATATTTTCATAAACAATACGCAGACATTTCCGCGATAAAAGGATAGCATTGGCAATCTGCAAAGGATCATCATCCATGAGTACGACGTCGGCTGCTTCAATAGCTGCATCAGAGCCCATGGCTCCCATAGCAATACCGATGTCAGCCCGGGTCAAAACAGGCGCATCATTAATTCCGTCGCCAACGAACGCTAATTTTTCTTTTTCTCCTTTACGGGCCAACAGCTGTTCCACTTTATTCACTTTATCGGCAGGTAATAATTCACTGTATACCTGGTCGACACCGACATCCTTGGCAATATTTTCGGCTGTCCGACGAGTATCCCCAGTCAGCATGACGGTCTGCTTGATGCCGTTTCGTTTAAGAGCTGCAATGGCCTGGCGCGCGTGAGGCTTGATGACATCAGATATGACGATATGACCCGCATATCTTCCATCAACCGCCACGTGAAGAATGGTTCCCATGCTATGACAAGGCACATAAGAAATTTCCATCTGCTTCATCAATTTATCATTGCCAACGGCCACGATATGACCATCTACGGCAGCCTTGACACCGTGTCCGCTGATTTCGTGAATATTCCTGACACGGTTACGGTCAATGGGTTTACCATACGCTTGCTGCAAGCTCTTGCTGATGGGATGTGAAGAAGCACATTCGGCCATGGCGGCATAAGCAAGCAATTCTTCTTTTTCCATCTGGTTGTGGTGGACTCCATTAACTTCAAAATTACCTTTCGTCAAAGTCCCGGTCTTATCAAAAGCGATATATCTCGTCTGCGCCAGTGTTTCCATATAATTGGATCCTTTGATGAGGATGCCTTCTCTGCTAGCACCACCAATACCGGAAAAAAAGCTGAGAGGAATACTGATAACTAAAGCACAAGGACAACTGATGACTAAAAAGATTAAAGCACGATAAATCCAATTTTCCCATTGAGGATCAGCATGGCCGTACATCAGCTGAATGACAGGAGGGATGATGGCCAAAGCCAAGGCACCCAGACAAACAGCTGGTGTATAGACCTTGGCAAATTTAGTGATGAAATTTTCTGATTGCGACTTATGCGAACTAGAATCTTCAACTAGTTCCAAGATTTTTGAAACTGTCGATTCTTCGGATTCCTTCGTGGTCTTCACGTAAAGGACGCCAGTCATATCGATACAGCCACTAATGACTTCATCCCCTTGCTGCACATCTCTGGGCAGGCTTTCTCCTGTCAGGGCACTCGTATTGAGGCTCGATGTCCCACGAAGGACCACGCCATCCAAGGGCACCCGTTCACCGGGCTGGACGACTATCGTCGTACCTAAAGCTACATCATCCGGGTCGACCTTTTCCAGTTTACCATCCCGTTCTATATTCGCATAATCAGGACGGATATCCATGAGGGCACCGATATTCTTCCGGCTGCGGCCAACAGCATAGCTTTGGAACCATTCGCCGATTTGGTAGAACAACATGACAGCAATACCTTCCAGGTAATCACCGCTCTGCTCATAAATGGCTAAAGCAAAGGCGCCCAGCGTAGCAATGGTCATCAAGAAGTTTTCATCAAAAATGCGGCCATTCACGATTCCCTTTCCAGCCTTCCGCAGGATATCATAGCCGATGATACCGTAAGCAACCAGATAAAGGGCCAAATGCAGCCACCCCTGTACCGGGATAAATTGAAGTGCCATAAGCCAAACAGCCGTAATCCCGATGCGCCAGAGCATCCGTTTCTGTTTATCATTCATCAGTTGTCCCTTCTTCCTGCTTTATTTTACGTGAATTTCACAATCCGGTTCGACTTTTTTGCAGGCCTTGACGACTTGTTGCATCACCTGTTCCGGATCGTAGTTTTCTTCAAATTTAATAATCATCTTTTGTAACATGAAATTTACCGTCGCCTCAGCTACCCCTTCTGTTTTTCTGGCAGCATCTTCCATCAGGTTGGCACAATTAGCACAATCTACATCGATCTTATACGTTTTCTTTTTCATGATAATCTCTCCTCTAAAAATAATGTGAACGATTGCTCATTTGTTCAATCGTTGTGCTTGTAGTATAATATGCCTAATCAAAATCGTCAATGTCCCTTTCCTGGTTCCTGCCAAAAGGGATAAAGGAATGTCTAAACAGGCGAAAAAGGAGACGTACCATATGAACGATCCGACCAATACCCTCATTTATGAAATCAAAAATTCCCTTCCTCCAGACAGTACACTGAAACATCAAGTTCTATTCCCAGGCATCCTCCTGGCCCGATATCGGCTGCAAGGAGCGACCTGTACGGTTCAACATTCAAGCTGGCCCGGTCTTTATATTTTCAGCAACGGTCGTGAAGGAAGTATGGGCTGGCAGTTAAATTCAGGCAAACAAATTTATCTGCATCGCCAGGCTTTTGCCTGCCATGCCGCATCAGCCTGTACCCAAGCAATCCTTTCCCTGCCAAACGGTTTTTATGAGGGCCTGTCTCTTTTTTTCAATCTTCCCGTAATAAAAGAACAGCCGCCATCGCTGTTCGAGGAAGCCGGTTTGCATCCATTTCAGCTTCTCGCTGCATGCTTTCCTGACGGATCTGGAGAGGCTTTCTGGCAAAATGATACGGAATTACAGCGGATTATTTCCTTTTTTTGGGACCAGCCAGCCCTTCTCTCGAACGCTTATGAAAAGTTAAAAGTTTTAGAACTGTTGCTCCATTTAAGCCGCTTTCCCCTTCATAAGCGTCAACATTTATCTGCTTATCCATCGGAACAAGTGGCCTTAGTACAAAAAATCCACTACGATTTATTACAAAAATTGGACCAGCGCATCACAATTGACACACTGGCCCAACAATATCTCATAAATCAGACGACTTTAAAAAACGTATTTAAAGCAGTCTATGGTACTTCTCTGGCAGCCCATATCAAAGAGCACCGGCTGCTGCAAGCTGCGGAACTTCTCTGCCATAGTCAAGATTCAATGGCAGAAATCGCAGCCAAAGTCGGTTATGAAAGCCAGAGCCGATTTTCTGCAGCTTTCAAAAAACGTTTCGGTGAATTACCTACGCAATATCGGAAAACACATTAGAAAGAAACCCATTCTCCATCATCGGGCATAATATAATGGTCCACCCCACGGGCCATGAGCCGGCTGCGCAGAGTATATCTCGTCAAAGAGGCATGGGCTACATTATCCAGATGAGTAAGAAGAAGCTGAGACTGCGGAACAGTCTTTGCTACACAAGCTACATCTTCATCGCCCATGATGAGCCGGCCATTTTCTACAGTTTCAGCCGCACAAGCATTTAATGCGACGACATCAGGGCGATACGTTTTCAGCGTATTTTCCACTTCAGGATACCATACGGTATCACCAGCGATATAAAGGGTAGGTTCGTCTGCGCTCTGGAAGAGGACCCCCATAGCGTCACCGCAAGGAACGATGGTACCATGGCGTGCCGGCATATGTTGAAGGGTAAGGCCATCGAGAGTCAACGGAGACTTAGACAAAACCTGTACATCTTGAAATCCGGACTTTTCAAAAATGGCTGCGTCCTGTTCATTCTGCACAAAGACAGGGATGGACTTATCCAAAGGCTGGCCTACGGTCCCATCGGCAGCTATATCAATATGGTCTGGATGGATGTGCGTTACGATGTAATAATCGACACCATCCAGAATTTCCTGCGGCGTCCTAGGCAGTCCATAAATCGGCATGGCAATTTCCATTTTAACCGGGTCCGGAATCATGTATGGCTTCCCCGGAATATCTTCGAAACTACCAAGGCTTCCTTTTCCACAAAGCCAGGGGTCAATTAAAAAGGTCTTCCCTTGATATACAATTTTAAGTGTAGCATTGCGAATCTGCTGAATGTCCATTATTTTCTCTCCTTTATTCTTTACAATAAATATTTTTATTGACACTATGTTCAATATCTATTATATTAAACGCAAGAAAACATTCAACAGTCACCTGCGAGGAAGTGTCTGATAATGGACACATCTCCCAAATTGTCTAGAAAGTAAGGAGGTATCCTTCATGACGCAAAAGTTAGATCGTCGCACCCGCTATACGCGTTCTGTTATCAAGCAATCTTTTTTGGAACTGCTCCAAAAGTATCCCTTTCCGAAAGTCACAGTCACGGCTATCTGCAAAAAGGCGGAAATTACACGGGCTACGTTCTACTTGCATTATATGGATATCTATGCCTTGTTAGACGCCATCCTTGAGGAAGCGCTGCATTTATCCGAAAATACAAATCCTGATAAATCCTTGGCCGATTTTCTTTACCAAGCCAGTCAATCAAATGAAAGTGCCTCTTTCATCAAGAATAACTATACTATGCTGCCCGTCTGTCAACGCATCGCAGATTCCCCTTGTTACCAAGCACTCTTTTCAGATAAGACCTTAGGGCCTTACATCTTAGAATATATTTTCACACATGAAAAAACTCAAATGATTTCATTTTTACAAAATCAACTTCAGATTGATGCAACATTAGCGGAAAATCTCTACTTATTCCTGGTCAGCGGGTTTTTTACCATCAACCAGCATCATAAATGGAAAAAAGACGAATCATGGTTCCAGATTCAGGCTATGCTGCTGCGTCTCATTTACCATGGCATCCAGGGGTTGAAAAAATAAAAAAGGACTATCTCATGATGGCAGATGCCTTCATGAGATAGTCCTTTTTACAGTATGGCGGAGAGCGTGGGATTTGAACCCACGATAGAGCGTTCGCCCTATACATGATTTCCAATCATGCTCCTTCAGCCACTCGGACAGCTCTCCATGGCTTACACATTGTTTGATTATGCAGTTGTTTGATGTCCTCGGGATCGACATCCAATGTGTAAAAATATGGTCGGGGCGACAGGATTTGAACCTGCGACCTCTTAGTCCCGAACCAAGCGCGCTACCAAACTGCGCTACGCCCCGTTACCTGACTTGTATATAATACCATATTGGAGGAAAAAGTCAAGCTTTTTTTCTCGTGTCAGGCCACAACTTCTTTATTTTTATGGATATGTTTCCACAAAAAGCCGCCGGCAATAGTGATGACCAGCAGGATGACCTTCAGTTCCGTCGGATTTTCCGCGGCCAGGCTGACGTACTGGGCCAGGTAATGGTCCGTCGCCATCATGCCGCCCGAAGCCCAGCCGAGGATAGCCCCGCCGATATAGATGAGGATGGGAAAGCGGTTCATGACCTTGACGACGATCGTGCTGCCAAAGACGATGATCGGCACGGAAATGAACATGCCGAACATGAGCAGGCCCCAATGGTTGTTAGTGACGCCGACGATGCCCAGGACGTTATCCAGGCTCATGAGGGCGTCGGCCATGATGATGGTCCGCACCGCTGCCCACAGGGAATCCTTGGCTTCGACATGGACATCTTCTTCCTGGTCATCGGCACCGATGAGCTTGATGCCGATGAGGACCAGCAAGATGGCTCCGACAGTCTTCAAGAAAGGAATCTGGAACAACCAGGATACGATGAAGGCCATGATGAAACGCAGACAAATCGCCCCGGCCGTCCCGTATAAAATAGCCCGCTTCTGCAAATGCTTGGGCAAATTCTTGGCTGCCATGCCGATGACAATGGAATTATCTCCACCCAAAGCCAAATCGATGAGCACCACTTGCAAGATCATGGTAATATCAAAAATAAAAGTCGATTCAAGTCCTTCCAAGGAAAAGCCTCCCTTACTAAATTATCTCCCCTATTATAAAGTATTATAAGGATTGTGGCAAGGAAAAAGAGCTGTTGCTTTACGCAACAGCTCTTTTGTGGTTCGTTTGACGTTCGTCGTTCATCGAAGTTTCACACAAATCCAGGACAGGCCTGTTCACAGGATTCTGGCGGGCGCCCGGTTATGGGCGCCCCTACGCCGAACTGCGGACTGCGAACTGCGCTTGTTTATGACGACGAACGATGAACGACCTACGACGAACGAATTTACTTCACGATGACCGATACGCCGTCGGGAATGACGGTGATTTTCGGATCTTTGTTGCCTTTTTTCGCCATGATTTCTTTGGCCATGGCCAGGGCTTCGTCGATGGAAGAAGCGTATTTCATATGCATGTCTTCGATCATCTGCTGCGGTGCTTTCGTAACCATGATAATCGTGAATTTCAAGAGCATCCGCATGAGAATCTGAGCTTCCCACTGGTCGAAGACGGTTTCATTGCGGCCGCGGGCCAGGATTTCGTCCATGGCTTTCTGGATGGATTCGGCATTTTTCAGGTTATTGTAGAAATCTTCACCGCCATGGCCATCAGAGCAGGACGAGACGTCGATGATGACGCCGCCTTCTTTGCAGGTAGCTTCAGCAGCGGTCATGCCTTTGACGGACTGGTAAATGTTCTGGTCCAACGGGTAGCCGCCATTGGTCGTGATGACGATGTCTGCCGGTACCGGTTTGACGCCGGCCAGTTTCATTTCAAAATCAGCCCCTGCATAATGGGCTTTTTCACGGTCGCCGGCGAAGGCAGCGATGACTTTCTTGTCGGCGTCGATGACGACGTTGCAGATGAAGGCCAATTTAGCTGCTTTGGCAGCATAGAGCATGTCTTCATGGATGGGGTTGCCCTGCAGAATCCCCGTGCGGGCATGAGGGCTGTTGATAAATTCCGAGCAATGGTTGGCCAGGACTGTGACCTTGCTGGCAATGCCAGGCAGGACGGATTTACGGCCGCCAGACATGCCGGCGAAGAAATGCGGTTCAATGAAGCCTTCGGAAATGAGCAGGTCTGCATTGGCTGCGAGCTTGTTGATGCGGCAGTCGCCACCGGACGGCAGGGTGCCGATGCTGACCATGTCTTCGTCGTTGCGGCTGACATGGATGACGAATTTTTCATGTTCGGCGATTTCCCTGCCGTATTTAGCGATCAATTCTTCTTTCGTCGTCGCCCGGTGCATACCCGTTGCGATGAGGATGGTAATGTCGATATCCGGGTTCCCTTTGCGCAGTTCTGCCAGGAGCTGAGGCATGATGACATGGCTCGGTACCGGGCGGGTATGGTCACTGGAAATGATGACGCAATTCTTCTTCCCCTTGGCCAAATCACTCAGTTTCGGGCTGCCAATCGGATTGGCCAGGGCATCGGCGACGAGTTCCGCTTCTGATTTCGGCGCTTTATATTCATGAGCGTGGGAAACGAGGACGCCGGCAACCTGTTCTTCCGGCAGTTCGAGTTTAATTTTTTCTTTGCCAAAGGGTAAATTAAATGTATGCATGATGCACATCCTTTCTTGGTTCACTGCTATTTATATGATTTTTCGAGAATAGCTTGAGGTTATAGAAACATTTAGTTTTAGGATGGTAAAAAGAAGAAAGGGCAAAGCCTTGCGCCTTGCCCTTTTCCTTTAGTATGTAACTGTGAATTATTCTTCGACAGGAACTTCGTCGTTGATGCTGACAACTTTGCCCGGATTCATGATGTTCTTCGGATCCAGTGCTTTCTTGACAGCTTTCATCATCTTGAGTTCAACCGGATCGGTGTATTTTTCAAGAAGGGCTTCACGTTTGTAGCCAATGCCGTGTTCGCCGGAAAGGCGGCCGCCGAGCTGGTAAACGAGAGCGTAGATTTCGCCCTGGATCTTCGGAAGCATTTCTTCCCATTCTTCCTGAGTACGGTCATCTTTCAAGATATCGATATGGACGTTGCCGTCACCGCAGTGGCCAGCGCAGTGCATAGCGACGTTGTATTTTTCGGAGAGGCGGGAAATCTGCTGTACAGCACCCGGGATTTCCGTCATCGGTACAACGATATCTTCCATGGAGAAGACTAAGCTGCGAGCGCGGTCAGCTTCGAGGTAAGCTTTACGGGATTTCCAAATAACAGCCGGGTCAGCGACCAAGGAGTCGATAGCGTTGTTTTCTTCAGCGAGTTCAACGATTTTTTCGCACTGATCCATGAGGACGTCTTCGTTGTCGCCAGCGATCTGGATGATGATGTAGTTACCAACATCAGATTTCGGCAGTTTTTCATCGAGGAAGATTTCGACCTGTTTGATGGAAGCGTTATCCATAAATTCTACGCAGACCGGAGTGATACCGGCGTTCATGACTTTCGGTGTCAAAGCGATAGCGTCGTCGAGGTTGTCGAATACGACCAGGAGGTCCTGCTGGTATTTCGGAAGAGCAACCAATTTGAGGTAAACTTTAGTGATGATACCGAGGGTACCTTCAGAACCGATGAAGAGGTGCATCAGCATGTAGCCCGTAGCGTTCTTACGGAATTTACCGCCGAGGGTTACGACTTCGCCAGTCGGAGTAACGACTTCCATGCCCATGACCTGGTCACGAGTTACGCCATATTTAACAGCGCGGTTACCACCAGCGTTGGTTGCAACGTTACCACTGATGAAGCAGGAGTCCCCACTGCAGGGGTCGCCGCCGTAGAAGAGGCCTTCCTTCTGGACTGCTTCCTGGAGGACAGACGTCGTAACGCCAGCTTCGGAAACACAAACCATGTTGTCTTTATCGATTTCGAGGATTTTGTTCATACGTTCAATGGAGATGATGACGCCGCCGAAAGTAGCAACAGCACCAGCTGCCAAGCCCGTACCAGCTGCACGAGGAACCATTACCGTATCGTTTTCATAGCAGAGCTTAACGACTTTGGAAACTTCTTCAGTAGTAGCCGGAAGAACAACGACCTGCGGTTCTTTCATGTAATGGGGGTCCGTTACTTCGTCATGGGAATACGGTTCGAGTTTATCTTTGTCCGTATAAACATACTTTTCGCCGACGATCTGTTTGAACTGTTCAATCAACTCCGGGGAAACTTTACCTTTTGCCATAATACATACCTCCAAATAGTTTAAATTATAAGCCTAACACTTATTTCTGCATCCAGTCATGAGGACCGGATTTAAGACCGAATATAACGGAAGTATAAACTAATATATTTCTTTTACCTTCCGTTTATCTCTTACAGGTATTATTATACTCTACTTCCTCATGCATGTAAATTACATTTGCACATTTTACGCATATCATTTTTCGATTGATTCATCGTATCCTATGACAACTTATCATAAGAACTGCTGATTTTTAAATAATTCAAAATAAAACGTAAAAATTTAAGTAACAGTTATTTCTGCTCCTTTTCACTCATGCTTTTAGGTAATATCGTATTATTCCTGTAAGGAAATGTTTCGTATCAAGAACATTTCACATCCGATTATATCACATTGTTTATTACAGAAAAAGGTATGCTACATGGTGATGTAGCATACCTTTTTATTCTTCTCTGCTATATAGTATTTTCTATACGCTTAGTTTACCAAGAAGGGAACGACGCTCGGAGCGATGATGGTAATGATACCTGCAATGATGAGCAGGAACAGGCAGTAACCAACAGTACCGCGCATGATTTCGCCTTCCTTGCCATCAGCAACGGCACCGACAGCGCCGACGCCAAGAGCGATACTCTGCGGCGAAAGCATCTTGCCGATACAACCACCGAGGGAGCTGGCACCAGCGAGCCACGGCTGGCTCATGCCCAGGCTGGATGCAACGGATGTCTGCAACGGCCCGAAGAGGACGTTGGCGTTCGTGCAAGACCCGGTAATGAAAGCACCTAAGCCGCCGACGAACGGAGCAACGATAGGATATGCATTGCCTGTTGCGAATACGAGAGCATCAGCGATTTCCTTGGTCATGCCGGAGTAGGTCATGATCTTAGCGACGACGACGACGGCGATGATGGTCAAGTACGTGAAGCGCAGGCCGACGAAGTTATCTTTGAAGACCTGAGCGATCTTGCCAATGGAAGCGCCCTGATAGAGGCCGCCGAGGATGGTAGCGATGAAAATCATGACGCCAGGAACAGCGACCCAGGTAAAAGTATAAGGTTTAGCTCCCGGGCCAGCATAGATAGGAACAGTCGTCTTAATCGAAGCCAGCGGACCGTTGATGAACGGGAACAGTTTCGACGTGCCGACGAGGAATACGAAGATGAGGATGAAGATCATAGCTGCTTTGACGCCTTCACCGAAGGAAACAGCTTTCTGGTTTTCCGCATCGATATCAAACTTGTATTCCGGGTTGCTCGTGGATTTGCAAGCGCGGGAATAAAGGACGATGACAGCCATGATGATGATGGACGAAACCATAACCGGCAGTTCAGCACCGATAGTCATGGAAATGAACAGTTCCGGAATAGCCAGGGCCAGGCCGGAGAGCAGAGTTACGATACCGACGCCTTTGATGGCTTTGATACCGCCGCCGATGCAGATGACGATCAGGAACGGAGCGATGAGGTCAGGAATAAAGGATACGATCGAAACTTTCGTAGCCAGGACGCTGGAATCCAAACCGGTGACAGCAGCCATGGTCGTCGTCGGGATACCGATGGACCCGAAGGACGGTGCTACGGCGTTGGAAATCAAGCAGGCAACGATGGTCTTGATCGGCGGATAGCCGAGGGCAACCAGCATAGCAGCCGGGATAGCAACAGCAGTACCAAAACCTGCCATGCCTTCCATGAACGTCCCGAAGCCCCAAGCGATGAGCAGGAATACGACACGTTTATCTTCACTAACCGTGGTCAGCATCTGTTTGATGACTTCCAGGCTGCCTGTGGCTACAGTCAATTTGTAAGCGAACAGGGCCATGATGATGACCAGCAAGATCGGCCAGCATGCCAGGGCTACGCCTTCGAGGGCTGCCGAAATGGCAATGGGAACTGACATATTATAACAGAATACAGCGACAACAAATGCGATAATAGCCGCGATTGGGCACGCTTTCCAACCGGCCATCTTCAAGAACCCCAATGCTACAATCAGGAATAGGATTGGGAGCAAGGCCAATATAACCATTACATACCACCCTTTCATAGAAAAAATACGTTTCACGCCTCTAACAGGCACAGGGCTTATTCATGAACGAACCACGAATAACGCCATTTCTCTTTTAGATTGCATCCGGATACATGCTCTATGCTGTTATTATATACCCCAATGTCATATTTGTAAATTACATTTAGACATGAGCGTATACCTATTTTCGATATAATGCACACCAATGTTTACTATTTTGCATATTACTACACTAAAATGTGGAGTTTATAAGCCAAAAATAATCATTCATCAATTCATGAATGACTTTATGTAATTATATGTATCATGTGCAAAGTGCATAGCCCTTTTAAGTGGCTAGTGGCTAGCAGTTAGTGGTTAGCAGCGGGATTTTAATTTAAAGCCATCCGCTAACTGCTAACAGCTAGCCGCTGACTGACCGAGTAGGAGGGATTTCTGAGTAGAAATCCCGACCTCTCACACCACCGTGCGTAC
>JACXXQ010000136.1_pt1 | contig 48531 bp, 49 predicted proteins | sample 8621361 | NCBI WGS metagenome assembly JACXXQ01 (sample SAMN15503820, study PRJNA645414) | gut metagenome | isolation source: feces | host: Bos taurus | place: USA | collected 2016 | reverse complement strand
GATTTTTGCAATTTTTCTGCTTCCAGCTCAAAAGCCCGCTCTGGTCTGTTTACCAGAACGGGCTTTTTCTACAACCTGATCCTGGCGACCGAGGTCGCCAGGATTTTTTCTTTTACTCTTTTTCGATGTCCATCATCAGGCCAACACGGCGAGCGTGGCGGCCTCCCTCAAATTCAGTGGAGAGGAACACATCCACGATGCGCTCAGCCATATTGGGGCCAATGATTCCCGCACCCATGGCCAGCATGTTGGCATTGTTATGCTTGCGCGTTAATTCAGCCGATAAAGGATCGCTGCACAAGCCGCAGCGGATTCCCTTGACCTTATTGGCACAGATGGAGATGCCGATGCCGGTAGTGCAAATCACAATACCCTTTTCGCAGCGGCCGTCAGCCACCGCCTGGGCCGCTGCCTTTCCGAAAATGGGATAGTCACAGCTGTCCAGGCTGTCACAGCCGCAGTCCAGCACGCTGATGCCCTTGGCCGTCAAATACGCTTTGATATGTTCTTTCAGGCGATAGCCGCCATGATCGGAAGCAATGGAAACCATAACCTTTTCCTCCTGCAAATGATTCTATTCTGACAGCTATTTCTAGCTGGCAGTCCGCTTCTTTTCTACTTTATTGTAGTGCATTTCCCCCATTTTGGCAAGAGCAGACAAAAAATAAGGTCCGCTTTTGCGGACCTTATTTTTATCGATGGGAAATGAATCAGTCGCGGGTGGGCACGTGCCAGATATCCCGGGCATAGTCGCGGATAGAGCGGTCGGCAGCAAAGATGCCGGAGCGCGCGATGTTGATGAGGGACATCTGATTCCAGCGCTGCCGGTCAGCGTAGGTCTCCAGAGCGCGGCAGTGGGCCTGACGATAGCTGTCGAAGTCAGCCAGCAGCATATAGTCGTCGGCGGGGCTGCCTCCAGCGCTGCGCAGCAGACGGTCCATCAGATCGGCATAGGACTCCTTGTCGGAAAAACCGGCGGAGATCCGGTCGATGACCCGCTTCAGGTCGCCGTTCTGGTGGTAGTAATCCTGAGGATGATAGCCATTGGCCTTCAGAGAAGTTACCTGGTCGGCGGTGAGACCGAACAGGAAGATGTTCTCGTCGCCCAGCTTCTGGTGCATCTCCACGTTGGCGCCGTCCAGAGTGCCGATGGTCAGCGCGCCGTTCATCATGAACTTCATGTTGCCGGTGCCGCTGGCCTCCTTGCCGGCGGTAGAGATCTGCTCAGACAGCTCGCTGGCGGGCATCAGCTTCTCAGCCAGGGAGACGCGGTAGTTCTCCAGGAAGACCACCTGCAGCTTATCCTTGCAGATGGGATCGGCATTGATCTGAGCGGACAGGGAGTTGATGAGCTGGATGATCCGCTTGGCAACATGGTAGCCGGGAGCCGCCTTGGCGCCAAACAGGAAGGTCTGGGGAGTAAACTCCATGTTGGGGTTATCCCGCAGCTGATTATAGAGGTGTACGATGTGCAGCACGTTCAGCAGCTGACGCTTATACTCGTGCAGACGCTTGACCTGAACATCGAAGATGGCGTCAGTATTGAGCATGACACCGCTCTCCCGGGCCAGATAAGAGGCAAAGCGGCGCTTATTCTCCTTCTTGATGGCCTCCAGGCGCTCCAGAACAGCCTTGTCGTTCTTGTACTTCTCCAGGCCCAGGATCGCGTCGGGGTGGAGGAGATAGTCATCGCCGCCGGTGCACTCGCGCACCAGAGCGTCCAGCTTGGGGTTGATCTGGGACAGCCAGCGGCGGTGGTCAATGCCGTTGGTCACGTTCTTGAACTGCTCGGGGTGCATGGTGTACGCGTCGTGGAACACGTCCTTCTTCAGGATCTCAGAGTGCAGCGCAGACACGCCGTTGACGGCATAGCAGGCGCAGATGCACAGGTTGGCCATGCGGACCTCGCCGTTCCAGATGATGGCCATCTTGGAGACCTTGTTCATGTCGCCGCCGAAGTGCTGCTCCAGCTGACGCTGATAGCGGGCAGCGATCTCCTTGAGGATCTGCCAGATACGGGGCAGCAGGGTCTCGATGAGCCCCTGAGGCCAGCGCTCCAGAGCCTCGGCCAGCACGGTGTGGTTGGTGTAGGCCACGGTGTGAGTGACAATATTCCAGGCCTCGTCCCAGCTGTAGCCCTCCACGTCCAGCAGGATGCGCATGAGCTCGGGGATGACCAGAGTGGGATGGGTGTCGTTGATCTGGATGACGTGCTTCTCATGGAAGTTACGCAGAGTGCCGTACTGGGCACGGTGCTTGCGCACGATGGACTGTACGGTGGCGGAAACGAAGAAGTACTGCTGCTTCAGACGCAGAGACTTGCCCTCGTAGTGGTTGTCGTCAGGATACAGCACCTTGGCAATAACCTCGGCCATGGCCTGCTGCTCTACCGCCTTCAGGTACTCGCCCCGGGAGTACAGGGACATATCCACGGGCACCGGGCTCTTGGCGTCCCACAGGCGCAGCACGTTGGTGTGGTTGGTCTTGTAGCCGGCGATCTCCATATCGCGGGGAATAGCCAGCACGGTGGTGTAGCCCACATGCTCGGGGTGGTTGTGGCCCTTGTCGTCCCAGTGGTCCACGATCTTGCCGCCGAACCGGACCTCCTCGGTCTCGTCCATCTTGGGGATAAGCCAGGCGTCGCCCAGGCCCAGCCAGTTGTCGGCCTGCTCCACCTGCTTGCCGTCCACGATCTTCTGCTTGAAGATACCCAGCTCATAGCAGATGGAATAGCCGGTGGCGGGGATCTCCAGGGTGGTCATGGAGTCCAGATAGCAGGCAGCCAGACGGCCCAGGCCGCCGTTGCCCAGACCGGCATCGGGCTCGATCTCAAACAGATCAGAGGCAGAGAAGCCAAGCCCCTCCAGAGCCTCCTTCAGCGTATCCAGAATGCCCAGGTTGTAGGCGTTCTTCTCCAGAGAGCGGCCCATCAGGAACTCCAGGGACAGGTAGTGGACCTGGCGCTCCTGGCCCTCCCACACCTGGTTGCTGGTATTCATCTGGTGGCCGGACATGATGTCCCGCAGCACCAGAGCACAGGCCTTAAACATATGGTTAGGAGTGGCGTCTTCTACGTCCCGTCCAAAATTGCGGTGAAGTTTCCCGATAATCAGTTCGGTAAGCTGGGCCTTAGTATATTCAGCCATGATGTTGCCTCCCGTATCAAAATTCTTAATAGCATTTTTCCTGCCGCAGGTGCGGCACGGGACATATTTTACCATACTCCCGTACCCACGTCAAATGCGCAGAGCGCTCCTTCCCTAAAAATGCCAGCGATTCCGAAAAGTTTGGCGGAAATGCTTATGGGAGAAGGGTTTGCCGCCTTGGAAACGGTGATTTTGCTTGTGCAAAATTCGGTAGAAAACCGGTGCTTTTTTCTGTGTGCAGGCAAAAAAACCGGGCGGACATTTCTGTCCGCCCGGCTGACCAAATTGCTTGCTTAACCTTGGATGCGCTGATAGATATCCAGATACTGCTGGGCCGAATGATCCCAGCTGAAGTCGGCGGTCATGCCTTCCTTCTGAAGGCCGCGCCAGGCCTCCTTATTGTTGTAATAGAGGTCCACGGCCTCGCGAATGACCCAGAGCATGTCATTGGCGTTGATATCGGTGAAGGTAAAGCCGCGGCCCTCGCCGGTGAACTTGTTATAGGGGAACACGGTATCCTTCAGACCGCCGGTCTCACGGACGATGGGCACAGTGCCGTAGCGCATGGCAATCATCTGGCTCAGGCCGCAGGGCTCGCTCACCGAGGGCATGAGGAACAGATCCGCGCCGGCGTAGATCATGGTGGACAGAGGTCCGGAATAGGTGATCTGCGCGGAGAAACGGCCGGGATACTGCTGCTGGGCATTGCGGAAGGCCTCCTCAAACTGCCAGTCGCCGGTACCCAGCACCACCATCTGCACGTTCATGCCCATGATCTGGTGGAGCACGTCGGTGACCAGGGAGAAGCCCTTGTGGCCCACCAGACGGGAGATACAGGCAATGATAGGCACATCTGCGTTCTCCTGCAAGCCCACTGCACGCTGCAGAGCCAGCTTGCAGGCCAGCTTGCCCTCCACGGGATCATCCGCGGTAAAGTTGGAGGCCAAACTGGGGTTGGTGGCAGGGTTGTACAGATCCATGTCGATGCCGTTGAGGATACCCTGGACCTTGCCGCTCTGCTGGTTGATGACACCGTCCATGCCGTGGGCATAGAAGGGGATCTTCAGCTCATTGGCGTAGGTGGGAGAGACGGTGGTGACAAAGTCGGAGGCCATGATGGCACCCTTCATCAGGTTCACGTCATCGTGGTAGGCCAGCATACCCTCATTGAAGTAGCTCTTGTCCAGACCGATGACATCCTCCAGCACCTGGTCGCCGTAGCGGCCCTGATACTCGATGTTGTGGATGGTGAACACGCTCTTGGCCCGGCCCAGCTGAGGAATACGGTACTTCTCCTCCAGCAGATAGATGGGCACCAGAGCGGTCTGCCAGTCGTTGCAGTGGATCACATCGGGCCAGAAGTCCAGCTGTCCGGGAGTCTCAATGACGGCCCGGGAGAAGTAGGCGAAGCGCTCACAGTCATCGAAGTGACCGTAGAGCTGCCAGCGCTTGAAATAATACTCGTTGTCCACGAACCAGTAGGTCACGCCGTCGCGCTCCAAAGAGAACACGCCGCAGTAAACCTGCCGCCAGGACAGGGTGACGTTGAAATACTTCAGGAAGGTCATCTGGCTGCGCCACTCGCCGCCGATGCCTTCATACAGGGGGAGAATTACCTTGACATCATGACCCGCCTGGGCCAGAGCCTTGGGCAGAGAGCCGGCCACATCGGCCAGACCGCCGGTTTTAATAAACGGGGCCACCTCGGAGGAGGCAAACAAAATTTTCATATCAGTTCCCCTTTCCCAGTTCCAGATATTAAGAACAAGCAAACTCCATCCCCGGAAAGCCGGGCGGTACTCCGCCCGGCCCCCGGCGTGATGGAGTTTAACTCAGCTTACACGACCGATTCCTTCGCGATAGCCAGAGGATAGGTAAAGTGGCCCATCAGCATGCGGTCCTGATTGACGGTAACGTTTTTGTCCGCGATGACGTAAGCCAGCGAGGCGCCGCTCTTAACCACGGTACCCTGCATCAGCACGCTGTTGGACACCCGGGCGCCCTTTTCAATGGTCACGCCGCGGAAGATGATGGAATTCTCCACCTCACCCTCAATGCGGCAGCCGTCGGCCACCAGAGAGTGGTTGGACTTGGCCTCGGGGCCATAGTAAGTAGAGGGGTTGGAGCGGTCCTTGGTCCGGATAGGACGGGCGGGGTTGAACAGCTCATCCCGCACCTCTGGATCCAGCAGATCCATGGAGCGCTCAAAGTAGCCGCTCACCGACTGGAAGCGGGCCACATAACCCTTATGCACATAGGACATGAGCTTCAGGGTCTTCAGGCGGGGCTGGAGCACACCGCGGCTGAAATTGTAGATGTCATGGGCGGCGCAGTAGTCCACCATATCCATGAGCAGCTTCTTGGAGAGGATGTAGACCCCCAGGCTCTCCAGAGTCTTGTCGGCGGCCACAGGGTGGACCGACAGATCGGTGACACGGCCAGTCTCGTCCACTTCCACGTACTCCGAGAAGCGGGGAGCGCCCTTCAGGGTGGGGGTGCAGACCATGGTCACATCGGCGCCGGAATCCAGGTGCTGCTGGAAGACCTCGGCCACAGGCAGGTTCACCGCCATGTCGCCCCAGGCCAGGATCACGTAATCCTGGCGGATATTCTCCAGATAGTCAGCCACACCGGCCAGGGCGTCCATGTTGCCCTTATACTCGCCGCCCCGCTCAGCATAGCCGAAGGGAGGCAGGATGCGCAGGCCGCCGTGCTTGCGGCTCAGGTCCCAATCCTTACCGGAACCCACGTGGTCCAGCAGGGACTGATAGCTCTGGTGAACAATAATGCCCACGTCGGGGATACCGGCGTTGACGTAGTTGGAGAGCATGAAATCAATCAGGCGGTAACGGCCGCCGAAGGGCAGGGAGCAGGTGTTGCGGGGACGGGTCAGCTCCCCCAGATTGGCATCAGAGCGGCAAGCGAAGACAATTCCGTGCAGATCGTTCACGCCTGCTCACCTCCTTTCACATCTTCACGAATCATAGCGCTTGGTTTGATCACGGCCTTGGGGCCAACGGTGACTCCACCGGCCACCACGGCAATGCCCCAATCGGGGTCGTCCGAGGGCGGCGCGCCCACGGTGGCCTCCTCCTCAATGACCGCGCCCTCCGCCACGATGGCGTAGGACACCACAGCGCCCTTCTTGACCACGGCGCCGGGCATCAGGATGGAGTACTGGATATCGGCTCCCTCCTCCACGGTGACGGAGTTGAAGAGCACCGAGTTCTCCACCACGCCGTCCACGCGGCAGCCGCCGGTGACCAGAGAGTGGGACACCTGAGCGTTAGGACCGGTGACATGGGGAGGCTTGACGGGAGTACGGGCATAGATGGGCCAGCTGTTGTCGTACATGCTGATGCCGCTGTTGATGGCCAGCATATCCATGTTGGCATCCCACAGGGAGTTGATGGTGCCCACGTCCTTCCAGTAGCCATGGAAGCGGTAGGTCATCAGCTTCTCGCCGGCGGCAAGCATGTTGGGGATGATGTTCTTACCAAAGTCGTTGGAGGAGTTGGGATCGGCCTCGTCATCGATGAGGTACTGACGCAGCTTCTTCCAGGTGAACACATAGATGCCCATGGAGGCCAGAGTGCTCTTGGGATGCTTGGGCTTTTCCTCAAACTCGTAGACCTGATCGTTCTCATCCACGTTCATGATGCCGAAGCGGGTGGCCTCCTCCAGGGTGACCTCCAGCACGGAGATGGTACAGGCCGCCTGGGTCTTCTTGTGGAAGTCCACCATGTCGGAGTAGTCCATCTTATAGATATGGTCGCCGGAGAGGATGACCACATACTCGGGATCATACATATCCAGGAATCCGATATTCTGATAGATGGCGTTGGCCGTGCCCTTATACCAGGTACCCTGGTCGCCCTCACGCATGTAAGGGGGCAGGATGTGCACGCCGCCGTCGGACCGGTCCAGGTCCCAGGGCTGACCGGAGCCAATGTAGCTGTTGAGCTCCAGAGGACGGTACTGGGTCAGCACTCCAACGGTATCAATACCGGAATTGACGCAGTTAGACAGGGGAAAATCGATGATGCGGTACTTGCCGCCAAAAGGGACGGCAGGCTTGGCCACATGGCTGGTAAGGGCATACAGACGGCTGCCCTGACCGCCAGCCAAGAGCATGGCCACGACTTCTTTTTTCATACTCTCATTCACCTCTGTTATATTTTAAAGGTCCGCCTTCTGCGAAAGAAGCGCAGGCGAGAGGCTTACGCCTGATCGTCTTTCTTTTTCACGGTCTTGATCGCCTGGGTCTTTTTGGCGGCGGTCCCCGCGTCCTTTGCGCCTTCCGGCTTCTTAACCTTTCCCGAAGTTTTCTTCTCTCCCGCCTTCTCGCTGTCCTTCTTCTTGCGCACGGGAGCGCGGCGAGTGCAGCGATAGATCATCACCGACATGGGCGGCAGATCAATGGTCATGGACTGCTCCTGATCGTGGCAGGGGATGTCCACACTCTTGATGGGGGCGGTGTCGCCCAGGCCCGCGCCGCCGAACTCCTCGGCATCGGTGTTGAACACCGGCGCCCAGGTGCCCGGGAAGGGCAGGCCTACCTGATAACCCTTTCGATGGATGGGAGAGAAGTTTGCCACCACCACCAGGGGTCTTCTTTCCCGATCCCAGCGCAGGAAGGCCACAGTATTGGCGGTGTTGTCGTCGGCACACAGCCACTGGAAGCCCTGCCAGGAGTCATCCTGCTCCCAAAGTGCACTCTGTTCCAGGTACATGGCGTTGGCCGCCTTGAAGAACTGGTGGATCTGGCGGTGGGGCTCATACTGGAGCAGGTGCCAGTCCAGCGAATACTCATAGTGCCACTCGTTCCACTGACCCAGCTCGGTGCCCATGATGGTGAGCTTCTTGCCGGGGTGAGTGAGCATGTAGGTATAGAAGGCCCGAACACCGGCGAATTTCTCCGCGTTGTCCCCAGGCATCTTGCCCAGGAAGGAGCCCTTCATATGGACCACTTCGTCATGAGACAGAGGCAGAATGTAGTTTTCCGAGAAGGCGTACATCAGGGAGAAGGTGATATCCCGATGATTAAACTGCCGGAAGTAGGGGTCCAGCTTGATGTAATGGCAGATGTCGTTCATCCAGCCCATGTTCCACTTGAAGTTGAAGCCCAGGCCTCCGTCGCTCACCGGATGGGTCACCTTGGGCCAGGCGGTGGACTCCTCGGCGATCATCAGCACATCGGGATGGGCGGCAAAAATGGCGGTATTCAGCTTCTGGAAGAACTCAATGGCCTCCAGGTTCTCCTTGCCGCCGTGGATGTTGGGCATCCAAGCCCCGTCCTGCCGGCCATAGTCCAGATAGAGCATAGAGGACACCGCGTCCACCCGCAGGCCGTCGGCGTGGTACTCCTCCAGCCAGAACATGGCGTTGGAGAACAGGAAGGAACGCACCTCACTGCGGCCCAGATCAAAGACCTGGGTACCCCAGTCGGGGTGTTCGCCCTTGCGGGCGTCGGCGTACTCATAGGTGGGTCCGCCGTCAAAGTGGTACAGGCCAAAGGCGTCCCGGGGGAAGTGGGCGGGCACCCAGTCCAGGATGACGCCCACGCCGGCCTGATGCAGCTGGTCAATGAGGTACTTCAAATCATCAGGGGTACCGAAGCGGCTGGTAGCGGCAAAGTAGCCGGTGACCTGATAGCCCCAGGAGGCATCCAGGGGGTGCTCCATGACGGGGAGCAGCTCCACATGGGTGTAGCCCATCTCTTTCACATAGGGCACCAGATACTGGGCAGTATCCCGGTAGGAGAGGAACTCCCCCTCCCCGGTACGCCGCCAGGAGCCCAGGTGGCATTCATAAATATTCATGGGACGGCGGTAAGGAGCGTTTTTTGCCCGGTGGTCCAGCCAGCCCTGATCTCCCCAGGGATACTCCTCCAGATCATAGATCTTGGAGGCGTTGCCCGGACGGGTCTCGGCGTGGAACGCATAGGGGTCAGCCTTGGCCACCACCTTGCCGTCGGCACCGTGTACCGCGTACTTATATGTATCAAAACGCTTTAAGCCAGGAACAAAGCCCTGCCAGATTCCGCCTTCCAGTTTTTCCAGCGGAGCGGCATTCTCATCCCATCCGTTGAAATCACCAAAGACGCAAACCTGCTTGGCGTTGGGCGCCCAGACACGGAACACATATCCGTCCTGGCCGTCCTTCTGCCCCGGGTGGGAGCCGAAGCATCTCCACGCGTGGCAGCTGCGGCCTTCTGAGAAGGCCTCCAGCTCCAAAAACAGGTCATAATCTGATAGTTTTGTATCATATTTGACCATAGCAATCACCTCAATCTCGTCTTTTTCGCTATTTTCCCAACAAAAACGACAACCTCTCTAAATCGGAACCCCCGATATTTATATAAATTATACAACACTGTCTGCACACCGTCAAGTCAAAAGGGTGTTAATTGGAATTTTGTCCCCACCCCTGTTTCCCTGGGGCGAAAGGCCCAAAAACCTTCCGCCCCAGGGGGTTTTTTATCGTTGTTCTGCCATCAGCAGACCGCGCAGCATCCGCTGAAAAATCCCGCCGGTGGTCAGCCGCTGCACCTCCTGGCTGGAAATTATGGCCAGGGTATCCCGTGTCTCTCCATTGACCAAAATTTCCAGTTCACCCACCTTCTGCCCCGCTTCCACCGGGGCCTCCAGGTCCTGGGCCAGGGTCAGCTTGGTAGTAACGCTTCCCTCTTCTCCCTTGCGCACCAGCACCCGGCACTCCCGCTCCAACTCAGGCTGGATCTGCCCCACCGTGCCCAACAGCACCGGGATGGGGGCCAGAGGACTTTCTGGATACATCTGCATAAGTGTATACGCCCCAAAGCCGTAATCCAGCATGGCCTTGGCATCCTCAAAGCGGTCTGCCGCTGTGGGAGCGGCCATCACCACGGCGATGAGCTCCATGCCGTCCCGCTCCGCAGTGGCCGACATACAGTACAGGGCCGAGTTGGTGGAACCTGTCTTCAGACCGGTGGCGCCCTCATAAAAACGCACCAGGCGGTTGGTGTTGGTCAGGCCGAAGGCCCCGTCCCGGATGGAGTCCATCCAGATGGTGGTGTACTCCCGGATGCCCGGATGGTTGAGAATGAGCTCCCGGGACATAAGGGCGATATCGTAGGCCGTGGTAACATGGCCGGATGCGGGCAGACCGGTACAGTTGACAAAGTTAGTGTCCTCCATACCCAGCTCCTGGGCCCGCTGGTTCATCTGCTGGACAAAGGCGCTCTCACTGCCTGCCAGATACTCCGCCATGGCCACGGTGGCGTCATTGCCTGAGACCACGGTGATGCACTTGATGAGCTCTCCCACCGTCATCTGCTCGCCTTCCTTCAGATAGACCTGGGAGCCTCCCATGCCCGAGGCCCGGGCAGAGACGGTGACCACGTCCTCCCGGCTGATGCGGCCGCTGTCCAGCGCCTCCATGATGAGCAGCAAAGTCATCACCTTGGTGACGCTGGCCGGCTCCATCTGCCGCTTGGCCTCTTTTTCATATAAGATCGTCCCGGTCTCCTTCTCCATCAGCACCGCCGATGGCGCGCTCAGCTCCAGCGGAGACGGGGCGGCGGCCTCCTGGGCCGACGCCGTACCGGTGAGCAGCAGCACTGCCAGCACCAGGGACCCGATTTGTTTCATATCGCTGTGCCTCCCTATCGGTATTTCAAGTGGTATGCGATGACAGGATGTGACAGCGGAGAGGCTTCTATACCGAAGAGCAGGACGGTAAATTTTTCAGTTTTTTTCGTACGTGACGCGAAGTGTACAACTTTTTGCCTCTTCCCTCCCGGGGTAGAGGAGGGATGTGGTGAAACGAAACAAGAAACCGCTGGATCGGGAGCAGCTGCTGGAGCAGATGCGTGCCCTGGCATGCGCCAAGGTGAACGACGCGGTAAAGCTGGCCTATCTGCCCGAGGAGGAGCGGGAGGCCATCGGCAAGCTGGACCTGTCCGCCCTGATCGAATTTCGGCGCAGCGGTGCCGGAACGGTGGAGCTGAAATTCGCCGACCGAATGAAGGCCCTGGAGCGGCTGCTGGAGCTGAGCGGCCCCAGCGGGGAGGAGCAACTGGATTCCCTTTTCCGGCGCATGGAGGATGAGGAGGAATGAAACCTCTCATCTTCTCCAAAAAACAGCGGCGGGTGCTCACCTGGTGGCGGCCCGGCTCTCCCTTCCAAAACTACCAGGCCATTATCTGCGACGGGGCGGTGCGCAGCGGCAAGACCCTGTGTACCGGACTGTCCTTCTTCTGCTGGGCTATGAGCTGCTATCAGGACAAAACCTTTGCCCTGTGCGGCAAATCCATCCCCTCGGTGCGGCGAAACCTTCTCAGCGACCTGCTGCCTATCTTAAGGCAGCTCGGTTTTTCCTGCCGGGAACGGAGCTCCCTCCACCAGCTCACCGTCACTATGGGCCGCCGCAGCAACACTTTCTACCTCTTCGGCGGCCTGGATGAGCGCTCCGCCGCCCTGGTACAGGGCATTACCCTGGCCGGTGCGCTGCTGGATGAGGTGGCTCTGATGCCCCGCTCCTTTGTAGAGCAGGTGTGCGCCCGGTGCTCGGTGGAGGGGAGCAAGCTGTGGTTCTCCTGCAACCCGGAGAGTCCCGCCCACTGGTTTTACCAGGAGTGGATCCAAAAAGCGGAGGAAAAGAAAACACTTCGCCTGTCCTTTGCCATGACGGACAACCCCAGCCTCTCCCCCGCCATGCTGGAGCGCTACCGGACCATGTTCCAGGGAGCCTTCTACCGCCGGTTCGTGCTGGGAGAGTGGGTAAACGCAGAGGGGCTGGTGTACGACTTCTTCTCTCAGGACCTGGTGCGGGAACCACCCCTGGATGTAAGCGGTCCCTTCTACGTCTCCTGCGACTACGGAACGGTGAACCCAACTTCCATGGGACTTTGGGGGAGGAAAAACGGGGTGTGGTACCGGTTGGAGGAGTACTACTACAACTCCCGCCAGGCACGCAGGCAAAAGACCGACCAGGAGTACGCCGACGACCTGGAGGCCCTGGTCAAGGGCCGTCCTCTTGGTGCGGTGGTGGTGGACCCTTCCGCTGCCAGCTTCATTGAGGTGCTGCGGCGTCGCGGGCTGCCGGTGCGGAAAGCTCACAACGATGTTCTCTCCGGAATCCGGCTCACCGCCCGGCTTCTCAAAGAGGGAAAGCTGGTCATCTGCTCCCCCTGCCGGGACGCCATCCGGGAGTTCGGCCTGTACCGCTGGGACACCAGCGGCAGCGGCGGCGACCGGGTGGTAAAAGAACATGACCATGCCATGGATGACATTCGATACTTCGCTTCTACTATTGCCGCCGGAAACTCCGGCGGTTTTTTCGCGGGCAGTGTGGAGCGGACCGGATTTTGACCCGGCATGGTCGTGTTCTTTGGGCCCCATCAACGATGGGGCGGCGCGCTGCGCCGTCCATTCGCCGCCTTGCGGCGGATTGCGCCGGGGCGGATTCACTTTGCCCCGGCGGGATAAAATCGGGGTCCCCGCACGGCATAAGCCGGGTGGGGCTACATGACCATGCCATGGATGACATTCGATACTTCGCTTCTACCATTGCCGCCGGAAATTCCGGCGGTTTTTTCGCAGGAAGTGTGGAGCGGACCGGATTTTAGCCTACTCCAGTTTATGGGACAGGTCCCGGCAATACAACCTGGAATGGCTTGAAAAGGAGGAAGATACTTGAAATGGTTTGAGAAGAAAAAGCCAGCAGGGAAACCCCCTCAGGTCCAGCTGCGGGATTGGGAACACCACCCCTTCGGGCTGCTGGATCAGTACGTGCCTTTGCGCAGCGGAGAGATTGCCCTCTACCGCTCCATCCGAGAGGCGGTCCCCATTCTGGACGCAGCCATCTGGAAGCTGGTGCGGCTGTGCGGCGGGGTACAGATCCGCTGCGGGGATCCCCGGGCTCAGCAGGGACTGAGCCGTTTTTTGGCCACCGTGGACACCGGCCGGGGACAGCAAGGCATCCAGTCCTTTTTGGACCAATACCTGGACTGCATGATCACCTGCGGCCAGGGCGTAGGCGAGATGGTGCTGGACCCCCAGGGAAAATCCATTGCCGCTGTGCTGTGCGCCGACCCCGCCCTGGTGGAGATTCGGGAGGGGGACTCCCCCCTGGATTTCCGTCTGTGCGTGCGGGAAAACGGGGGGGAACCTAAGGAGCTGCCCCGGCAGCAGCTGCTGCTCTTCACCCCCTTCCAGCCGGAGGCAGAGCATCCCTACGGCGTATCCATGCTGCGCTCCATGCCCTTTCTCACCGGAATTTTGCTGAAAATCTACCAGGCTCTGGGCCAGAACTGGGAGCGGGTGGGCAACCTGCGCTTTGCTGTGGTATGCAAGCCCGACGAGAACAGCCCACTCTCTGCCCAGGAGCGGGGCGAACAGGTGGCCAGCCAGTGGTCACAGGCCATGCAGTCCTCCCGCCAGGGTGCGGTGCGGGACTTTGTGGCAGTGGGTGATGTGGACATCAAGGTCATCGGGGCGGACAACCAGATCTTGGACAGCGAGGTACCGGTGCGTCAGATCCTGGAGCAGCTGGTGGCCAAGACGGGCATTCCCCCCTTCCTGCTGGGGCTGTCCTGGTCGTCCACCGAGCGCATGAGCGCCCAGCAGGCCGACCTGCTCACCAGTGAAATTACCGCCATCCGACGCAGCCTGGAGCCTATGCTCCGGCGGATCTGCCGTCTTTGGCTGCGCCTGGGCGGCTATGACGACCAGGTGAGCATCGAGTGGGAGGACATTAACCTCCAGGACATCGTAGAGGAGGCCCGGGCACAGCTGCTCCACGCCCAGGCCGAAGAGATTGGGAGGGAAGCAAGTTGAACATTACCAAAACCGCCCTGGCCTTACAGCAGGCCGAGGGGGTAAGCCCCGAGGAGCTGGAGCTCATCAACACCTGGAGCAAAAAGCCCCTCACCGCCCAGGAGGTATACGTCTTCTCGGTGCGGCTGTGCGACAACGAGGTGGACCGGGATTTTGAGCGGTTCCCCGCCCAGACTCTGGAGGCTTTGGCCCCTCTGTTTTTGGGCAAGAGCGGCATTTTCGACCACAACTGGTCGGCTCGGGGACAGGCCGCCCGGATCTTCTCCACCCAGGTCGTTCAAGAGCCCGAGCGGGTCACCCAGGCGGGCGATCCCTACTGCTGGCTGAAAGCTCGAGCCTACATGGTGCGTACCGACGACAATCGGGGACTGATTGCCGAGATCGACGGCGGCATCAAAAAGGAAGTGAGCGTGGGCTGCGCGGTGAAGCGCCGGGTATGCTCCATCTGCGGCGAGGAGGCCGGGGCAGGCTGCGGTCACCAGCCCGGACAGGTCTACGACGGAAAGCTGTGCTACCTCAGTCTGGAGGAGCCTGCCGACGCCTACGAGTTTTCCTTCGTTGCCGTGCCCGCCCAGCCCCAGGCCGGCGTGGTAAAGGCCATGGGCGTGAAGCACTACGAGACCCTCAAGGAACTGCTGGCCGACTACCCCCGCTTTGCCGGAGAGGTGGACAAGCTGAAGGCCCAGGCAGAGCTGGGAGAGCGGGCCCTCAAGGAGCTGCGGGAGGATGTGGTGCGGCTGGCAGCCCTGGCCGACCCCCAGGCAGAGATGAAGGTCTTACAGAACATGGTCCAGCATCTGGAGGAGCCTGAACTGCGGCAGCTCCAGCGGCTCTACGGCCAGAAGGCGGCCAAGAGCTATCCCCTGCAGCTGCCCTATGCCCAAAAGCCCCAGTCCCTGTCCCAGGAGGACGGGGCCTTTCTGATTTGACTCAGACACTTCATGACTTAAGGAGGAACAAGAATGAATCAGGTTTCGTTTGAAGAGATCGGCGCCGTGACTGCCACCTTCCTGGCCAAGGAGGACGTGGTCCCCGGCCGGGTGGTAAAGATCACCGACGACGGTCAGGTGGGCGCGTGCAGCGACAACGACGCGTTCTGCGGTCTGGCCCTGTCCAACCGCAAGGGCTTTGCCGGAGTGCAGGTGAAGGGTTTCATGACTCTGCCCATTTCCGGCTCGGTGAACCTGGGCCATGTCATTCTGGCCGCTGACGGCACCGGCAAGGTAAAGACCGCCTCCACCGGCGTGACCGCCCTGGTGGTCTCGGTGGATGACGCCGCCCACACCGCTGTGGTGTGCCTGTAATTTTAGAAAGGAGCGTGGATCGCGATGGCCAATCGTTATGACACTTTGAAGCTGGAGAAGGGCATGTATCAGGAGGCGGGCAGCACCTTTACCCAGGTGCTGGAGCGCCTGGACCCCTCCGAACAGTACAAAGGCACCAGTCTGGAGGGTCTGGACGCCTTTCAGCGTCAGCTCAAGCGCTTTGACATCAAGGTAAAGGGCGCGGGCTGCGACGCGGTGGAAAAGTTCTTCCGCACCTCCGACGCCGCCGTCCTCTTCCCTGAGTACATCGCCCGTTCCGTGCGTCAGGGCATGGATGAGAGCAACCTTATCCCCTCCATCACTGCCGCCACCACCAACTTTGACGGCATGGACTACCGCTCTATTGCCGCCCAGGCCGGCGGCGAGGAGAAGGAGCTGCGGGCAGTCGATGAGGGCGCCGCCATCCCCAGCACCACCATCAAGGTGCAGGCCAACCTCATTAAGCTGCACAAGCGCGGCCGCATGCTGGTGGCCTCCTACGAGTCGGTGCGCTACCGCAAGCTGGACCTGTTCTCCGTCACCCTGCGTCAGATTGGCTCCCACATCGCCCAGATGCTGCTGGCCGATGGCGTGGATGTGCTGATCAACGGCGACGGCAACAACAACGCCGCCGACGTGTTCACCACCGCCGCCTCTGACACCCTGACCTACGACGATTTGGTGGACTTCTGGGCCAAGTTTGAGCCCTACGAGATGAACACCCTGCTGGTGAGCCCCGACGTGATGGTAAAGCTGCTGAAGCTCCCCGAGTTCCAGAATCCCCTCACCGGCCTCAACTTCCAGGGCACCGGCAAGCTGTCCACCCCCCTGGGCGCCAACCTGCTGCGCACCAGCGTGCTGCCCGAGAAGACTGCCGTGGGTCTGGACAAGCGTTACGCTTTGGAGCTCATTCAGGGCAGCGACGTGATGGTGGAGTACGACAAGCTCATTGACCGCCAGCTGGAGCGGGCGGCTATCACCACCATCAGCGGCTTTGCGAAGATCTTCCAGGAGGCCTCCCACGTGCTGAAGGTGCAGGCATGACCGAGCAGATCATTGCCTTAGCCATCGCCATGGGCGCTTCCGAATCCCAGCGTGAGGTATTGGAGCCCCTGTGCGCCGCGGCCGAGCAGGCCCTGACCGCCCAGCTGCGGCCCGGAGTCACGCCGGAAAGCTGCGCCGATGCCTATGCCTTTACGGTATGCGCAGCCTGGATGGCTCTGGACGGACTGTACGCTGCCAGAGGCGGCGGCGAGGTGACCTCCTTCACCGCCGGGGATGTGTCCATCCAGACGGGAGGCAGCGGGGAGTCCGGCGGGCTGACCGCGCAGATCCAGCGGCTGATGGCCCCCTACCTGCGGGACGGCGGCTTTTATTTTCAGGGGGTGACGGGATGATGGATGCAGCCTGGGCCGCCCTGCTGGCCAGGTACGGCCAGCGGGTGGTCCTCCACCAGGGGGACAGCACGGTGGACGCCCGTGCCTTTCTCCAGCCCATCCGGGAGAAGGGGCAGGCTCAAAGCCTGCCCTCTCCCTTGGGCTGGCAGCGGGAGGACCGGTTTTTATATCTGGGCGACCCCAACCAGCCTCTGTCCGACCACGGCGACTGGGTAGAATTTGAGGGAGCAGGCTATGCCGTCGTCTCCGCCCACCCGGTGCATGTAGGAAGCAGCGTATCCCACATCTGGGCCGTTCTGCGGCCCAGAGACACGGGAGAGGAGGCAGGAGCATGAGCACACCCATGGAACAGGCGGTGGAGGTACTGTGCCAGCACCTCCGTGACCAGCAGCTGCCTGCCCGCACCGCCTGGAGCGCCGAAGCCAGGCCCCAGTTGGAGGCTCCGGTGATCGCGGTCTCCCTGCGGGGGTGCGAGAGCGCCCCGGCGGGCTTTTCCGGCTATCTGGGACAGCGGCTCAATCCCGACACCCAGGCATGGGAGGAGCGGTACGGCAAGACGGTCACCCTAACCTTTGGGCTGGATCTGTATGCCGCCCCCGGCACCGATCCCGCTGTCCTGGAGCAGATCTGGGCCAGTCTGGCCCAGGCCTGTCTGCCCCCCGGCCCCAAAGGGCTGACCGTGGGGACCTTTTCCTGCGGCGAGACCGATTATGACCAGCAGGCCCGGCTGCTCAAGCGCCCGGCCCGGCTGGTCTGCACCGCCCTGCTGGTGTCCGGCAGCACTCAGGAGCAGGGCGAGTTCCTGGACTTTGAGATCAGAGGGGAGAGAACCTTATGAATTTGACCACTCACGAGCGCCCCGGCGTCTACTCCTCCTATGACGCCTCCACCCTGGTGCGGGGCAGCGGAGGACACAAGACGGTGGGCCTGGCGGCCATCAATTCCACAGCTTCCGCTGGGGTACCCATTACCGTGACCAGCTACGAGGCGGCGGTGGCCGCTTTCGGCAGCCAGGAGGGCAAGCAGGACATGGCCGAGCTCATCCGCATTGCCCTGCTCAACGGCGCAGCCGCGGTGGTAGCCGTTCCGGTTGCCAACGAGGAGGGCTACCAGGCCGCGTTTGATACCCTGGGCGGCCTGGAAAATATCAGCGTGATGCTGTGTGACAGCACGACCCTGACGGTACAGCAGGCCCTGCGGGACAGTGTACTGTCCGCCAGCGCCGCCCGCCGGGAGCGCATTGCTGTGGTTGGCGACGCCGCGGGCGAGGAGGTGTCCGCCCTGGTGGAGCGGGCCAAGGGGCTCAACTGCGAGCGTATGGTACTGGTGGCCCCCGGCAGTGTGGACGGCGAGGATGCCGCTCAGGACGGACTGAGCGCCGCGGCCGCCGTAGCGGGAGCCATTGCCGCCCAGTCTGATCCCGCTATCCCTCTGGGCGGCGCGGAGCTGCTGGGCCTCAAGGGGCTGAGTGCGCAGTACAGCGACAACGATATCGACCTGCTGGTGCGGGGCGGCGTGACCCCCCTGGAAAGCATCGGCGGTCAGGTGGGTGTGGTGCGCGGCGTCACGACCCGCACCTCCAGCGGTGAGGTGGAGGACACCACCTGGCGGGAGCTGTCCACCATTCTCATTGTGGACGATGTGATCCCCACTCTGCGTGACAGCCTGCGCAGCAAGTTCCGCCGGGCCAAGAATACCGCCCAGAGCCGGGGCGCCATCCGCACCCAGGTGGTGCTGGAGCTGGAGAACAAAAAGAGCCGGGAGATCATCACCGACTACGACCAGGTCACCGTCTCCGCCCACCCCGATGATCCTACCGTGTGCCTGGTGGACTTTACCTTCACCGTCACCCACGGTCTCAACCAGATCTGGCTGACCGCCCACATCGTCATTTAAGGAGGGATCAGTTTGAGCATTGCAGGATTTCCTACCAGCAGCGACATCTACTTGGAGGTAGACGGCACCAAGGTTGCCGTGGTACAGAGCTACTCCGCCCGCTCCGACAAGACCAGCCGGGCGGTGGAGGCCTTCGGCGAGGAGGAACCCGTAGCCACCATTCCCGGCCAGACCAGCCATGTACTGGAGCTGAGCCGTCTCTACGCCACCGAAGAGGCGGTACAGGACGGCATCGATTTCTACGGCCTGTCCGACTTCTCTCTGGTTATCTGTAAGCCCGACCGGAAGATCGTCTACTCCGGCTGCCAGTGGTCCTCCATCCAGGAGAATGGCACCTTGGGCAACATGGTGCTGGAGAAGGTGACCATTGTGGCCTCCAAGCGGCTGGAAATGGAGGCGTGAGATGAGCCCTTCCATCTTAGCCGGCCGGGATCGGATGGCGCTGGACAACGGCATGAACCTGCGGCTGCTGTCCGCCCTGGAGGTGCTCCAGGCCCGGCGGGAGGCGGACGGCCTATGCCGCAGCAGCAGCGAGCGCGCCCTGTGCTCCAACGCCTGTCTGCTGGCCCGGGCACTGGAAACCCAGGAGGGCGAGCCCGTCTTTTCCAGCGGTGAGGCGGTGCTCTCCGGGCTGCGGGTGGAGGAGATCTCCGCCCTGGCCCGGACCTGGAGCCAATTTAACCGGGAGGAAAATCCGCCTCTCACCCTGAGCCGGGAACAGGCGGAGCAGGTAAAAAAAAAGTAGCCGCGGACGGCGCTGACCGGCTGCGCTGGAAAGTGCTGCGGGCCTTTGGCGCTCTGCCCACCGAGGCGCGGGCCCGGCAGATGCGGGACCGGGACTACCTGTGGTGTCTCACCCACATGGTATTGGACCGGGAGGAATATCTGGAGCGCCTTTGCCCCAGCTGCCGGGCTCAGAGCGAGCAGGGCCTGTGCCCCAGCTGCGGCCGGCCCATCGGGACCGTGGAGGGTGGGGTAAATCCCAACTTTGATCTCCAGCGATTTGCAGCTCTTGGGAAGGGGGAGACGAGATGACCAACGATTTGGACAACCTGCTGGAGCAGGTAGAGGATGTTCTGGAGGAGGACGGGGGCGCGCTGTGGCAGCCTGACCTCACCGTTCTGGTGCTGCCCCAGGCCCGGGAGGACCAGCCCAAGGCAGATCCGAAGGACAGCCAGGCCGGAGCGTATGCAGCCCCATCGGACGCTCTGGCGGATTTCTCCGCTCTGGAGGGTCCGCAGGCTCTGCCCCGTTTTCAGCGGGCCGGGGAGGATAACTTGCAGACACCCGGATCAAACGGCAGTGATCCCCAGGAGCTTTCCCAGGGCATTGCCGCACAGTCCTCCTCCCCCGCTCTGCTGGAGCAGCTGCGAACCCTGGAGGACATCCAGGCCGGTGCAGAGGCCCTGGGCCGCACTCAAGTAAACGGCGGCAGCCTGTCCTCCCGCACCTTTTCGGGACAGGGCGGCTCCGGGCTGCAGTATGACCCCGCCGCTCTGAGGGACTTCCCTCTGGCCGCCGCCGCGGCCGCGGCCCAGCAGCAGGAGGACGCCCGGGCGGTGGACCGGGCCTTTCAGCGGGACAGCCGCCGGTATGACCGGGGCTTCTCTCTGTACTGAGGAAGGAGGGATGGGGCGTTGCTTTTGACCCCCATGCGCTACAAGGAGTACGTCTGGCCCCACAATCCCAGGGTGTACTCCATTGACTATGAACGGATCGTGGCAGTAAACAAGGTGCCCTTTGGTCTTTACTACCTGCAGGATCTGGGACGGACCCGGCGGGTGATGAAGGGTGAGGGCGAATTCATCGGCGAGGACGCCTATACCCAGTTTGGCCAGTTGGCCAACGTGTTTTATTCCGGCGGCCCCGGCCAGCTTATCCACCCCCTGTGGCAGACCGCCAACGCCTATTTTGTCTCCCTGCGGCTGGAGCAGGAACCGATGCGGGACTATGTGCGCTACTCCTTTGAATTTTGGGAGGAGGCCAACTATTACAGTGGCCAGGTGCGCACCTGGACCGCCCAGACCAGCCAGAGCTACGGCTCGGACCAGGCTGCTCAGACCATGCCGGTCTATTACCAGGTGGTAAAGGGGGATACGCTGTGGTCCATCGCCATGCGCTACGGCATGGCACTGAGCGATCTCATTGCGCTCAATCCCCAGATCAAAAACCCCAACCTCATTCACATCGGAGATGAGGTGAGGGTATCGTGACCGGATATGTGATTTCCGCCCGAGGGGATGCCACGGCACTGCCCGCTCCCCTGTCCTGGACGTTTCAATACACCTCCGGAGTACCCTGCGACAGCTTTCAGATCCGCTGTCTCTGGGAGGGCACCAACACCGTGGACCCCAGGCAGTGGTGCACCTTTCAGGCCTTGGATGAGGACCAGGTAGTCTTTACCGGGGTGGTGGACGAGTGCGAGACCGCCCTCACCCCCCAAGGGGCCTGGATCGATGTGTCCGGCCGGGGAATGGCCGCCCGACTGCTGGACAACGAGGCCCTGGGCCAGGACTACCAGGTGGCCACTCTGGCCGACATTCTCCGGGACCATGTAAGCCCCTACGGCATCACGGTGGCCAGCCAGGCCTACATGTCCCCGGTGAGCCAGTTCTCTGTGGCGGTGGGCAGCAGCGAGTGGTCGGTCCTGTACGACTTTGTGCGCTACTACCACAGCATCTCCCCCCGTTTTGACCGGGAGGGACGGCTGGTGCTCACCCCCTGGGAGGACAACACCCGGCTGCTGCTGGATGACGCCACCCCGGTAACAAAGCTGGTATGCCGGGACAAGCGCTACGGCGTGCTGTCCCAGGTGGTGGTGCGGGACCGGTATCAGCAGCTCACTCAGGTGGTAAGCAACACGGATTTTCAGGCCCTGGGAGGCAGCCGCCGCCAGGTACTTACCATGCCGGGCAAAAGCCAGTACCAGGCCATGCGCTACTCGGGGCAGTTCCAGCTGGACCAGTCCGCCACCGAACAATTGGTACTGGAGGTGACCATTCCGGTGCTCTTTTACGGAAAGCCGGGAGACCTGGTGCAGCTGCAGCGCTCCGACTGGGGGCGTGACGGGCTCTACCGGGTCAACCAGGCTCAGGTCGGGGTGGACGAGAGCGGGGGCTGGACCCGTCTGGAGCTCATGTCCCCCGAAGTTTTGGTGTGAGGTGAAGGTTATGTGGACATCCAATCGAAAACAGGATAGCAGGACCCAGGAGGCTCCCGGTGACGTGGGAGTGGTCACTCTGGGAGGCGACCCCGCAGGCGTGTATCTCAGCGGAGAGCGGCGCTGGGTGGCGGTGTACGCCCCCGGCGGCTACCAGTGGCGGCCTGCCGTGGGCGAAAAGGTATTGGTTTTGAAGGCAGGGGACCATCAGGAGTCCCCCTGTCTGGTGGGTGTGCGCCAGTCGGAACAGCAGCTGGAGCCCGGCGGGGTACGGCTCAGCGGCGGCGAGGGACAGATCGACCTGTGCAAAGACGGCATCCGTCTCACCGGGCAGGTATGGATCGGGGAGCAGACGCTGGAGGACTATGTGGCCGCCATCGCCCGGGAGGTAACCCTGGAAATTTTGGGAGGAGGCTGACCGCTTGGAACGAAAACTCAGTGGAGGGGACTATCTCCCCGGTTCGCAGGGAGGCGTACAGTCCCTGGATGGGGCTCAGGCCCTGCTGCAGCGGGTGCTGTTCCGGCTCACCGCCCGGCGGGGCCAGTTCCCCTTCCTGCCCGAGATGGGCAGTCGGCTCTACCAGCTGTGTCGGGACGGAAAGCCCTCCGCCCGCTCCGCCCTGGCCCGGCAGTATACCGTCCAGGCGCTGGAGAGTGAGGAGAATCTAACCGTCACCGATGTGCAGTGGACTCAGCTGGAGGGCAGCCGGGGACATTTACAGGTCTATCTGGAATGGCAGGGAGAACCCCTGTCTGTGTCCCTGGACATTACCGGGTAAGGAGGGATCGACATGAAAACCATTGATGAAATTTTCGGGGAGATGCTCTCCTGCCTGGAGGAACAGACCGGTTTGGAGCCCGAACCCGGGTGCGACCTGTCGGTGCGGATGTACGCTGTGGCCGCCCAGGTCTACGCCCTGTACATCCAGGCCCAGTGGGTCACCCGCCAGGCCTTTCCCCAGACGGCGGAGAGCGACTATCTGGATCTCCACGGTCAGCTGCGGGGTCTTACCCGCAAGCAGGCCACCCAGGCGCTAGGCTCCATCCGTTTTACTGCCCAGAGCTCTGACACTGCCCGCACTATCCCACAAGGTACTGTGTGTCTGACGGCGGATATGGTGCGCTTTGAGACCACAGAGGACGGGATCATCGCCCCCGGCGAGACGGAAGTGGACGTCCCTGCCCAGGCCTTGCTCCCCGGCGCGGCGGGCAACGTATCCGCCCGAGCCATCACCGCCATGGCGGTGGCTCCGGTGGGGGTATCCGCCTGCACCAATCCCCTGCCCTTTACCGGAGGCAGCGACGCGGAGGGGGATGAGGCCTTCCGCACCCGAATTCTGGACACCTACCAGCGCCTGCCCAACGGAGCCAACATCGCCTTCTACGAGCAGGGTGCGCTGTCCTTTGACCAAGTGGCGGCGGTGTCCGTCCTGCCCCGCAGCCGAGGCATCGGGACCGTGGACGTTGTGGTGGCCACCCTCAGCGGTCAGCCCGACGAGGAGCTGCTGGGACAGCTGCAGAAGTACTTCCAGTCCCGGCGGGAAATTGCCGTGGATGTGAAGGTCCTGGCCCCTGAGGCCCTCACCGTCAATGTCTCCATCCAGGTAAAGTCCAAGGAAGGGGCTGATCAAGAGGCGGTAGAGCAAGCTGTGGAGGAGGAGGTGCGCCGGTGGTTTTCCGGAGAACGGCTGGGCCGCAATGTGCTGCTGGCTCAGCTGGGCAGCGTGATTTACAGCTGTGAGAACGTGGAAAACTATACCATTCTCTCCCCTGCCGCCGACCAGACTGTGGAGCTGGATCAGCTGCCCACCCTGGGCACTCTGACGGTGGAGGCGATGGTATGAGCTACGCCCAGTATCTCCGCCAGCTGCTGCGCCCCCTGGGCGTCTACGATGTAGAGGGCCGCTATTTGAGCGGCGAGCTGGAGGCGGAAGGTCTTGCCCTGGATGGGGTGGATAGCGTTCTGGATGAACTGCAGCGGGAGGCCAATCTGGCTACCGCCGAGGACTGGGGTCTGGAACGCATTGCCGGCCTGCTGCGCCGCCGTCCTCCCGCCTCCACCACCAAGGCCATGCGGGAGGCCCTGGCCGCTCTGCTGCGCATCAGCGGAGACAGTTTTACCCTGGAGGCCATCAACGACACCATTGCCGGCTGCGGAGTGATTGCCCGGGTGGATGAGACCGACGAGCCGGGCACCGTGGAGGTCTGGTTTCCTGAAATTCCAGGCATTCCGCCCGCCTTTGACGAGATCGACAAGATCATATCCGACATCATTCCCGCCCACCTGCTCATCCGCTACCGCTTCTGGTTTATCACCTGGGAGCAGCTGGAGCAGCGGCTGCCCACCTGGCAGGACATTGAAGAGAAGCATCTCACCTGGGAACAGCTGCAATCTTATGTGGAACCGGGAACACAGACATAACAAATTTCAAGGCCGCCGGGAGCACACCGCTCCCGGCGGCCCTTTTTCTGCCGCTTTACGCACCCCGTCGGTTGTGTTAAAATGGGGGTCTAAACTTATCTCAGAAGGGAGGCGCACACCTTGGATATCACCCTGAACACCCCGCTCACCGACTTTCCCGGCGTGGGGCCTGCCCGGAGCGCCAAGCTGGAAAAGCTGGGGCTTACCCGGGTCCGGGATCTGATGACCTACTTTCCCCGGGACCATGAGGACCGGCGGAAGATCTGGTCCATCCGCTCCGCTCCCCTGGGGGTAAAGGTGTGCGTCCAGGCCATGGCCGCCGAGCATCCCCGGCTCAGCCGCATCCGCAAGGGCATGGAGCTGGTAAAGGTAAAGGCGGTGGACCACGCCGGCGCCCTGCACATCACCTTCTTTAACCAGTCCTATGTGGAGCGAGCCATCCAGGCTGGAGAGGAGTACGTCTTTTGGGGCGTGGTGGAGGAGCAGGGCAGCCGCCGAACCATGGTCAACCCCATCTTTGAGCGCACCGACCGCCAGGCGGTCACCGGCTGTATTCTCCCGGTCTATCCCCTGACGGCAGGCATCTCCAACCACTTGCTCTGCTCTCTCATCCGTCCGGCGGTGGAGGCCTGTGCCTCCCAGATGCCGGAATCTCTCCCCCGGTCGGTCCGCCTGGAGCACGAGCTGGCCCAGACTGAATTTTCCTTCCGCAACATCCACTTTCCCGACTCCCCCGAGAGTCTGGACCTGGCCCGGCGGCGGCTCACCTTCGAGGAGCTCTTCTACCTGTCCACCGGTCTGGCCATGCTCAAGCACCGCCGGGGAGATGCGGCAGGCCGGGTGGTGCCATCCCGCCCGCTGGAGGAATTTCTCTCTCTGCTCCCCTTCCCCCCCACCCAGGCCCAGCGCCGGGTGATGGGAGAAGTGGCCGCTGACCTCAGCTCCGGCCGGTCCATGAACCGCCTGGTCCAGGGCGACGTGGGCTCCGGCAAGACGGTGGTGGCCGCCTGGGGAGCCTACCTGGCCGCCAAAGCCGGGATGCAGACCGCCCTCATGGCTCCCACCGAGGTGCTGGCCCAGCAGCATGCCCGCTCCCTCTCCGCCCTGCTGGAACCGGCAGGCGTGCGGGTGGGACTGCTCACCGGCTCCTTCACCCCGGCACAAAAAAAGAAGCTCCGCCAGGCCATCGCCCAGGGAGACGTTGACCTGGTGGTGGGGACCCACGCCCTCATCTCTCAGGATGTGGAATTTCACGATCTTGGCCTGATGGTAGCCGACGAGCAGCACCGCTTCGGTGTGGCCCAGCGCTCCGCCCTGGCAGCCAAGGGCCATGCCCCCCACGTGCTGGTCATGTCCGCCACCCCCATCCCCCGCACCCTGGCCCTCATCATCTACGGGGATCTGGACGTATCCGTCATCGACCAGCTGCCCCCCGGCCGCACCCCGGTGGAGACCTACGTGGTCCACGAGGACAAGCGGCAGCGGATGTACAACTTTGTACGCAAGCTGGTGGGCGAGGGGCGGCAGGCCTACATCATCTGTCCCGCCGTGGAGGACCGCACCGCCGAGGACGCCCCCGACGGGGAACCCTCCCCCTTTGCCGACTTAAAGGCGGTAAAAAGCTACGCCCAGCACCTCCAGGACGAGGTGTTCCCGGACCTGCGGCTGGCCCTGCTCCACGGCAAAATGCGCCCCAGGGAAAAGGACGCCGTCATGGCCGCCTTTGCCGCCGGGGACGTGGACGTGCTGGTATCCACCACGGTGGTGGAGGTTGGCGTGGACGTGCCTAACGCCGCCCTCATCATTGTGGAGAACGCGGAGCGCTTTGGTCTCAGCCAGCTCCACCAGCTCCGGGGACGGGTAGGCCGCGGCAAGCACCAGTCCTACTGCGTACTCATTACCAACTCCCACGCCCAGGATGCCATGACCCGGCTGAAAACTCTGGCCTCCACCACTGACGGATTCAAGATCTCCGAGGAGGATCTGAAGCTGCGCGGCCCCGGCGACTTCTTTGGAAGCCGCCAGCACGGCCTGCCCCAGCTGGCTCTGGCCGATCTCAGCGGAGATATGCGCCTTTTGCAGCAGGCCCAGCAGTCTGCCCGGCAGCTGCTCCAACATGACCCTACCCTCTCCCGGCCGGAAAACCGGCCGGTTCTGGACCGGGTTCGGCAGATGTTTGCCGACACCCCGGATATTTTTAATTAACTGGAGGAGGAACCCCAACATGACCCGTATGGAAGAAGTCAAGTACCTGCGCACCGAGCCTGACGGCCGCCACTACAACTGCGCCCAGTCCCTGCTGGTCCCCTTCGCCTCTGCGGTCGGCCTGGATAAGGAGCAGGCCGACAAGCTGGGCAGCTTCTTTGGCTCCGGCATGCTCCACGGCTCCGCCTGCGGCGCGCTGAGCGCCACCCTGATGCTCCTGGGTATGGCCGGGTATGACAGCCAGCAGGCCCGCCAGATCATCCACGATTTCCGTCAGCGCCACCAGGCTACCGACTGCACCGCGCTGCTTACTCTGGCTAAGGAGCAGGGCGTTCCCCGCAAGGATCACTGCGACGCCCTGGTACTGGAGATGGCCCAGCTGCTGGACGAGATGCTGCCTGCCCAGCCGATGTGATCCTTCTGAAAACGCCAAAACGGGAAGCCCCGCCGGGCTTCCCGTTTTGACTGTTTTGTGAGAAGGAAGGAATGGAAAATCGAGCTGCAAAGGTTTTTTCAAGAAGCTGGTAAGAGCGGTAACCAAATTCTTGTTAAATTTTTAACCTTTTGCCGATACAAACTTTACCACCCTTCCCGGAAAAACACCATTCCCAATTTCATTATGAGTTATATTGCTGATTACTTATACTTTATCCCAGTTGCGCCAGAATACAAAATCAGCTATAATCAATGAATCCTGTTTCCCTAGGAGGTTTCCCATGCAGCCATTGGAACAACTGCCTATCCCTCTGCTTCTGTGGTACCGGGAGCACGCCCGGGTTCTGCCCTGGCGCCAGGACCCTACCCCCTATCGGGTGTGGGTGTCGGAAATCATGCTCCAACAGACCCGGGTAGCGGCGGTGCTGGACTATTATCGCCGTTTTTTGCAGGCCGCACCCACCGTGCAGGATCTGGCCGCTCTGCCTGAGGACGCGCTTATGAAACTGTGGCAGGGACTGGGCTATTACAGCCGGGCCCGCAACCTGCAAAAGGCCGCCCGGCAGATTGTAGAGGACTGGGGCGGGGTATTTCCGAATACTTATGAGGGCATCCGCTCTCTGGCCGGTGTGGGGGATTATACCGCCGGAGCCATTGCATCCATCGCCTTCGGCATTCCGGTGCCTGCGGTGGACGGGAATGTGCTGCGGGTGGTGACCCGTCTCACTGCCGATCCTTCGGATATTCTCGCCGCCTCCACCAAAAAGCGCATCACCGCCGCCCTTCAGCAGGTCATCCCCACCGCCCAGCCCGGGCAGTTCAACCAGGCCATGATGGAGCTGGGTGCCACCGTCTGCCTGCCCAACGGAGCACCCCTGTGTGAGAAATGCCCGGCCGCCGAGTTCTGTCAGGCCTTTCAGCAGGGCCGCACCGGAGAGTTTCCGGTAAAAGCCCCTAAGAAACCCCGGCGGATCGAAAAGCGGCGGGTGTACCTGATCTTCTCCGACCGGGGCGTGGCTCTCCGCCGCCGTCCGGAGCGGGGCCTGTTAGCGGGACTGTGGGAGTACCCCAACGAGCTGGAGGGAGAGACCGCCATCCCGGCACAGCTGGGACTCTCTCCGGATGAATGCAAGAGAGTGACCACCGGCAAGCACATCTTTTCCCACATTGAGTGGCACATGACTGCCTGCACCGCCCAGGTGGAACCGGAGGCCCTGCCCGATGGCTGGGTGTGGGCCGACCGGGGCGCGCTGGAGCGGGACTACGCGGTCCCCAACGCCTTCTCTGCCTTTTCTGATGCAGTCGCCCAGCACCTGGGTTATTTTTAAGGAGGGACGATTATGATCTGCGATCTCTGTCCCCGGCAATGCCATGCCCTGCGCACCTCTGAGCGTGGAGACGGGCTGTGCGGGATGCCGGAAGGCCCTATGGTGGCCCGGGCGGCTCTCCACATGTGGGAGGAACCACCCATTTCCGGCACCCGCGGCTCCGGCACAGTGTTCTTCTCCGGCTGTCCTCTGGGCTGTGTGTTCTGCCAGAACGAGAAGATCAGCCATGAGCATTTTGGGAAGGCCCTCACTCTGGCGGAGCTGGAGCAGGTGTGTGAAAACCTCATCGCCCAGGGGGCTCACAACCTCAACTTTGTCACCCCCACCCACTATGCCCACGTGCTCCGTGCGCTGTTGACCCGGTACCGCCCCACCGTTCCAGTGGTGTGGAACACAGGCGGCTATGAGCGCCTGGAAACTTTGCACAGTTTGGACGGACTTGTGGATATTTACCTCCCGGATTTAAAGTATCTGGACGGAAACGCCGCCGAGCGCTACTCTGCCGCCCCGGATTATCCACAATACGCGGTGCAAGCCATTCAGGAGATGGTGCGCCAGGTAGGCCCATGCCAGTTTGATGAGAACGGCTTAATGAAAAAGGGAGTTATCATCCGCCACTTGATTTTGCCCGGACAGGTGGACGGGGCGAAGGCGGTGATGGACTGGGTGGCGGAAACCTTCCCCAAGGGGACGGTGCTCTTTTCCCTGATGAGCCAGTACACCCCCTGGGGCGACCTCTCCAACGTGCCGGAGATCGACCGCCGCCTGCGCCGGGGGGAGATGAGCTCTGCGATTCAGTATATGCAGAATTTAGGGCTGGATGGTTTCTGTCAGGAGCGCACCAGCGCCAAGGAGGAGTACACCCCGCCCTTCGACTTAACAGGTCTACTTTTCTCGAAAGAAAAGTAGACAACACTTTCTTGAAAGAAAGCTTAGCAAAGAACTTCCTGCGAAACTGCGTTTCGCCTCTTCCTATGATATCGAAAAATCCCGTGGATTCACAGCAATCCACGGGATTTTTTATGCTTATCGGCCCAGCAGGAACATGTCCTTGCTGGAGGAGATGAAGTTGGAGATGCTGTACAGCACCACCACCTGGTCGATCTCATTTTCCTCCACATAAGCTTTAATACTGGTCTTGTTCATACGGGTATCAAAGAGGTGGATCTCAGAAAAACTCTGGGTCAGGAAGGGAGCCAGAGAGTCGGAGTAGGAGTCCCGGATCACCAGCACCTTGGGGGCGTCGGTGTGCTCGGTCTCGATGACGCACAAAGGCTGGTTGCCGCCCAGGAACGAGGAATATTTGTCCTTCTTATCCAGATAGCTGTCCACATACAGGCTGCTCCCCACCGGGGTTCCCTCGGGATAGCCGGTCACCTTCACGCCGTCGCCGGAGATATACCGGTCGATGTGGTCAGGAGCCACCCACCGCACGCCGGAGGTGGAGAAGGTGGTACCATAGAAGGAGTCGGACACCGTTACCTTGGCGCTCTCGTCCAGAGGGGCCGCCTCCATGCCCATGGCCTCCATCAGGGCGGTGTAGCCGTAGTAGGCGCCCAGGCTGGTCCAGTGGTGGTCAGTGCGGTAGTAGATCTCCTCGTCCTTGTGCTCTTCCAGAGCGGAGTACATGTCAATGGTGAACGTCTGCACTGTGTCGTAGAGATCGTCAATGATGGCCTTCTCATCGGCAGTGGGGGCTCCGGCGGGCAGCCGGTCCGACCAAATCTCCGTGGAGGAGGGGATAATACCGAAATAGACGGGCACGTTCAAATTGTATACCAGGTCGTTGACGTATCCGGCGCTGGTCATCAGCGTGTCGTAATCCGGCTCGTCCAGGCGGTTGAGCAGGGTGTCCTCCTTGCCGAAGTAGACCCCGTTGTTCTCCTGTTTGCCGCTCAGCCGCTCGCTCCAGGCCTTCAGGGCCACCCAGAAGTCTCGGCCGATCACGTGGTCATTGACGTAGTCCTCCGCGTCCTCCATAAACTTGCCGTCCTCCAGGTTCTCCAGGCTCAGCTTAGGGGGCGTCTGCAGATAGCGGTTTTCCAGCTCGGAGAACTCTTTGTCCGGAGCCAGCAGACTGCCCACTAAAATCCCGCCGATGAACAGGGAAAACAGGACCGTCAAAAAGATGCAATACTTTTTATTCATGGATACCCTCCTTAGAAGCGGAAATACAGGAAGGGGTTGTAGGTGCCGTCCACCAGATAGGCGGTGCACACAACCAGTCCCGCCAGCACCAGCACCGTACACACAACCTCAGCCGCCCGGGGCTTGAGCTTGTGGTACAGCTTGGCGCCCAAGGGAGTGGAGGCCACAGCGGCCACCAGCAGAATGGGCAGGTAGCTGGTCACGTAGTAGCCCAGCTGAGCATCCACCAGAGGCACGCCGCCCAAGCCGAACATCACCTTCAGGTAGGCGCCCAGCTGAGCAAAGTCCTCAATGGCGAAGATAGCCCAGCTGACCACCACAAAGAACAGGGTGTAGATATGGCCCACCACAGTGGGAGCCTTGTTCAGAACTTTGAGCAGGAAGAACTTCTCCAGCATCAGCAGCACAAAGAAGTACAGGCCCCAAATAAGGTAGTTCCAGCTGGCGCCGTGCCAGATGCCGGTGGCGGCCCACACCACCAGCAGGTTGAACATCCACCGGGGCTTGGAGCAGCGGTTGCCTCCCAGGGGGATATACAGGTACTCCCGGAACCAGGTGGACAGGGAGATGTGCCAGCGCCGCCAGAACTCGGTAATGCTCTTGGAGATATAGGGATAGTTGAAGTTGGGCAAAAATTCAAAGCCCAGCATCCGGCCAAGGCCGATAGCCATATCGGAGTAACCGGAGAAGTCGAAGTAGATCTGGAAGGTAAAGGCGATCACGCCCAGCCACGCGCCCAACACAGTGAGCTCTCCGGCGGTCATGGCCTTATAGGTCTCCCACAGCATGCCCACATTGTTGGCAACCAGCACCTTCTTGGCCATACCGACCATAAAGATCTGCACACCGGAGGCAAACTTCTCGGTAGAGGTAGTGCGCTCGTTGATCTGATCGCCCAGGTCCTTATATTTAATGATAGGACCGGCAATGAGCTGGGGGAACAAGGTAACGAAGGTGCCAAAGTTGATGATGCTGCGCTGGGCACGGGTATCTCCGCGGTACACGTCGATGGTGTAGCTCATGGTCTGGAAGGTATAGAAGGAGATACCGATGGGCAGATGGATGCCCAGCACCGGCATGAAGGTCAGGCCCATGGCCTGCAGCGAACCGGCCAGGAAGTCCCAGTACTTGAAGAACAGCAGCAGAGCCAGGTTAAAGATGATGGACGAGGCCACCGCCAGCCGGGCTCCTTTGTCATTGCCTTTGTTCTTGCAACGCTCCACCAACATACCGTGGGTATAGTCGATGGCGGTAGACAGGAACATGATGGCTACATACTCTCGCTCGCCCCAGTAATAGAAGAACAGGGACGAAATGAGCAGTACCACGTTGCGTCCCTTCCGGGGCACCAGGTAATAGACCAGTAAGGTCAAAGCCAGAAAATAGAATAGAAAGATTGGGGTCGAAAAAACCATATGGTTATCCTCCTGGGTAAAACGAAACAGAATGAAAGGCGGACGGCACAGACCGTCCGCCCCATAATATCACATTCCGCGGGGGAGAATCAATCAAAAAAGAGCATTAAAATCCTTCACGATGGAATCGCAGTCCTCGCCGACCACCATCATCACATAGTTGCCGTTGGAAACCACGCGGGACTGCTCGCTCCAGATGCGGGTGGGCTCGGGATACCAAGCGCCGCCGTTGACCATGGAATCAATGCGGGCCTGGAAGACGGCCTTCACAGTGGCCACGTCCTTGCTGTCCTTCACCTGGACCAGGGAGATCTCGCCCATGTTCATGGACATCATATTGATGTATACCTGGCTCTGCTCGGTAGCCACGCTGCTCAGGCCGGCGTAGTAGTTGTCCAGCATGGTGGAATCAGCCAAGCTCAGGTGGGGCAGAGAGTAGTTCGTGGTAACCGTTGTGCAGAAAGCCGCCAGGTCCACCTTGCTGGGCTCGGGATCCGGGGTGGTGGTACCGCCGCCGGAGCTGGAACCGCCGCCGGTGGAGGGCTTCTCCTCCTCCCACTTGCAGGCAACCACGCAGGTAGCAGTCTGGTCGCCGGCGGTGACGGTGATCTTGGTGTTGCCGGGCTTGACGGCTACCACCTTGCCGTTCTCATCTACGGTAGCCACGTCGGAGTTGCCGGACTTGAAGGTCACCTTGGTGCCCTCGGCCACGCCGTCCACCTTCAGGGTGTAGCTGGAACCGGCGGAAAATAGGGTAAAGCCGGTGCGGCTCAGGGTCAGCTTGGCCTGCTCCTGAGTCTCGCCCTGGGAGCCGTCGGGGGTGCTGGTGCTGCCGGAGGCGGAAGTGCTCACGTCAGAGCCGGAGCTGGAGGCGTCAGGGGTGCTCACATCGGAGCCGGAAGAAGACTGGCTGCCCTGGCTGGAAGAGATGCTGCTGTTATCAGAGCTCTGGCTGCTGTTTGCGCCATTGCCGGAACCGCAGCCGGCCAGCAGAGAGACGGAGAGGGTCGCGGCAAGAAGCAGAGCATAAGTGCGGTGTTTCATAGTCGATTACTCCTTTTTTCTTCGCTGTATTTCAGCGGTATTTTTTGTTTTCAGTGGGTTGGACGGTCTTCGGAAAAAAAGGTTCCCAACTTTTTTAAAAAAATTTTTTGCCCGCCCTTGACAGGGGACTGCGTTGGGTGTATCTTGATAGTGCAATATATGAACAGTTATTCATATGATAATTTGAAGGAGGGATGACCCATGGAGCAGGAGCGGGACCAGGACCTGTGCTGCGCCGTCACCCAGGTACACACCGACGCGGTGGAACATGTCCGCGCCCAGCTGCCCCGGGACGAGACGCTTTACGACTTGGCAGAGCTGTTCAAGATCTTCGGGGACAGCACCCGGGTGAAAATTCTCTATGCTCTGCTGGAGTCGGAGCTGTGCGTGTGCGACATCGCAAAGCTCATGGATGTGAGCCAGTCTGCCGTCTCCCATCAGCTGCGGGTCTTGAAGGCCAGCAAGCTGGTAAAATTCCGCCGGGAGGGCAAGACTATCTACTACTCCCTGGCCGATAACCACGTGGTAAGTATTTTGAATCAAGGAATGGAACATATTGAGGAGGAATAAACCATGAAAAAGACCTTTCAGATGATCGACCTGGACTGTGCCAACTGTGCCGCCAAGATGGAGCGTGCCATCCAGAACATTGACGGCGTCACCCACGCCACCGTCAGCTTTATGACCCAGAAGCTCACCCTGGAGGCGGACGACGCGCGTTTTGATCAGATCGTAAAGGAAGCAGTGAAGGCCTGCAAGAAGGTGGAGCCTGACTGCGAGATCGTGGTCAAGTAAGATCTGAGGAAGAAAAGGAGGCCGCTGGCCATGACTAAAAAGCAGAAAAAGACCCTCCGTTGCATTTTAGGCAGCACAGTGCTGTTTGCCGTGGTTTGGGCGGTGACCGCTCTGGCTTCCCTGCCTCCCTGGTGGGAATTTCTTCTCTATCTGCTGCCCTACGCCCTCATCGGCTGGGACATCTTGTGGAAGGCAGTCCGGAACATCAAAAACGGCCAGGTATTTGACGAAAACTTTCTCATGGCTCTGGCCACCATCGGCGCCTTCGGCTGTGGAGAATACCGGGAAGGCGTGGCCGTCATGCTCTTCTACCAGGTGGGCGAGCTGTTCCAGAGTGTGGCCGTCAGCCGCAGCCGCGCCTCCATCGCCCAGCTCATGGACATCCGCCCCGACAGCGCCAACGTGGAGCGGGATGGCCAGGTGGTCACCGTGGACCCGGAGGAGGTGGCGGTGGACGAGATCATCGTCATCCGTGCCGGAGAGCGAGTGCCCCTGGACGGCACCGTGGTGGAGGGCGCCTCCGCCTTGGATACCGCCGCCCTTACCGGCGAGTCCATGCCCCGGGACGTGGCGGCCGGGGACGAGGTGGTCAGCGGCTGTGTCAACCTCAGCGGTCTGCTGCGGGTAAAGGTGAGCCGCCCCTTCGGCCAGTCCACTGTGGCCAAAATTCTGGACCTGGTGGAAAACTCCGCCGCCAAAAAGGCCAAGGCGGAGCACTTTATTACGAAATTTGCCCGGTATTACACCCCCGCCGTGGTGCTGTGCGCCGTGGCCCTTGCCGTACTGCCCCCCCTGGTGGGGCTGGGTACCTGGCGCACCTGGGTACTGCGGGCGCTGAACTTCCTGGTGGTGTCCTGCCCCTGCGCGCTGGTCATCTCCATCCCCCTCAGCTTCTTCGGCGGTATCGGCGGAGCCTCCCGTCAGGGCATCCTGGTCAAGGGCGGCAACTATCTGGAAGCCCTGGCCAAGGCGGACACGGTGGTCTTTGATAAGACGGGCACCCTGACCCAGGGCCGCTTTGCCGTCACCGAAGTCTCCCCCGTGGGGATGAGTGAGCAGGAGCTGCTGGAACTGGCCGCCCAGGCCGAGCAGTTCTCCACCCACCCCATTGCCCGCTCCATCCTCACCGCCTGGGGCGGGACCCCTGACCGGGACCGGGTGGCCCAGGTTGAGGAGCTGGCAGGCCGTGGTCTGCGGGTCCAGGTGGATGGCAAGACCGTGCTGGCAGGCAACGAGCGGCTGATGACTGAGAATGGCATCGTCCTCCCCGAGCAGCCGGCAGCTCCCGGCACGGTGATCTATCTGGCGGTGGAGGAGCAGTACGCCGGGCGGCTGGTCATTGCCGACCAGCTTAAACCCGGAGCCAAGGAGGCCATCCAGGCTCTGAAGGCCGCCGGGGTGGGCCGCACGGTGATGCTCACCGGCGACAGCGAAGCCGCCGGGCAGGCCGCCGCAAAAGAACTGGGCCTGGATCAGGTGTACGCCCAGCTGCTCCCCGGAGATAAGGTGGACCGTGTGGAAGCTCTTTTAAAGGAAAAAGCCCCCGGCCGCACCCTGGTCTATGTGGGCGACGGCATCAACGACGCGCCGGTACTGTCCCGGGCAGACGTTGGAGTGGCCATGGGAGCTATGGGCTCCGATGCCGCCATCGAGGCCGCCGACGTGGTGCTCATGGACGACGACCTGAAGAAACTCTCCCGGGCGGTGGCCATTGCCCACAAGACCATGACCATCGTGAAGGAAAACACCATCTTTGCCATCGGGGTCAAGCTGGCGGTGCTGGCTCTGTCCGCCGCGGGCCTTGTGGGCCTGTGGTGGGCGGTGTTTGCCGACGTAGGCGTGTCGGTGATCGCCGTTTTGAACGCCAGCCGGATGCTGAAAGCGCACTAAGCACACAAAAGCCCTTTGGCTGCCAAATGGCAGCCAAAGGGCTTTTTCTATATTCCTTCCTGCTCCAGAAGCCGCTTCACGTCCTGGGGCACCGGGGCGGTAAAGGTCATCTCCTGTGCGGTGATGGGGTGGCGGAAGGTAAGGCGGTGGGAGTGGAGTGCGGGCCGTGGGATGCATTCCGGCTCCTCTTTCCCGTAGAGGAAGTCCCCTACCAACGGGTGGCCCAGGTGGGCCAGGTGGACCCGGATCTGATGAGTCCGGCCGGTGTCCAGCACCAAACGCACCAGGGTGCAGCGCTCCCCCGCTTTCACCACTTCATAGTGGGTGCGGGCAAATTTCCCGTCCGGGCGGACCATCTGCTCCACCAGGGAGCCGGGCTTTGGCCCCAGGGGCGCCTCTATCGTTCCCACAGGCGGCTCCAGAATCCCTTCACACACCGCCAGATACTCCCGGCGGAAGCCGTCGGTGTGGAGCTGCTCCTTGAGCACCTCCTGGGCGTGGGGGTGGCGGGCCACCACAAGCAGTCCGGAGGTCCCCCGGTCCAGGCGGTGGACGGGGTGAAAATCCCCCTCTGTTCCCTCCAGATCGTAATAATAGAGAAGATAATTCCCGATCGTATCGGAATAGTGCCCCGGGCCGGGGTGGACAGGCACGCCGGGCGCTTTATTGAGCACCACCACATCCCCGTCCTCGTAGACGATATCCAGGGGGCCTGGTGCGGACAGAATGCCGCTGCGCCGCTCGGGATCAGACAGGCGCACCGACAGCACCTGCCCCTCTTGGGGACAGAACCGAGTGTTCACCCGCGCCCCGTCCACCAGGATGCCGTCCTCCAACCATTTGATCCGCCGCACCACCGTCCCGGACAGCCCCAAATGACGCTTGAGCAGGGTATCCACCTTGATCCCCGCCAGCGCCCCGGTGATGGGCAGTTCCAGCCGCCGCGCACTCATAGCTTCCGGGACAGTCCGAACTGGCCCCCCAGGAACAGCAGCACGTACACCGCCATGGAGCACAGCAGCACGGTCACCAGCCGCCGGTCCACCGCCACCAGCACAAAGGCAGCCAGGGCCTGAAGGAAGAACACACCCACGCCCGCCAACTGGGCGGCCTGGGCCACAATGCGCTGGCTGCGCTCGTCGGTCTCCTGGATGCGGGCCCGCTTCCATTTCTCCGGGTGGCGGAGCATCCACTCGTTGCGCATCAGCAGACCCAGACCGGCCCCGGTGATGCCGCAGGCGCCCCCCAGGTAGAACCCCTGGGCGTAGTCACCGAGACCGCTGTCCGGCACCAGCCACACATAGCACCCCAGGCCCACCAGCCCAATGGCCAGGATGGCCAGAAAGGCCCAGCGGCGCTGGCGCAGATTTTTCCCATAGTCCCCGGCATAGTTTGTCATCATTTTCAGGATCATATTCCTCTCCCCCTCACATCCGCTTGGTCCAGCGGTTCATGTTCACCATTAAAAAGACACAGTGCAGCACGATCAGCACCGACACCAGGGCGGTGGGAAATCCGCTGCCCAGAAACAGGGTCACAAAGAAGGCCCCCCACAGCAGATACAGGGTCCAATACCAGCTGGAGTAAGCTGCCTTCTCCCGGATAGCCACGTTGCGCTCGTCCTTTTCGCCCCGTTCCACTTCCCGGCGCTCCTCCTCACTCATCCGCCGCCAGACCACATCCATGGCAATCCCGGCTACGCCCAGGCCCATGAGGGCCCCGCCGGTACCGAACAGGATGCCGCTCATCCCTTTGGCAATCTGCTCCCCCAGCACCACGGCGGCCAAAACCAGGCAGGCCCCGCATATTACCCCCAGAATGGGCAAACCTTTTTTCAAACGCTCTTTCATAGCAGAACTCCTTTCTACGCAGAAAACACCGTTAAAACTTCTGACTCAGCCGGGACAGCTGGATAAAGTAGGACAGCACATGGACCCCAAACAGGGCCGCCGCAGCAAGGATCCCCGCCATGCAGTCCAGCACAGACATCACCACTGCCATGGCCGTAATGGCCGCCAGCGTGATCTGCCAGGAAAAATAGGCCGCCTGGCCCCAGAGGAACTGGTTGCGCTCGTCCTGGCCGGAGCGCTCCATGTCCCGCCGCTCCTCCGGCGTGGCCTTCTCCCACCGTCTCCGCTCCAGATACCAAAAGCCCATGTAGATCACCAGTACCCAGCCTAAGGCAGTGATGCCATCCTTTAACGGGCGGTACAGGGCGGTGTGCTGGAGGTTGGGCACCAGGGTCACTTTCAGCAGCGCAAAGACCAGCAGCAGCGTCAGGGCGATGCAGTACTTCCGATGAATCTTTTTCATGCCTCTTCCTCCTCAAACAGGAATACTTCTTCAATGGTCATCCCAAAATATTTGGCGATCTTATGGGCCAGCAGCAGGGAGGCGTTGTAGCGCCCGTTCTCCAGGGAGATGATGGTCTGCCGGGTCACGTCCACGGCGTCGGCCAGCTCCGCCTGGGAGATGCGCCGCTCCTTGCGCAGCTGGGCAATGCGGTTGGTCACATCGCCGCCTCCTTTCTATGTAAAGTTCCCTTTACACTCATAGTATAGCTCGCTTTACATTTCATGTCAAGCTAGCTTTACATCTTTTTTTGCTCTCGGCGGATTTCCCCAATTTTCTCCCGGAAAAACCAGGATTCTCTCTCTTTTCCCTCCCTTGCACTCCCAAAGACTGTGGTATATAATGCGTGGGAGCAAACCCCGGTTTGTTCCAAACAATATTTTCAATGAGTTCATGAGGTGTGTATCCATGGCGGACAAGCTGGGCATTTATATCCACATTCCCTTCTGCCGCAGTAAGTGCGACTACTGCGACTTCTACTCCCTGGCCGGTCGGGACGACCGGATGGACCAATATCAAAAGGCGCTGCTCTCCCACATTAAGGAGACCGCCCCCCTGGCCCAGGACTTTCCTGTGGATACCATCTACATTGGCGGCGGCACTCCCAGCTACTATGGGGCCAAGCGGCTCAAGGAGCTGCTGGGTGTGATCCGCAAGCTCTATAAGGTAGAGAAGGACGCCGAGGTCACCGTGGAGTGTAATCCCGACAGCGTGGACGTAAAGGCCCTGAAGATCCTGCGCAAGGCAGGGGTCAACCGCCTGTCCATGGGGATGCAGTCGGCCAACGCCTGCGAGTTGGAGCGCATCCACCGCATCCACACCCCCCAGCAGGTCAACGAGGCGGTCACCGCCGCCCGGAAGGCTGGCTTTACCAACCTGTCCCTGGACCTCATCTACGGTCTGCCCGGCCAGACTATGGACAGCTGGAAGGCCACCGTGGAGCACGCCCTGTCACTCATTCCTCAGCACCTGTCCTGCTATGGATTAAAGGTGGAGGAGGGCACCCCCCTGGCCGCCCGGGTGGCGGAAGGCGAGGTTCTCCCCGACGACGACCAGCAGGCCGACCTGTACCTGTGGACGGTGGGACGGCTGGAACGGGCGGGCTACCCCCAGTATGAGATCTCCAACTTCGCCAAGCCCGGCTTTGCCTCCCGGCACAATCTGCGCTACTGGCTCACTCAGCCCTACATCGGCTTTGGCCCCGGGGCCCACTCCGACTTCGGCGGACGGCGCTACTCCTTTGTCCGGGACCTGGACGCCTACATCCAGGGCGTACTCCAGGGCGGCGATATCATTGACGAATCGGAAATCATTCCCAAGCGGGAGCGGTGCGGAGAATATCTGATGCTGCGCCTGCGCACCGTGCAGGGCATCAACGAGCAGGAGTACCGCAGCACCTATTTCATGGACTTCGCTCCTCTCCAGGCCCGGCTGGAGCAATTCCGCGCTCAGGGCTGGGCGGAGCAGACCGACGGGCGCTGGCATTTCACCCCAAAAGGCTTCCTGCTCTCCAACCAGCTCATCGGCGACCTGCTGGAGCGGCAGGAGCAGGCGCACTGGGAGGATCTGGTTTCCAGACCCCGCCATGATCATCTCGACCAAGGCTGTCCTTGATTTTTCGATGCTTCTTACTTTTTGCACAATTTTGTGCCCGCGGTGTAAAATTCATTGCCTTTTGGATATACTGATGGTATAATATATGCGTTTTAGAGCGTCTCCCTGTGGGAGAAGCCTTTTTTGGATCGCTTTTGCGGCTGCTTATGGCGCGCTGCGCCGTATGTTCATATAAACCCCATGTTTATTTCCTTCGAGAGGGTGCAGACAAGTTTGAATAAGTATCAGATTCAGGGCGGTAAGCCCCTTCACGGAACCATCACTATCAGCGGCGCCAAAAACGCCGCTGTCGCTATCATCCCCGCTGCCCTGCTGGTGGACGGGGTGTGTCGAATCGAGAACATTCCCCAGATCAGCGACGTCACTCTGATCCTCCAGATCCTTCAGGAGCTGGGGGCTGACGTGCGCACCGTCAACCGCACCACGGTGGACATTGACTGCTCTCACATCCGCAACCGTCAGGTCCCCTATGAGCTGGCCCGCAAGATCCGCGCCAGCTACTACCTGGTGGGCGCTCTGCTGGGCCGCTTCGGCTGGGCCGAGGTACCCCTGCCCGGCGGCTGCGATCTGGGCGGACGGCCCATTGACCAGCACATCAAGGGCTTTGTTGCCATGGGTGCGGACGTGGATGTGCGCAACGGCTTGATCTGCGCCAAGGTCCCCGGCGGACGTCTGTCCGGCGGACAGATCTACCTGGACATGGTGTCCGTGGGCGCCACCATGAACATCATGCTGGCCGGTGTGCTGGCCGACGGCATGACCATCATTGAAAATGCCGCCAAGGAGCCCCACATCGTGGACCTGGCCAACTTCCTCAACTCCATGGGCGCCAACATCATGGGCGCGGGCACTGACGTGATCAAGATCCGCGGCGTCAAGCGTCTCAAGGGCGGCACTTATTCCATTATCCCTGACCAGATCGAGGCCGGCACCTATATGGCCGCCGTGGCCGCTGCCGGCGGCGACGTGCTCATTCAGAACGTCATCCCCAAGCATCTGGACTGCATCACTGCCAAGCTGGTAGAGATGGGCGTGGATGTGGAGGAGCTGGACGACGCAGTACGGGTGCGCCGCTTTGGCCCCATCAGCCGCACCAACGTGAAGACCATGCCCTACCCCGGTTTCCCCACCGACATGCAGCCTCAGATCGCCGCAGTACTCTGCCTTGCCACCGGCACCAGCGTACTCACCGAGGGCGTGTGGGATAGCCGTTACCGCTATGTGGATGAGTTCCGCCGCATGGGTGCTCACATCCAGGTAGACGGCAAGGTGGCCGTTATCGAGGGCGTGCCCCAGCTCACCGGCGCACCGGTGAATGCCTGCGACCTGCGGGCGGGCGCTGCCATGGTCATCGCCGGTCTGGCTGCTCAGGGCATCACCGAGGTGGGCGATATCCACCACATCGAGCGCGGCTACGAGGACCTGGTAGGCAAGCTGTCCGGCGTAGGCGCCAACATTAAAATGATCACCGTCCCCGACGAGGACGCCAAGTCCCAGGTGGGCTAAATGAATGATAAAAGCGGGAGCGCAGGTCCGGGACGACTGTCCCGCTCCGGCTCCCGCTTTTTTCGCCTGTACGCGGAAAGGAGCGCCTTCATTGCTGTCATTTGTCACCCTGGCCAGCGGGTCCAGCGGCAACGCCGCCCTGGTCTCCTGCGGCCAGACTCATATCCTGCTGGATGCGGGCATCTCTGCCCGGCGCATCACCACCGCCCTGCGCGGCCTTGGGGTGGACCCGGCATCCCTGTCCGGAGTTCTCATCACTCATGAGCACACCGACCACATTTCCGGCCTTGCCACCCTCACCAAGCAGCTGGGCCTGCCGGTGTATGCCACTGCTCCCACCCTGGACGCCCTGGCCATGAAAGTACCCGCCATTCCCGAAAAACGGCTGGGGCGCTTCTTTGCCCCCGGAGAGTCTTTCCCCCTGGGGGAACTGTGGATCGAGCCCTTTGCCACCTCCCACGACGCCGCCTGCAGCGTAGGCTACGCCATTACCGGCGGCGACAGCCGCATGGTGTTGTGTACCGACCTGGGCTACATATCTCCCCAGGTGGAGCGTGCGGTGGCCGGATGCGACCTGCTGGTGTGCGAGGCCAACCACGACGAGGAGTGGGTGCGCACCGGTCCCTACCCCTATTACCTTAAGCAGCGGGTCCTGGGCCGCCGGGGCCATCTGTCCAACGAGGCCGGGGCTCAGCTGGCTCTGCTGGCTGCCCAGAACGGCGCCCGCACCATTCTGCTGGCCCATCTGTCCGATGAGAACAACACCCCCGCCCACGCCCTGGAGGTGGTGGGCCGCACCCTGCGTCAGGCGGGCTTTGAGGATACAGTTACTCTGGAGGCCGCTCCCCGGAAGGAGCCGGGCCGGGTGTACTATCTCTCCCGTCAGGGAATCAGACAGGAGGCCGCCGTATGCTGAGCGTTCATCTCATCTGCGTGGGAAAGCTGAAGGAGAAGTTCTATCTGGAGGCCTGCAAGGAGTACGAAAAGCGGCTGGGCGGCTACTGTAAGCTCACCCTCACCGAGTTGCCCGAGGAGAAGCTGCCCCAGAACCCCACCCAGGGCCAGATCGACCAGGCTCTGGCCAAGGAGGCCGACGCCATCCGCGCCAAGCTCCCTCCCAGCGCCAGTCTGGTAGCCCTCTGTGTGGAGGGAAAGCTGCGCTCCAGTGAGGAACTGGCCAAGATCGTGGCCGATTGGCAGCAGTTCTCGGCCAAGCATTTGGTCTTTCTCATCGGCGGCTCCTATGGCCTGCACCCCTCCATCAAGCAGCAGGCCTGGCTCAAGCTCTCTATGTCCCCCATGACCTTCCCCCACCACTTGGCACGGGTGATGCTTTTGGAGCAGGTCTACCGGGCCTTTAAGATCAACGAGGGCTCCAGCTACCACAAGTAGAATCCCATGTTTTTCCATAAATTTGACGAAACTCCGCTGGAAATTTGCGCCTGGTTGTGGTACACTTACCACAACAGCCAATCCCAGCGGAGTTTTTATCTTTACAGGAGGTTATGTACCTATGTCTTATCGGGAGAATTACGAGAAATGGCTTAACAGCCCCGCTCTGTCCGCCGACGAAAAGGCCGAGCTGGAGGCGATCAAGAACGATGAGAAGGAGATCGAGTCCCGCTTCTTTGACCAGCTGTCCTTCGGCACCGCCGGTCTGCGCGGCACCATGGGCGTGGGCCTGTACCGTATGAACGTGCATGTCATCCGTCACGCCACCCAGGCCTTTGCCCAGGTCATCCTGGAGGAGGGTCCCGAGGCGGTAAAGCGGGGCGTGGCCGTGTGCTTTGACTGCCGCAACAACTCCGACACCTTTGCCCGGGAGGCCGCCTGCGTCATGGCGGGCAACGGCATCCCCGTGCGTCTGTTTGAGTCCCTGCGCCCCACCCCCGAGCTCAGCTTCGCTGTGCGTGAGTACGGCTGCATCGCCGGCATCAACGTCACCGCCAGCCACAACCCCAAGGAGTACAACGGTTACAAGGTGTACTGGGAGGACGGCGCCCAGCTGCCCCCCAAGCACGCCGACGAGGTGGCCAAGAAGATGAAGGAGCTGGACGTGTTCGACTGCGTCAAGACCATGGACTACGACAAGGCCGTGGCCGAGGGCAAGATCGTCCTCATGGGCGCTGAGACCGACGAGAAGTTCCTGGCCAACGTCATGGAGCAGGTCAACGACAAGGCCGTGGTGGAGAAGATGGCCGACACCTTCAAGATGGTGTACACCCCCTTCCACGGCACCGGCTATAAGCTCATCCCCGAGGCTCTCAAGCGCCTGGGCATGAAGCACGTTATCTGCGTGCCTGAGCAGATGGTCATTGACGGCGACTTCCCCACCGTGGTCTCTCCCAACCCCGAGAACCCCGAGGGCTTCTATCTGGCGGTGGACCTGGCCAAGAAGAACAACGCCGACTTTATCCTGGGCTCCGACCCCGACGCCGACCGCGTGGGCATCATGGTGCGCACCAAGGACGACGACTTTGTGGTCATCTCCGGCAACCAGACCGGCGTGCTGCTGCTGGACTACCTGATCGGTGCCAAGCGCCGCACCGGCAAGATGCCTGAGAAGCCTGTGGCCCTCAAGACTATTGTCACCACTGAGATGGCCCGCAAGGTGGCTGAGGTCAACGGCCTGCAGTGCTACGACACCTTCACCGGCTTTAAGTTCCTGGCCCAGAAGAAGGACCAGCTGGAGAACAGCGGCGAGGGCAACGTCATTATGTCCTACGAGGAGAGCTACGGCTACATGCTGGGCGACTACGTCCGGGACAAGGACGCCGTCTCCGCCAGCGTGGAGCTCACCGAGATGGCCGCCTGGTACGCCAGCCAGGGCATGACCCTGTATGACGCCCTCCAGGCTCTGTTTGAGAAGTACGGCTACTACGGCGAGAAGACTCTGAACCTGGTCATGCCCGGCCTGGACGGTCTGAAGAAGATGGCCGACCTGATGGCCAATCTGCGTGAGAAGCCCCCTGTGGAGATTGCCGGTGTGGCGGTCAAGGAGCAGAAGGACTACAAGGACGGCAGTGTGGTCAACGTGGCCGACGGCTGCAAGAGCACCATGGAGCTCTCCGGCTCCAACGTGCTGCGCTACGAGATGGCCGACGGCACCAGCCTGATCGTCCGTCCCTCCGGCACCGAGCCCAAGGTCAAGGTCTACATCCTGGCCAACGGCGTCACCAAGGCCGAGTGCGACGAGAAGGTGGCCAAGTACGCCGCCTGGGCTGAGACCCTGAAGGGCTAACTTACTTTTTTCGGAGAAAAAAGTAAGCAAAAAAGCTTTCTGCGAAACTTCGTTTCGCCTCTGCGCCCGTTCTGAAACAGCATACGAGGGAGTGACCATTCCGGTCGCTCCCTCGTTTTTTGTGGATTTATAGTTGTCAGCCCACCCAACTGCCATGGCTATGCCAGATTAGGCGGCATTCGTACAGCGCAGGCACTGAAATATTTGCACTGGGTAGGCCCCAGTGGGCCGAGGCAAGCAGGACCAGACGGTCTTGTCTTTGAACCGCCGGACGCACGTGCCCAGGAAACAGGAGGGCGTCCCCCGTAAACGGGGCCCGGGGGAAAGGTGACTATGAGCGCCCGCTGTGCGAAGGCGCTCATCGGAGCCGTCCCCCGGCGGCGCTTTGGTTACTTTGCCGCCGCGGGCAAAGTAACACCGTCTTCCCACAAAAGGCAAATTATTTTTTCAAATAATCCACCGCAAACTGCACCAGCACCGGCACAGCATAGCGGAGCGCCTCATCCGGGAAGATATTCTCCGCCACATGGATCCCCAGCCCGCTGTTGGGACAGGCAGGGTCGTGGGTGCCCACCTGGAACTGCACTCCCCGGCCTCCGCAGGCCTCCATCCACACGGAGAAATCGTCCGAGCCCATGGACGCCTCCGGCACCCAGTGCAGGTACTCCTGCCCCAGGCTCTCCTCCACCGCCCGGGCCACCCCGTCGGCGATCTCCGGGTCGCTGATGATGGAAGGGATGCCCACATCCCGGCTGACCTCTCCCTTTGCCCCCAGGGCGGCGCAGCAATCCCGGGTGATCTGCCGGATCTGCTCCAGCATCTCCTGGCGCAGTTCCTCGTCAAAGGCCCGCATAGCGCCCCGCATGGTCACCTGGTCGGGGATGATGTTGGGGGCGGTGCCTCCGTGGATCTCCCCTACAGTGAGCACGGCCGGGTGGGTGGGGTTATTGAAGCGGCTGACCACCGTTTGAAGCTGCGTGATGAGGTGGGCGCTCACCACCACCGGGTCCACGCACCGCTGGGGATAGGCCCCGTGGCCACCCCGTCCGGTGATGGTCCAAGTGAAGATATCAAAGCTGGCATTGCTGGGTCCCCGGCGCACACCGATCTTGCCCAGCTCCAGCAGAGGCGCACAGTGAAAGCCCACCACCGCTTGGGGCTGGCAGTCTTTTAGGGCTCCGGCCTCCAGCATCTTATAGGCGCCGCTGCCCACCTCCTCGGCACACTGGAAGATAAGCTTCACACTGCCGTGGAGCTCTTCCCGCAGCTGCTGCAGCGCCCGGGCTGCGTACAGCAGGGCGGCAGTATGCACGTCATGGCCGCAGGCATGGCACACGCCGGGCTTCTGGGAAGCGAAGTCCAGGCCGGTGTTCTCCAGGATTGGCAGAGCGTCAATGTCCTCCCGCAGCACCAGCATAGGACCGGGGTGTGCCCCTTCAATGACCGCGGACACGCCGGTCTCCAGGCCGGGCAGTTCCTCCACCCGGATGCCCCAGGCGGTAAGCTGCTGCTTTAAAAAACGGGTAGTCTCCCGCTCCTCATAGGGAAGCTCCGGATTTCGGTGCAGCATATGACGCACCTCCACCTGCTCCTTATACCAGTCCTCCAGCCAGCCCTTCCAGTTTTCCATCCTTCATCGGTCCTTTCCGGCGTTTTTCTCTCCCATCATGGCCCATTTTGCCCGCTCTGTCAACCCCAACAAAAAACCGCCCGGCGGAGACACGAGAGTTCTCCGCCGGACGGCCGTCCGGTCAATAATTGAAGTAGTAGCGCTCAGCCCGGGGCAGGTTCATATCCTTTAAAGTAAGATCCCGGGTATAGGGGTTTACCAGCTCGTTGACCAGCTTTACCGTAGACTCCTGGTTGAGCTCCATACACCAGGCAGAGGCCCGGTAGTAGGCGTCTCCACGGCCCTCCAGGGTGGCCGAGCTGACGCCGCTGGACGTATTCAGCTTCATGCCCTGGGTGGCAAAGTAGAGCATATCCTTCAGTCCCATATCGGTCTTGACGTAGGTGTTGAAGATATTCAGGAAGGACTGCACCTTGGTGATGCTGCCCCAGGAGATCACCTTGTCCGCCAGCCCGGTGAGCACCTGCTGCTGCAGCTTGGTGCGGTCCAGGTCGCTGTAATTGGAATTGACGGTGGTCTTGTTGTCATGGCGGTAGCGTACCGCCTCCATAGCCGCCTGGCCGTCCAGATGCTGGGGGCCCTTTTTGAAGTGGATGTGCAGGTCCTGATAGGGGTCGTCATAGTTCATATCCACAGGGATATCCACATCTACCCCGCCCAGCTCATCCACCAGCGCCACAAAGCCCTGGAGGTTGATGTGGAAATAGTAGTCGATGGGCACACCCAGCGTCTTGGTGATCTCTTCGGCCAGCAGCTCCGGTCCACCGTGCCCCAGGGCGGCGTTGATCTTGCCGTTGCGGCTCCAGTCCCGGTCCACCATGGTGTCGCGAGGGACAGAGAGCACACCCACCTTCTGGGACTTGGTGTCATAGCTGGCCACGATGATGGTGTCAGCGTTTCCGCCGCCCTTATCGCTGCCCAGCAGCAGGAAGTTATAAACGCCTTCCTTCCGTTTCAGCGCACCGGTCCCGGCCACCTGAGGTGCCTCACCCCCGGCCTCAGTCTGTTCTTCCTTCTCGGTCTTTCCGGCCGCTGGGGCGGTGACCTGGGTTCTCGCCTCTTTTACCGGCGGAGGCGTGATGAAAAAAGTTCCGGCGGCATACGCACCTACCACTAAAACGGCCAGTACGGCCACAAAGGTGTAAAGGGCCCAAATAGCGCCGCGGCGGCGGCGCTTATATCGCTTGACCGGCTGCTGCCGTCGGCCGCCGGAGGACGAGCGTCGGTTTGGTATCTGTGTCTGAGCCAGGGGAGCTCCCTCCAATCTTGTTTGAGATGTGCCCCAGTATAGCTCATTCCCCTTTCTTCGACAAGCCTTCTAAAGGTTGTTTTATGATTTCTTAAGGAATCATGCAGGCTGAGTCTCTCCCCTTCCAGTATCTTTCTTTCTCTTCAGAAATCCCGGCGCTCTTTTTATAAAAAAGGACCCATACAGCGCAGTTCACTGTACGGGTCCTCGTCTCTTAATCAATGATGCCGCCGTTCCAGTAGTATTCCGGCACAGGCAGGTTCAAATCGTCCGCGGCCAGATCCCGGGTGTAGGGATTGATAAGGGAGTTGATGGTGGGCAGGATATCTTCCGCCTCATAGACAAAGCAGTACTTGTATCCGTTGACCACACCCTCGCCCCGGCCCTCCAGGTTGCCCTGCTGGATAGCGGTGGATACATCCACCTCCATGGCCTTGGTGGCAAAGTAGAGCATATCCTGCATGCTCAGGTCGGTTTCGATGTAGGTGTTGAACAGGTCCAGGAAGGAGGTCACCTTGGGGATGGAGTTCCAGGAGATCACCTTCTTGGCCAGTTCTATCAGCACCTGGCGCTGGAACTCACCGCGCTGCACGTCGCTGTACCACTGGTTTGCTTTATAATTAGGGCTATCATCGTTGTCATGGCGGTAACGCACCGCCTGCATGGTCTGCTGCCCATTCAGGTGCTGCATACCGGCATTCAGGTGGATGTGCAGGTCCTGATAGGGGTCGTCGTAGTTCATATCCAGGGGGACCTCAATATCCACGCCGTCCAGCTCATCTACCAGGGCGACAAAGCCCTGCAGATCCACATGGACGTAGTAGTCGATGGGAATTCCGAAGGTGGTTTTGATCTCTTGCTTCAGCACCTCGGGACCGGCCTTTTTGCTGTGGAAGGCGGCGTTGATCTTGGGCATACTGCTCCATTCGCGGGTCACTGCGGTATCACGGGGGATGGACACCATGCCGATCTTCTGATTCACCGTGTCATAGCTGACCACGATCAGGGTATCGGTGTTGCTGCTGTCCACGTCCTTGCCCAGCAGAAGGAAGTTATAGACCCCCTCTTTTCGGATCAGCGCGTTAGGGTCCTCCGGCTCCTGGGTACTTTCATCCACCACCGGTGGCGTGGAGATATCACCCTCAGTCCCTTCGATGGGAGGGGCCTTGATAAAAAAGTGCCCTGCGGCATACACACCCACGATGATGGCGGAAATGACCACCAGGATTGCGTACAACGTCCAGCCAATGCTGCGGCGCTTGCGTTTTTTGGGTGCGGGACGTCGGGTCTGCGGCTGCTGCCGTCGGCCGCCGGAGGAAGCGGAACTGCTCCTGCGGCGGCGGGTTGGTGTCTGCTCCATGGTGGCTATCCCCCATCTTATGTAAATCTTGTATTAGTATACTCAGTTTTCCTGGGTTCGGCAAGCCCTAAATGGTGATTTCACCCGCTTTTTGCCTTTCCAAAATATACTGTTAAAGTTCTCCCCGCGTCTCGGTCCAGTAGGCCGCCATACTCTGCCCGGGCTTGCCGGTGA
>JACXXQ010000133.1_pt1 | contig 49187 bp, 55 predicted proteins | sample 8621361 | NCBI WGS metagenome assembly JACXXQ01 (sample SAMN15503820, study PRJNA645414) | gut metagenome | isolation source: feces | host: Bos taurus | place: USA | collected 2016 | reverse complement strand
TCTCCCTTTTTGGTGTCATGCCTTTATTTTGCACTATGTGCTGTCCCATTTTCAGGACTTTGGGGTGGCTGACTAAAAGGGATAACTACAAAACGCAAAAAACAAGCTCCACCGCCACAGGAAAAGCGGTGGAGCTTGCCACAGGAATTTCGAGACGCCCTGCGCAGCCGGATCAAAGAACCGCTAGGGGGGCGGAAGGAGGAGATGAACCGGAGACGTCTCACAACACATGAAAAAGGGGTGTAACTTTCTTGCAACTAAATTGTAACCCTTTTGACATCTTCTGTCAATGGGGTAATTGTGAATAATTTGAAAACAATTCACAGAAGATTGCAAGGAATTAAGAAAAACAGCTGCCCCGGAGCTTTTTTGCTCCGGGGCAGCTGTTTTAGTTGCTGTTTGCGCTGGCAAGACCCAGACGGGAAAAGTCCGGGCGGTAGAGCAGGATGGAAAACACCTCAAAGCAGGCGCAGATTTTGTCTGCGCAGGTGACCACAACACTTTCCGCAAAGCGGGGTGGTGTGAGGTTCAGCGGGAACATGTGTTTTTCAATGATATCCTGCTCAATGCAGTTCAGCTCAAAATCCCGGCTGGCGTTTTCCAACGCACGGCGGGCGTGATGGAAACCATGCCAGCGGTGGCTGGCGTCCTTTTCGTGCCAGTCGTACAAAAAGTAGTCGTGCAGCAAAGCGCCGCGCACCAGGCTGCGCAGATCCAGACGAAGGCCCAGCCGCAGAACGATCCACAGGCTCAGATACGCCACGGCAAGCGAATGGTCGAAGCAGGTCACAGAGCCGTGCTGAATGAACTGCTGCTCCATCTGCATTCCCGGGGAATTCAAAATGGCACGCCCGTGGGCCAGCAGCAGCGATTCGATGGTTTGGTGCATTGGAAACACGCTCCTTTCTGATGGGCGGCGAAAATACTTCGCACCCTGTTCTATTATTATCATATTCACAGAGCAAACAGGAAACAAGGGGCAATTTGCACAAAAATGCACGCAATTCGCCAGAATGTAGCCCTGTGTGCAAAGAAAAAGCGAGGGGAAGCCCCCTCGCTTTCAAAAAATTGTGTTGTACCGCACCGCTTTTCAGGCTGCACTGTTTGCAGACGGAGCAATTTCCGGGAAGAGCTTTTCCCAGTTGATCCGGTAGGCGGGAATCATCAGTACCAGACTCAGCGCCGCACCGGCCACCACATCGATCACCGAATGCTGGCGCAAAAACAGGGTGGACAGGGTGATCAGAATGGTCATGATCCAGATCAGCGCCTTCACCGGCAGATTGCCCCGGAACTGTTTGCAGCGCAGCCCCACAATGGCAATGGAAGCAGTGCTGGAAATGTGGATGGAGGGGCAGACGTTGGTGGGTGTGTCGATGCTGCGCAGCAGCTCCACCAGCTGGCACAGAACGTTCTGCCGCTGGATGGGCTCACGCAGGTCAAGGCCGTTGGGCCAGACCAGATAGGTCAGCATGGCCAGCGTCATGCCCACAAACATGATGAAGCACAGGCGGCAGTAATCGGTTTTGTCCTTGAAAAAAAGGTACAGCATGGTGCCGGGCATCCACAGATACCACAGGCAGTAGGGGATTACGAACCACTCGTTGAAGGGAATCCAGTCGTCGATGAAGCAGTGGATGATGGTGTATTCCGGGTCCAGCTGTTCCAGGCTGAAGAAGCCGAACAGATAGAATGCCCAGTACCCCATCAGCCAGGCATGCGGGTTTTTACGCAGCCAGGAAAGGGCGGAATGCATGGGCAGTTACCTCACAAATTATAAAATCAAAGCGGCCGGTAAAGTCTACCGGCGAACAGAGTTATTATAGCATACTGTGTCAAAAACAGAAAAGCAATGCACAAATTGCAGCAAAAGAAACATGAAAAACGGGCGGCTTTTAAGCCGCCCGCTCGTGCAATTATTTTTCCAGCAGCCGGTACAACGCCACCGCCTCATACAGGGCGGTGAGCTCGGGCAGCTTGTCCGGGGTGTGGCCCAGTCGGTGGGTGATCTGCTGGTAGCGGTATTTCACCGTGTTTTTGTGCAAAAACAGCTGCTGGGCACAGCGGACGATGTTCTGATCCGCATCCAGCAGATAGACCGCCAGCGTATCCACCAGAGGAAGCTCCTCGGAGGAGCTGTGCAGCGGGGCAAGCACTGCCCGGCAGCGGGTTACGCTGGCCTCGTCCTGTACCAGATCGTTCTTGCAGTGCAGCGCAAAGTCGATCTCGCCCAGAGTATGCACGGTGCGGGTGGGCCAGATAGTCTGGGCGCTGGGCAAGCCCTCGCTGCTGCGCAGAAAGGCAGCCCGTACCTGTGCGGTGTTCTCCAGACCCTGGCAGCACACAAAGCCTGCCCCCAGGCCCTCGGCCTTCAGCTGCTCATCCAGTTGTGCGGCCAGCGCTTCGCCCTCGGGGCCGAATACGCCGTTGTCCGCCAGCACGATCACAAAGTCCTGATAGCTGCCCGCAATGGCGGCCTGGCAGTGGGGCTCCAGCAGCTGGGACGCAATGGTGGGCACCCGGCGCAGAAACTCTTCCCGGCAGGCGGGATCCAGCGGGCTGAGCATCCACATGCAGTGGATGGAGGCCACGTTCAGTCGGAACAGTGCGGCCAGACGGCGCATCTTGATGGGCTCATCCCGCAGAATGGCGCGTACCAGCTCTTCAATGGCCAGCTCCGCGTGCTTCAGGCTCCAGAGGTTGAGCGCCAGCTGCATCACGTCCTGGGCCTGCTGCTGCACCTCGTTGCTCAGTGGCTGGCCCGCCTTCAGCAGGCACAGCTCCATGGGGGCGGCATCACCGGGATCAATGGTCAAACGGCAGCACTGGTCTGCGTTGCCCTGCCGGGCCTGGATCAGCAGGTCGGTCATATCTGCCTGGGAACCCCGGGGCCAGGCACAGGCACCCAGCAGCTGGCCGGTGCCATCCAGCAAGAGCACGGTGGCCCGCAGCCGGTCACTGAGCAGCTGCAGCACGGTATCCACCGTGCGCTGGTGCTCCGGCAGCAGGGTCATGTGTTCCAGAATGTCGCCCAGAAGGTGGGTGTTGTCTGCCTGATCCCGCAGGATGGCTTCCATCACGTCACCGATCACCTCGCTGTAACGCAGCTCGGTGCGGTGGGGCATTACCAGCAGCGGGAAATCCAGCTCCTGCGCCAGCGTTACCAGTGCGGGATCCACCTGAGGCATTACGGAACCCACATAATACAGCACAAGACCGGCCTGCCCCACCTGAGACAGAGCGCGCAGACATTCGCACTGGGCGTCCACATTGGTGGGAATGGAAGAAAAGCAGGTAAGCACCAGCTCACCGCCCGCAAAACGGCCGGCCGGTTCGCTCTGCTGATGCAGGGTTTCCGTGCCGATGTATTCCAGCACATTCACCGAGGTGATGGGCCGGTCCAGGTTGTCGAAGCCGGCCAGCAGGGTGGCCTGACGCAGGCTGGGCAGTACCAGCGCCTGTTTTAACGTAACGCTCATGGGGGATCCCTCCAGGATAGGAAATGTTTTGTGCGGGGCATGCCGCGCAGCAGTGGCTTGCAGTGCCCGTCACGCAGGCAAACAAGCACAAAAAGCCCTTACTGCCGGCGGGCGCTTGCCTGCCGGGCAATAAAGGGCTTGACGGTCAGTCAAATCACGCCTCTGGGGCGTAATGGCTGGCGTTGGGCGATTTCAGCGGGATTTCCGGCATCAGCTCATCGGAGATAATGGTGAGCATTTCTTCGATTTTAGCCACATCCTCAGGGGAGAACCGGTCCTTGATCCGGTTCATTACAGTGGACAGATAGCTGTAGCTGATGTTGTAGTAATCCTCGTATTTTTGGGTCACCACCAGAAAATACTCCCGGCGGTCGTTTTCTGACTGCATCTTTTTCAGGTAGCCTTTTTTGATCAGGCTGTTGACCTTGTAGGCCGCATTGGGCGGGGAAATCTGCACAAAGCTGGCGAATTCATTGATGGTAGGCTTACCCAACGCCTGGATGATCTCCATGCAGAAGGTTTCCACCGTGGTCAGGCTGGCTTCCCGGGACTGGAACCGACTGAACACCTTCTGATAGAAATGTAATTTGAATTTTGAATACACATCTGCAAATGCTTGCTCCAGCATTCGTTCGATCCTCCTTGACTGCGCGGCCCAGGCAAAAGAGCATGGGGCGGTGTGAAAAAACCGTATGCCTGCTGCGGTGATAATATTATACCAAGATGCGTCTGTTAAGGCAACACCGCACAATTCACGTCCGTTCAAAATTGTGCGGTGTTGCAGCAAATCAGCTGATGGCGAAGGTCAGCTCACCCATGGCGGCAACCTGGCCGTCCACAGTGGCAACGGCCTTGCCGAAGCCCACCGGGCCGCGGCGGGCGGTCAGCTCACACTTGAGCTCCAGCACGTCGCCGGGAACAACCTGCCGCTTGAAGCGAGCGTTCTTGATACCACCGAACAGCACGATCTTGCCCTTGTTCTCCTCTTCGGTGAGAATGGCAACTGCACCCACCTGAGCCAGAGCCTCGATGATGAGCACACCGGGCATCACGTGCTTCTGGGGAAAGTGACCGCAGAAGAACTGCTCGTTCACGGTCACGCACTTGCGGCCCACCGCCATCTGGCCGGGCACGCATTCGGTGATGCGGTCCACCAGCTGGAAGGGGAAACGATGGGGCAGAACCTCCATGATCTCGTTGGAATTCAAAGTCATTGCTTTACTCCTCCCACTTTTTCAACAGGATGCTTGCGTTGTGGCCGCCGAAGCCCAGAGAGTTGGACATGGCGTACCGGATGGAAGCCTCGCGGCCGTGGTTGGGAACAACATCCAGATCGCAGGCCTCGTCCGGCACCTGATAGCCCAGGGTGGCGGGGATGAAGCCGTCATGCAGGGCCATGGCGGTGAAGGCAGCTTCAACAGCGCCGGAAGCGCCCAGCAGGTGGCCAGTCATGGACTTGGTGGAGCTGATGGCCAGCTCCTTGGCATGCTCGCCGAAGGCCAGCTTCACGGCAGCGGTCTCGCCCGCGTCGTTCATGGCAGTAGAGGTGCCGTGGGCGTTGATGTAATCCACGCTGGCAGCATCCACGCCTGCGTCGGCCAGAGCCTGGGTCATGGCGCCCGCCGCACCGGAGCCGTCCGGCAAGGGAGCGGTGATGTGGTGTGCGTCGCAGGTGCAGCCGTAGCCCACAACCTCAGCCAGAATGTTGGCGCCGCGGGCCTTGGCGTGCTCGTACTCCTCCAGCACCAGAGCGGCCGCGCCCTCGCCCATCACGAAGCCGGAACGCTCCTTATCGAAGGGGATGGAAGCGCGCTTGCGGTCGCTGCCGGTGTGCAGAGCATGCAGAGAGGTGAAGCCGCCCACCGCCAGAGAGGTGATGGTGGCTTCGCTGCCGCCGGCCAGGATCACGTCGGCATAGCCGTCGCGGATCTGACGGAAGGCATCGCCCACCGCGTTGGTGCCGGAGGCACATGCGGTTACCGGGCAGGTGCACATGCCGTGGAAGCCGAAGCGGATGGCAATGTTGCCCGCCGCCATGTTGGAGATGGCCATGGGGATGAAGTAGGGGCTCACGCGGTCGTAGCCCTTTTCGTTGCCCTTCAGGCACTCGTTCTGAATGGTGGAGAAACCGCCGATGCCGCTGGCGAATACCACGCCGCAGCGCTGGGTGTTCTCATTTTCCATCACCAGGCCGCTGTGCTCCATAGCCTGAGCGGCGCTGGCCAGAGCGAACTGCACGAAGCGGTCGGTTTTGCGCACCTCGCGCTTGTCAATGTACTGCTCGGGATTAAAACCGCGCACCTCGCCTGCCAGCTTTACCTTCTGGTTGGCGGTATCATACTGGGTAATGAGGCCGATGCCGCAGGTGTCGGCCTTTACAGCGGCCCAGCTTTCCTCCGGGGTCAGGCCCAGGGGAGTCACCGCGCCCATGCCGGTGATTACAACACGTCGTTTATCCATTTGTAAGCTCCTCCTTCAATTCAGGGCTTTTAAACAGCCATGCCGCCGTCCACGCACAGCACCTGACCGGTCACATGACCGGCGGTGGGGCTGGCCAGGAACGCCACAGCGGCGGCCACATCTTCGGGCTTGCCCAGATGAGCCATGGGAATCTCGCTCAGCAGCTTCTCCTTCACGGTCTGGGGCAGCACGTCGGTCATATCGGTCTCAATGAAGCCGGGGGCCACGCAGTTCACGGTCACGCCGCGGGCAGCCAGCTCCTTGGCCAGGCTCTTGCTCATGCCGATCAGACCGGCCTTGCTGGCCGCATAGTTGGCCTGACCTGCGTTGCCGCGCACGCCCACGATGCTGGAAACGTTCACGATGCGGCCGCTGCGCTGCTTCATCATGGGGCGGCAGGCGGCCTTCATGCAGTGGAAGGCGCCCTTCAGGTTGGTAGCCAGCACCGCGTCGAAGTCCTCTTCGCTCATGCGCATCATCAGGTTGTCACGGGTGATGCCCGCATTGTTCACCAGCACGTCGATGCGGCCGAAGCGCTCCACGGTCTGGGCAATCAGGTTCTGGGCATCAGCCTCACAGGCCACGTTGCCCTGAATGGCAAAGGCATCCACACCCAGGGCGTGGCACTCCTCGGCCACAGCCTCGGCGGCAGCGGCGCTGCCCGCGTAGTTCACGGCCACGTTCACACCCTGTGCGGCCAGAGCCAGGCAGATGGCCCGGCCGATTCCCCGGCTGCCGCCGGTTACCAGTGCACTCTGTTTTGCTTCCATCAGGCTTCTCCTTTCAGCCATTCCAGGGCAGCGGCCAGATCCTCAGCGGTCTCCACCGAGCGAACGGCAGCGCCCTTTACAGTCTTTTTCACAAGGCCGGCCAGCGTCTTGCCGGGGCCAACTTCCAAAAATGCGTCCACGCCATCCTCAGCCATGAGATGGATGATGTCTTCCATGTACACGCTGGACTGCACCTGCTTCTCCAGCAGGGCGGGGATGGTGTCGCTGTCGGCCTTGGGGCCGCCCAGGCAGTTGAAGTACACCGGGCAGCTCATCTCGCTGAAGGATACCTCTTTGAACTTCTCCCGCAGCGCGTCACCGGCGGGAGCCATCAGCGAGGTGTGGAAGGGGCCGGAGACCTTCAGGGGCACGCAGCGCTTTGCACCGGCGGCCTTGGCAGCCTCACAGGCGGCGTCCACAGCGGCCTGGTCGCCCGCAATGGCCATCTGGCCGGGGCAGTTGTAGTTGGCAATTTCCACCACGCCGCCGGTGGTCTGGGCAGCCTGCGCGCAGGCGGCGCTCAGCACCTCCCGATCCAGTCCCAGAATGGCGGCCATGCCGCAGGGGCGGCCGGTTACGGCCTGCTCCATGGCCTTGCCACGGAAGGCGGCCAGAGAAACGGCGGTGGCTGCGTCGAACACACCGGCGCAGCACAGGGCGGAATACTCGCCCAGGCTCAGGCCCGCCACGGCGGCAGGCTCGATGCCCTTATCCTTCAGCACGGCGGTCAGGCCGGCGGCGAAGGCTACCATGCAGGGCTGGGTGAACTGGGTCTGGCTCAGGGTCTCGTCCGGGCCCTCAAAGCACAGCTGCTTCAGATCAAAATCCACCGAAGCGTCCGCGGCATCCAGCGCGGCGCGGAACAAAGGTTCGCTCTCGTAAAGGTCTTTGCCCATCCCGGCGTGCTGAGCGCCCTGACCGGCATACAAAATCGCAAGTTTCATTGTGCCTGTTTCCTCCATTCGGCGGCAAGCTCATCCATCAGCTCCCGCACATGAACCAGTTTGGTCATGCGGCCCACGTTGGCGCCGCAGAAGAAAAGTCCCTCCTGCCAGTTGCCGCGCACCGCTTCGATCAGTGCACCGGCAATGCAGTAGATGGTATCGGCTTTTTTGCAGGGGACAAGGCAGTTTACACAGCGTTTGGGCGGAAAAGTCTCACCCGCGGCCAGCCGCTGGATCAGCGGGCTGTTCAGTGCCCGGCCGGGCATGCCCACCGGACTGTGTACGATGCGCACGTCCTCCGGCTTTGCATCCAGCATGGCCTGCTTGTAAGCGGGGGAGGCGTCGCACTCGTAGGTGCCGATGAACCGGGTGGCCAGCTGCACACCTGCCGCGCCCAGCTGTTCCAGCCGGGCTGCGTCCTCGCCAGTGTAAACACCGCCCGCCGCAAACAGCGGAATGGGGCGGCCTGCCAGCTCCTCAAAGGGGCGCAGCTGTTCGGTGATGGCCGGAACCAGTGTTTCCAGGCACTGAGCGGAGCCGTTTTTCACGTCCTGCTCCTCAAAGCCCAGATGACCGCCTGCCAGCGGGCCTTCCACCACCATGAAGTCGGGCAGAACGCCGAAGCGCTTGTACCACAGCTTGCACAGGGTGGCCGCAGCCCGGGAGCTGGACACGGTGGGAGCCAGAGCCACATCCGCGTCACCGGCGATGGCTGGCAGATCCACCGCCAGGCCTGCGCCGCAGACCACCGCGTCCACACCGGCCTTGATGGCGGTGCGGATGCTGACCGCGTACTGGGTGGTGGCAACCATTGCATTGATGGCCACCATACCCAGCCCGCCGGCCAGCTCCTTGGCCTTTTTGATTTCCTTTTCCAGAGCACGCAGGTTGGCTCCGTTGGGGTCGCGGTTGAAGTCCGGCTCGTTGAAACCGGCCACCGCGGTGCTGATGGTGCCCATGCCGCCGCAGGCAGCCACGGCACCGGCCAGTCCACCCAGGGATACGCCCACGCCCATGCCGCCCTGCAGAATGGGCAGCTGCAGCGTGCGGCCGCGGATGGTTACAGCCTGCATAAGCTTACTCCTGTTCCAGCTGATGCAGCCGCTCGATGCAGCCGTTGTTCAGCTCTTCAAAAATGGTGCGCAGGGGGCGGATTTCATGCAGCATGCCCGCCACCTGACCGGCCATCAGGCTGCCGGTGTCGGTATCGCCCTCAAATACAGCACGGCGCAGGGAACCCAGGGTGTACTTTTCCAGCTCCATCTTGTCGGCGCCGGCCTTCTCCTGAGCCACGTAGCTGCGGGCCATCTTGTTTTTCAGAATACGCACGGGGGTACCGGCGATGCGGCCGGTGACCACGGTGTCGTTGTCCTTGGCCTTGAGCACGGCGTTCTTGTAGTTTTCGTGAATGGGGCACTCCTCACTCACCAGCAGGCAGGTGCCCAGCTGTGCGCCGCAGGCGCCCAGCGCAAAGGCAGCCAGCAGCTGGCGACCATCAGCGATGCCGCCGGCGGCGATTACGGGCAGGTTGTACTCCTTCATGGCGTCCACCACCTGAGGCACCAGAGCCATGGTGGTCATCTCGCCCACATGGCCGCCGCTCTCGGTGCCCTCGGCGATGATGCCGTCCACACCCAGACCGGCCATGCGGCGGGCCAGCACAACAGCAGGCACAACGGGGAACACCTTGATGCCCGCTTCCTTCCACATGGGAACGTAAGCGCCGGGGTTGCCTGCGCCGGTGGTCACAACGGGAACCTTTTCCTCCACCACGATGTAAGCCATCTTCTCAGCATCCGGGTTCATCAGCATGATGTTCACGCCGAAGGGCTTGTCGGTCAGGCTGCGGCAGATGTGGATCTGCTCCCGCAGCATGTGGGCGGTCATGCCGCCTGCGCCAATCAGGCCCAGCGCACCTGCGTTGGAAACCGCAGCGGCAAAGGTGCCGGTGGCGATGTTGGCCATACCGCCCTGGATAAAGGGAAATTCGGTTCCGAGGATCTCGTTCAAACGCATATTGTTACTCCTTTTTTATCAGAGGGGCCTTGCTTAGAAACGCAGCAGTACCGCGCCCCAGGTCAGCCCCGCGCCAAAGCCCACACAGGCCACGGTCTGACCGGGCCGGATCACGCCGGATTCCAGCATCTCGTCCAGAGCGAGGGAAATGCTGGCGGCGGAGGTGTTGCCGTAGCGATGCATGTTCTTGTAGAATTTGTCTTCCGGTGCACCCAGCTTCTTCACCACATGGTCGATGATGCGGCTGTTGGCCTGATGGCAGACCACATGATCCACCTGCTCCAGGCTGGTGCCGCTCTTCTCGAACAGCTGGTTCAAACATTTGGGAATGATGTCCACCGCAAAACGGAAGATTGCCCGCCCGTCCATGAACAGGGTGCGGTTCTGGCCGGGCAGCAGACTGTTGGCATGCAGTCCCGCAGCCTCGCCCCGGCCGCCCAGCACGCAGGCATAGGGCAGATCGGCCAGACGCACCACAGCGGCGGCCGCGCCGTCGCCGAACAGCACGCAGGTGGAGCGGTCCTCCATGTCCAGCACGCGGGAGATGCACTCCGCGCCGATGACCAGAGCATATTCTCCGGCACTGCCCGCCATCAGAAGAGAACGGGCGGTCTCCAGCGCGTAGATGAAGCCGGTGCAGGCGGCGTTCAGATCAAAGCAGGGGATGGCGGCGGTGCAGCCCAGTGCCTCATGAACCTGGCAGGCCGCCGAGGGGGTGAAGCTGTCCGGGGTGAAGGTGGCGGTCAGGATCAGTCCCAGCTGATCCGCGCTTATGCCGGCCTTTTCCAGCGCCTTGTGGGCTGCGCCCGTGGAAAGGCTCACAACGCCCTCATCTTCCCCGCAGAAATACCGCTGGCGGATGCCGGTGCGGGTGGAGATCCACTCGTCGCTGGTGTCCACCATGCGGGCCATATCGTCGTTGGTCACACAGCGCTGCGGCAGGCAGCGCCCGGTGCCCAGAATTTCCAGTCCCGTCATCAGAAAAGGTCCTTTCCGGGCTCTTGCAGGAATGCGAAACCCATGGTTCTGAATTTTTTGTGCCGGTGAGCCGCCGGATCGGAAATGCGGTCCGCCTGGCGCAGGGCCTTCTGCAGGGCCGCGTCCACCGCATCAAATACGGCGGCGGGGTTGGCGTGTGCGCCCTCCGGCGGTTCAGGGATGATCCCGTCGATGATACCCAGCTGCTCCAGATCCTGAGCGGTGAGCTTCATCACGTCGCAGGCTTCGGCGCTGCGGGTGGAATCCTTCCACAGAATGCTGGCAAAGCCCTCGGGGGAAAGCACCGAGTAGATGGCGTTTTCCAGCATCAGTACCGTGTTGCCCATGGCCAGCGCCAGTGCGCCGCCGCTGCCGCCCTCACCGGTAACCACCGCGATCAGGGGCACATTCAGCTCGCTCATCACAGCCAGACTGCGGGCAATGGCCTCGCCCTGACCGTGGGCCTCGGCCTCCAGACCGGGGTAAGCGCCGGGGGTGTCGATGAAGGTGATGATGGGCCGGCCGAACTTGTCGGCCTGACGCATCAGCCGCTGGGCCTTGCGGTAGCCCTCCGGACTGGGCATGCCGAAGTTGCAGCGGGTGTTCTCCTCCAGATTGCGGCCCTTGCGGTGGCCGATCACCGTGACCGGGCGATCGTGAAACATGGCGATGCCGCCCAGAATGCCCGCGTCCTCACCGCACAGCCGGTCGCCCTTCTGTTCGAAAAAGTCGATGAACAGGGCCTTGATGTAATCCGCCGTGCCGGGGCGGCCTGCATGCCGGGCCAGCGCCACCTTTTCAGCGGGGGTATGCAGTTCAGCCACGGCGGGCACCTCCTTTGGCGTGCAGCCGAAGCAGCTGCATCAGTGTGGATTTCATCTGACCGCGGGGAACCACCGCGTCCACAAAGCCGTGCTCTTCCAGATATTCGGAACGCTGGAAGCCCTCCGGCAGCTTCTGGCCGATGGTCTGCTCGATCACACGGGGGCCGGCAAAGCCGATCAGGGCGTTGGGCTCGGCCAGGGTGATATCGCCCAGAGAAGCAAAGCTGGCGGTTACGCCGCCGGTGGTGGGATGGGTCAGGCAGGCAATGTACAGCCCGCCTGCCTGCTGAAAGCGGGTGATGGCTTCGGCGGTCTTGGCCATCTGCATCAGCGAGAGGATGCCCTCCTGCATCCGGGCGCCGCCGGAAGCGCAGAAAATCACCAGAGGCAGCTTTGCCTTGCGGGCGGTGTCGGCGGCCAGCGCCACCTTTTCACCCACTGCAACGCCCATGCTGCCCATCAGAAAACGGCCGTCCATCACGGCCACAACAGCGGGCCAGCCGCCGATGCGTCCCTTGGCGGTGACCACCGCTTCGGAAAGCCCGGTGCGGCGGCGCAGTCCCTCCAGCTTGGCGTCGTAGCCTTCAAAATCCAGAGGGTTCGCGGCGCACATACCGTCGTTCAGCTCCTGAAAGGTGCCGGAATCCAGCGTGAGGGCCAACCGCTGGTATGCGCCGATGGGCCGGTGATGGCCGCAGTGGGGGCAGACGTACAGCTGATCGGCCCACTGCCGCTTGCTCACGGCTTCGCCGCAGGCAGGGCACTGCTCGAAAATGGTCGGCGCGTCGATGCGGCTGGAGGAGGGCAGACGTCCACCCTCCCGCATCACCTTCAGGCGCAGCAGCCGCTGCCGCCGGTCGGAAAATCGTTCGTTCAGCATTTAGCGTTCCTCCTCGTCGGCCAGAGGCGCGCCCTTCTCCATCCAGCTGAGAACCTCGTCCAGATTGTTTTCAATGAAAGAGGTGTTGTAGTCACCCTTCAGATAATCCGGGTGATACAGGATCAGATGGGCCAGCTCCGCGCCGGTGGGGTAACCCTCCACGATGAACTCCTCCAGCACCCGGCGCATCCGGCGGATGGCAGCCAGACGGGTGGGGGCGTGCACGATGAGCTTGGCCACCATGGAATCATAGAAGGGGCTCAGTTCGTAGCCGTTGTACAAAGCGGAATCCACCCGCACGCCGCAGCCGCCCGGGAAGTGCACGAACTCGGTCTTGCCGGGCATGGGGGCGAAATTCCTGGCGGGATCCTCCGCGTTGATCCGCACCTCGATGGCATGGCCGTTCAGCTTCACATCCTCCTGCGTGAAGGAGAGAGGGAGCCCGGCAGCCACACGGATCTGCTCCTTGACCAGATCCTGCCCGGTGACCATCTCGGTGACCGGGTGTTCCACCTGAATGCGGGTATTCATCTCGATAAAGTAGTAGTTGCCGTCCGGGTCCAGCACGAACTCAATGGTGCCTGCACCCTCATAGCCGCAGCTCTGGGCGGCCTTTACCGCATCCCGGCCCATGGCCTGGCGCAGCTCGGGGGAAAGCGCCTTGGAGGGGGATTCCTCCATCAGCTTCTGGTTCTTGCGCTGAATCGAGCAGTCGCGCTCACCCAGATGAACCACATGGCCCTGCTGGTCGGCCATGATCTGGAACTCAATGTGCCGGGGGGAAAGAACCAGCTTTTCCAGATACATCTCGCCGTTACCAAAGCAGGCCACAGCCTCCGCCTGTGCAGAGGCGAAAGTGGCAGGCAGCTCCTCCGGGCTGAACACCCGGCGCATGCCGCGTCCGCCGCCGCCGGCGCTGGCCTTCAGCAGCACCGGGTAGCCGATGCGCTCGGCCACCTTCAAAGCCTCCTCGGCGCTTTCAATTACGCCGTCGGAGCCGGGCACCACCGGCACGCCTGCCTTGATCATCAGTTCGCGGGCGGCGGTCTTGTTGCCCATCTTACGAATCACATCGCCGCTGGGGCCGATGAACTTGAGCCCGCACTGGGCGCACAGATCCGCAAATTCGTAGTTTTCGGAAAGAAAACCGTAGCCGGGGTGGATGGCCTCACAGCCGCTTTCCACCGCCGCGGTCAGAATGGCGGTCTGGTTTAAGTAGCTCTGCGCCGCCTTTGCGGGGCCGATGCAAACCGCCTTGGTGGCCAGCTGCACATGCAGGGCGCTGGCGTCGGCGGTGGAATACACCGCCACAGTTTCGATGCCAAGCTCACGGCAGGCGCGGATGATACGCACCGCGATCTCGCCGCGGTTGGCGATTAAAATACGTTTGAACATGGCTCACAGCTCCCGGATCTGGAACAGCGGATCGCCAAAGCCCACCAGAGCGCCATCCTGCGCGACCAGGCTTTCGATCACGCAGTCGCAGGGAGCGGGGATCTCGTTGATCATCTTCATGGCTTCGATCAGGCCAATGGTCTGGCCCTTGTGCACGGTGTCGCCGGGCTGCACAAAGGGAGCCTCACCTGGGGCGCTGGCCACATAGAAGGTGCCCACCAGAGGGGCGTCGATGGTGGCCCCGGCAGCAGGGGCAGCAGCGGCGGGCGCAGCTGCGGGCTGGGCGGCAGCAACAGGGGCAGCCTCCATGGCCGGCGCGCAGACGACGGCGCTCTGGGCGACTGCTTTTTCCAAAGTGATCTGCTCCTCGCCGCAGGTGTACTTCAAACGGCTGGCGGAGCTTTCGTCAAACGCCTTCAGCAGGCTGGTGATTTGTTCCAAGGTCATGCCGGGAACCTCCTTATAAATCGTGATAGGCGGCAGGGGGTGCTCAATGCGTGCCCCGGTGCCGAAAGAAAATCAGCTCCGGCAAAAAGCAGCCGGAACGGCGGATCGCCGCCTTCCGGCCGCCCCTGCCAGAGCTGATGCAAAGCGCCGGTGAAGGGGCGCCTTGCCTTACGCCGCAAAAATCAGGCGTTGGCCTCCAGGTAATTCACAATGTCGCCAACGGTCTTCATGTTGGCCGGTTCCTCGTCGGAGATGGCAACGCCCAGGTTGTCCTCCAGAGCCATGTTCAGCTCAACAGCGTCCAGGCTGTCAGCGCCCAGATCGTCGGCCAGGGTGGCCTCCATGGTAACTTTGTCAGCGTCGCAGCTCAGGGTGTCCACAATGATGTCGCGTACTTTCTCAAACATGATAAAACTCTCACTTTCTTGGGTTATTTTTTGATGTGTTGAAATGTGTCGAAAAATGGTTTTATAATTTTAATTAAAATAATTTAACTAAAATTATTTAAGTACATTTTAGCAAGAATCCGGGAATTGTCAAGAGGAAAACTTAAAAAAATTGAATCTTTTTTTGCTGCGCCTGCGTTGCGCAGATATGGGATACCTTATATAATAAAAAGAAAAATATCCGGCAAAATTCTGCAAGGTTCGCCAGGAGGGCAGGAACACTCTTGCGGGAAATGTGCCGGATGCGGTAAAATAGAACCATCTGGATTTTTATCCAAAAAAGCCGGGAGAGGAGGCGGGAGATGGCGCTTTTAAAACGAAATAAAGCAGAAAAACGGGCGTCCAGGCCCCGGATGCATCAGCGCTTTTTGCAGATTACCCTTTCCACGGTGCTGATCGGTATTTCACTGATTGTTGTTTCCTGTATGGGCATTGCATCCATTCAGCAGGCGAACCGGAAATCTTATAACACACAGCTGCAGACCTCCATGAATGAATACTGGCTTGAGATGCGCAATCGAATGGGAACTGACCGGGAAGCGCTGCAGATCATGGCAGAATACATGCAGGGAAAATCCAGCGAGGAATTTCGCGATTTTGCGATGGATCTGCAGGATGCCCGCCAGGATAATTCCTTCCTGCGCATGGGCTACTACACCCGAACCGGTATGCAAAGCCGGGTGCGTGCGGATGGCACACTGGAAGAAAATATCCCGATGGAAGCGCTGGAGCCGGAGGTGCATCGGCTGATCAATTATGCGCTGCAGGGCAAAAAGTCCGCGTCGCAGGTTTATTACGACGAAGGCATGCAGCAGCAACTGATTATGTATGCCGCGCCGGTGCAGTTGGCTGACGGCAGCGTGACCGGAGTGGTGGCTGCATCCAAGGACCTGAGTGCTTTCCAGAAGATCCTTACCCAGCCCCCGGTTTCCCAGAACAAGCTGGATGTGGTGTGGGTGGATCAGAGCGGCACAATCATCGCTGTTTCGGAAAACAACCCTCTTGTAGCCCAGGGCACAGAAAATTTTCTCAGCCAGACCGGAATAGAGCAGGAGACTGCCCAGACGGCGCTTCAGAGGATGGAAAACAACGAGGCATTTCACTTTACCTTCCAACTGGAAACCAAAAAGCAAACAGTTTACATGCAGCCGTTTGGCATGAATGGCTGGTATCTGTGCTATGCCGATACGATCAATTCCGGCAAAAGCCCGATTTACTCCATTCTGATCACGTCCAATGTGCTCAGCGGAATGATCATCCTGCTTTGCCTGGGCCTGTTGTATTATGTGCGATGGGCCATGTGGGGCAGCAACAAAGAGCTTATGAAGCTGGCCTACTATGACCGGCTGACCGGCACCTATAATTTTGAAAAGTTCACGCAATGTGCAGAGGATCTTTTGGCAGAGGACAGCAACTATGCGCTCATTACCATGAATATCCGTCAGTTCCAGTACATCAACGAGATTTTGGGCAAGGCACAGGCGGATCAGGTGCTGAAAAAGCTGGCAGCTCTGCTGCGGCAGCTGGTAGGAGAGAAGGAGTGCTTCTGCCGCTCCAATGCAGACCAGTTCTATCTGCTTTTGCATTCCAGCCAGGAGGAGCAGGTTCGCGCCCGCGTGGAGGCAATCATGGAGCAGGCGGGAACCATCGCCCAGGAGCTGAATGTGAGCTACCCCGTTATTCTGTATGCGGGCGCCGCAATGGTACAGGAGAGCGCCCCGCCGGAGGAACTGGTGCGGGATCTGCTGCACAAGGCGGAATTTGCCCAGAAGCATGCAGTGAAAAAATACCAGAATGTGCTGGCATTTTACGACCGGGCCATGCACCGGAAGGAAAACTTCCAGAACAGCATCGAAAGCAGCATGCAGAGCGCGCTGGCGAAACAGGAGTTTCAGCTGTTTCTCCAGCCCAAGGTGCGGCTGGAGAATGGCCAGGTGGAAGGCGCCGAGGCTCTTGTGCGCTGGATTCGGCCGGATGAAACGCTGGTTTATCCCAACGAGTTTATCCCGGCGTTTGAGAAAAACGGGTTCTGTGCCCGTCTGGATCTGTATATGGTGGACAGAACCTGCCGCCAGCTGCGGGAGTGGATGGATGCCGGCTATGAGCCGATTTGCATTTCGGTAAATCAGTCCCGGCTGCTGTTTTATCAGTCGGACTATGTGGAGCGTCTGTGCGCAGTAATGGACCGCTATCACATTCCCCATGGATACATCCAGCTGGAAATTCTGGAAGGGCTGGCCATTGAAAACATCGAGCAGATGAACAAAACGCTGGCTCAGCTGCACGAAAAAGGCTTCCGCCTGTCGCTGGACGATTTCGGCAGCGGCTATTCCTCCCTGAATGTACTGGCGGGGATTCAGGTGGACGAGGTGAAATTCGATAAGGATTTCCTGCTGGAAAGCGCGCCGGACAAAAAGGAAAAGAACAAGCTGGCGTTGAAAAATGTGGTCAAGCTGGCAAAGGATCTGCAGATCACCACCGTTGCCGAGGGCGTGGAGGTGCAGCAGGACGAGGAATTTGTTCATTCCATCGGCTGTGAGTACGGTCAGGGCTTCTTCTACAGTTGCCCCATTCCGCCGGAGGAATTTGCACAGCGTTATCTGAAAAAAGCGTCTGACAGATCACAAAAATCGGAATAAAAAGACAAAAGGAAAGCCCCGGGCCAATGGCCCGGGGCTTTCGCTATGTAGAGATGATAGAGAGCAAAAGAAACGATATAATCAAACAACGCCTTTCAGCATGGCGCGCAGGCAGTCCTTCAGTTCATCCAAAGAACGGCAGCGATCGGCCAAATCCAACAGCCGGAGACGTTCTGCCTCCTGGGTCAGCTGAACCAACAGTTCGCGTGCGGTAGGTTCGCTCATTCCGTACACCCCCTTCTAAAATCTGTTGTTCAGTGGTTGATTTGATAGTATATAGTATAAATATTTTGCGCAATTGTTTCAATTGATAAATTAAACAAACAATTGTACAAAATTCTGGCGGAATGATGAACATGTTTTATGAAAAGTAGAAAAAGAGCCGCATTTGCATCGACTCGTTGGTCAAAATGCAAACGCGGCTTATAAAAAACTCAAACCTGAACGGCTCTCAGCTGCTCCACCCGGCAAGAGATATAGTTGTGAACTTCCTCTTTGGGAATACCCAGAGCCACGGCAAACTCCCCAAACAGGATGCTTTCCGCCTGCTTCATGAAGCGCTCGTCCACCTGGCCAAAGCGGCGGCCCATCTGTTCCTGTTCCTTCTTTTTGGCGTAGATTGACATGGTCAGTCGGATCAAATCGGCGCAGTTATGGCTGCATGTGGCAGTGCGGTAATGTTCCCGCAGCTCCTGCAGATTTTTGGTGCGGTCCGGCTGGGCGACAATCCCGGGGATCTGGTCGATCAGAGCCTCTGCATCCTCGCGGCTGATGACCGGCCGCATGAACACCTTGGGGTGTTCCGCAGGAGTATAAATGGTTCCGCTTTCGTACAGGGGCTTTAAAACATAATAAAGCCCAAGAGGAGGCTTTTCCAACAGTCCTTCCACCCGGCATACACCGGTGCTGCCATAAACGATATATTGCCCGATTTGATACATGTTCCACCTCGCAGTTCAAGCCCGTGTGATTTTTGCCTGTAAGAAAGCGCCTTGCCGCTGATTCATCAGCAGCAAAGCGCGGGAAAATGCCTGCACACTGTCCGCAACCGGGCTTTCCATTACGGGCAGGGCGAGCAATATTTCTTTAATTATAGTATAGCACTTTTTTCCGGAAAAAGCCAAAGGCGGACATGTCTGGAAAAGATTTTTGTGTGCAGAGCCTTTTGCTTCTTCTGCGTTTTTGCACAAGAAAGCTGTTTTACCAACGGGGAGAGGGGATTTCTGTGGGGACTGGGGTAGGCTCTGGGGTAGGTACAGCAGTGGGTGCAGGAATAGGTGCTGGTGTGGGTACTGGTGTGGGTGCAGCTGTGGGCAGAGGCGTCGGAGCCAGGGTGGGCAACGGAGCTTCGGTAGGCGCCGGAGTTGGAGCTTCGGTGTCCAGCGGTCGCCCTTTTACCACAATATCTTTGGAAGCGGTTTTTCCGTCGGCAGTTACGGTGATGGTGTAGGTTTTGTCTGTAAATCCTTCGTTGGGCGGGGCCACAAACAGCACGGTCTCAGTGTTGCCCAGAATTTCGCCACCGCTGCAGCTCCATTCAAATGCGGGAGTAGAGTCGGAAGGGGAGAAGCAGGCTACAAGAACTACATAATCCCCGCTGGTACCCACAAACGGTTTTCCGCCGATGCGCAGACTTTCCAGCTGTAGATCACTGGGGGCACTGGTGGGCTGTGGTGTGATAACGATGGTTTCACCGGCAGGCCCCTGCGCACCGGTATCGCCCTTTTCTCCCTGTGCACCGGCCGGGCCCGCAGCGCCGGGCTCGCCTTTATCGCCCTTGTCGCCTTTTTCGCCCTGTATGACGGTCACATCAGAAGTAGTCGTATCTGTGGATTGGGAATTCTGCCTAGTGCTTCCATCTTGTCCATCCTGCCCATCCTGACTCTTCAGCTCGTCAAGAGCGACAAGCTGGGTCCAGGTCTGTCCGTCGCTGGTGTATTCAATCCAGCCCTCGGAAACCCGCATTTCTATTGCGGGGGTCTGTTGTACGGGAGCAGATGTACATCCGCTCAGTAATATCATGAGTGCGGATAAAATAATCAGCATTCGTTTCATCTTGCAATTCCTCCTGTGATGTGTCCGCGAGAAAAGGCACAAAGATTTCCGCTCTTCCTTCCAAAACCGCAAGCAGGAAGAGATTTCCCGGATATGGATATAATGCCATTATATTCCTTGGCCGTCACGGATTGACTTGAGAGAAAAAAGGCGAAACATCACAGAATAACAAAAAAGAACCCCGGTCATTGACCGGGGTTCTTTACATTTGGTGCGAGGAAAGGGACTTGAACCCTCAAGGTAAAAACCACATGCACCTCAAACATGCGCGTATGCCGATTCCGCCACCCTCGCATAATCCTGCGGCCGATCGCGACCGCAAGAGATAGTTTATCAGGTTTACAGCAAAAAGTCAATACTTAACTTTCATTTTCTTCCAGAGCGCCCTGACCGATCATGGTGGCAGCGTCACTGTCTGCCGGAAGCTCCGTTACCTGCCGCAGCTTGCGCTGAATCTGCCGGGTGCGCACACCCACCAGATTCTCCAGCTCATGGCTGGCCTGATTCAGCCGGCTCTGGGCCTGTGCCAGTGCCTGGCCGAAGGTGTCGAATTCCGCCTTTACACTGGCCAGAACCTTCCAGACCTCGCTGGAGCGTTTCTGGATCGCAAGGGTATGGAAGCCCATCTGCAGGCTGTTCAACAGCGCTGCCATGGTGGTGGGGCCGGCCACTACGATTTTGTATTCCCGCTGCAGCCGCTCGGCAATGCCGCGGCGAACCACTTCCGCGTAAAGACCTTCCACCGGCAGGAACATCACGCCGAAATCGGTGGTGTGGGGCGGGGCAATGTATTTGTCGTGAATATCCTTGCCGAAGCTGCGAATGCGCTTGTCCAGTTCCTTGGCAGCAGTTTCCACTGCCGCCCGGTCGCCCACATCGTAGGCGGCCAGCAAAGCGGAATAAGCGTCCGAGGGAAACTTGGCGTCGATGGGCAGCCATACCTGACCGTCACCATCGCCGGGCAGCCGCAGGGCGAATTCCACCCGGTCCGAACTGCCGGGCACAGTGGCCACATTTTCCGCAAACTGTTCCGGAGCCAGAATCTCGTGCAGGATGGCCCCCAGCTGAATCTCGCCCAGAATGCCCCGGGTTTTAACATTGCTCAGAACCTTCTTCAAATCGCCCACTCCGGCAGCCAGAGTGCGCATCTCGCCCAGCCCCTTGTAGACCATTTCCAGCTGCTGACTCACCAGACCAAAGCTCTTCTGCAGCTTGTCCTCCAGCGTTTTCTGCAGCTTTTCGTCCACAGTCTGCCGCATCTCGTTCAGGCGCCGGTCGTTGCTGGCCTGCATGGAGTTCAGCCGGACCTCCATGGTGGTGCGAATGCTCTCCAGCTTCTGCTCAGTCTGGTTGGCGCCCGCCTGCATGCCGGCCATTACACGGCCGCTCAGCTCCTGGCGGGTCTGGCGGATTTCCGCCAGCAGATCCTGCCGAACCTTTTCCAGATCCTCCCCGGACAAATCGCTCTGCGGCGGGCGGCGCAGCAAAGCCAGAAGACTGAACACGCAGGCCAGAGCGGCCAGCACAAGAGTTGCGATTTCCATATTTTTCTCCTTTAAAAAAGGGGATAACCCATCCCCGAACTTCATAGATATAAGTATAAAAGGTTTGCCGGGGCAAATCAACAATGGAAAACGAGGGGATCGGATATGAAAGCATCCATGAAACGAAAGCGTATTTTCTGGCTGGCCGCGTGGGGCGTATGCTGTGCAGGCGTGGCAGGAGCAATGATCTGGGCTGCCGGCCAGAGTGCGGTGTGCAGCAACGCGGATCTTACCAATGTGCCGGTGGTGCCTGCGGTGGCGGCACAAAGCAATGCGCCGGAAGGCGAGAAGAGGGTGTTTCTGACCTTTGATGATGGCCCCAGTGCCACCACGGAATCGGTGCTGGATATTTTAAAGGAAAAGCAGGTCTGCGCCACTTTTTTTGTGGTAGGGGCGGAGAACAACCAGAAATATCTGCCGCTGCTGCAGCGCATGACCGCAGAGGGGCATCAGATCGGCCTTCACAGCTGCACCCACAGCTACAAGACCATTTACGAAAGCACCACCGCCTTCTGGGCGGACATCAAGCAGCTGCGCCAGACCATTGAACCCTATGTGGATCTGGATACCGTGCACTGGCTGCGGTTCCCCGGTGGCAGTACCAACACGGTAAGCCATAAATACGGCGGCAGCGGAATCATGAAATCTCTGAAGGAACAGGCGGAGGAAAAAGGCTACCGGTATGTGGACTGGAACGTTTGCGCCGAGGATGCAGCGGGCGGGCATCCCAGTGCCGAGACAATCTATGAAAATGTGGTGAATGAAGCGGAAGGAAAGACCACCTGCGTGGTGCTGATGCACGATACCAAAGCCACGAAAAATACGGTGAAGGCATTGCCGGATATCATTGACTGGTTTGCGGAAAACGGCTATCGGTTCTGCGGCATCAGTGAACTGGATCAGCAGATTTGAAAACAGAAGGGGCGGAGCAGTCAGTGTTTCGCCGCCTGTTCTTAACCCCGGCCAGATCCGGGGTTTTTCTTTGTAAATTTTTTTGGAACTTTGTCGGGAAACGGCGCATTCTCGTTGTAAAGCGCGATAAAATATTGTATGATAACCTAGTGCAATACCGCATAATTCCAGAATAGGGGAGCATGCGGTGCTGCCAAAATATTTGCCCAGGATTCCACACAAAACGCGGAAAGGAAACGGCAGGATGTTCGGATATGTCACCCCGGAGAAACCGGAGATGAAAGTGAAGGAGTTCGAGAGCTACCGGGCCATGTACTGCGGGCTGTGCAAGCAGCTTAAGGCGGATTACGGCTTTTTGCCCCGGATGCTGCTGAACTACGATCTGGTCACAGTGGCGCTTCTGGCCGACGGCCTTTCCGGCGAGACCGGCAGCCCCTGCCAGGAACGGTGCATCGCCAATCCTCTGCAGAAACGCTGTATGCAGAAGGGTACCCAGGGCCTGCGGCTGGCGGCTTCGGGGCTGGTGCTGCTCAGCTGGTACAAGCTGGTGGATGACGAGGCGGACGAGACCTTTTTCAAGCGGTTGGCGGCCCGTACACTGCGGCTTTTGCTGCGGCGAGCCTACAAGCGGGCGGCGGCAGCCTACCCCGGAATCGACGCGGAGCTGGCCCGGCAGACCGAGCTGCAGCAGCAGGTGGAGAAAAAGCAGACCACCTTTTATGACGAAGCAGCCGAGCCCACCGGGAATATGACGGCTCAGATTCTGGCCGCCTGCGCCGAAACACCGGAGCAGGAACGTGTGCTGCGCCGGTTGGGTCTGTTTCTGGGCAAGATTCTCTATTGGCTGGACGCGGCGGAGGACTATGAAGAGGACCGGGAAAAGCACCGGTACAATGTGTTTGTGCAAAACGGCCTGAGCAAAGAACAGGCCGTGGAGCAGGCCAGGCTGCAGTGCAGGCTGGCAGCGGGCGAGGTGGCCCGTTGCTATAATCTGCTGGAGCTGCGGCTGAACCGCCCTATTTTGGATAATATTATTTTTCTTGGCATTCCCGGCAGCATCCAGCGGGCGGGAATGCCGGCCCGCGGCGCACGGCGCGGCGGTTTGAACTGAATGGGAGAAGGAGAAAAGAAATGGACGCATATCAGGTATTGGGCCTTGCGCGGGGCGCAAGCGAAGAGGAAGTAAAAGCGGCCTACCGGGCGCTGGCGCAAAAGTATAACCCGGAGAATTACGAGGCAGGCCCCCTGCGGGAGGACGCCGAACGCAAGATGAACCAGATCAACGAGGCGTTTGATACGGTAATGAGCGAGCTGCGCACCGGTACCGCCGGCAGTGGTGCACAGAATCCCTATGGCGAACAGAATCCCGGCCAGCAGCAGAACGGAGGCCATCAGGGCGCGACCGGCAGCTACCCGGAGATCCGGGCATTGATCCGTGCCGGTCGGGCGGACGAGGCTCTGGCTCAGCTGCAGAGCATTCCCAACGGTCCCGCCAGTGCCGAGTGGAACTTTTTGATGGGCAGTGCCTACTATTACAAGGGCTGGATGAACGAGGCCCTTCGTTATTTCCAGCAGGCCTGCCGGCTGGATCCCGGCAACCGGGAATATGCGGCTGCCCTGCACAATCTGCAGAGCAGCGCTCAGGGCCAGATGCCCGGTAACCCCTATGAACCCTATGGCGGCGCGCAGGCCAATGCGGTGGGCTGCAGCTGCTGCGATATGTGCATGGCCATGTATTGCATGGATCTTTGCTGCAGCTGCGGCGGGCAGGGGTGCTGCTGACATGCGTCGGCGTCAAAGTGGCCGGATCGCTTTGTGCGGTGTGATGTGCGGTCTTTCCATCGTATTGATGCTCAGCGGCAGCATCATCCCATTTGCCACCTTCTGTGCTCCGGCCATGAGCGGCCTTCTGCTCATGCCGGTGGCCGTGGAATGCGGGATGCGTCTGGCCTGGGTGTGCTATGGCGCCATCAGTGCGCTGGCAGTACTCTTCGTGCCGGACAAGGAAATGGCGGCGATTTTCGTCTTTCTGTTTGGCTGTTATCCGCTGCTGAAAGCCTATATTCAGCGCATTCCCGGCAGGGGATTGCAGTTTCTGGTGAAAGCCGGTTTTTTCAACGGCACTGTGCTGGCCATGTACGGCATGCTGCTTTTCATTTTCCCGATGCCGAGCCTTGTGGAGGAGTTTGCACAGACAGCACAGTGGATGCTGGCGGCACTGCTGGTTATGGGCAACGTCTGCTTCTGGATTTATGATGTGGCGTTGAACAATGTCCTGCATGTCTATGTGCTCAAAATGCAGCCCCGTTTGCGGCGGATGCTGTGAATTGAAAGCGGAAGAGCAATGAGAAGGAATTTGATTTTAACGGAGGAAACAGTGTGAATAAATGGCGGCCGAACCACCGCTTCTTTTCCAGTCTGGCGGTGGTTCTGATTGGAATTACCTTTTATCTGGCCATGTCCAATCTGGATCTGGTGCATGGCGCGCTGAAAACGGTGCTGGATGTTCTGGCTCCCTTTATCTGGGGCTTTGTTGTGGCCTATCTGCTGGATGCCCCGGTGCGCTGGTTTGAAAAGAAACTGGGTGGCCGGCGAATTCTGAGCATTCTGATCAGCTATCTGCTGGCGGTTGCTGTGCTGGTGGTGCTGCTCAGCTTCGTAATTCCCCAGCTGGTGCAGAGCGTGAGCATGCTCATCAACAATGCTTCGGGGTACCTGAACAACCTGAACGGAGTGGTGAACAACTGGGGCAACCGGCTGAACATCGATCCGGAGGTTACCTCCGGCATGCTGGTTTCCTACGCCGATCTGATGAATCAGGCCACCCAGCTGGTTACAAAGTTTATGCCGGAAATCCTCAATTACGGCATGGCGGTGGGCAGCGGCGTAGTGAGCGCACTTACGGCCTTCATTGCCTCGGTTTACATGCTGATGGACAAGCACAAGCTGCTGGGCCAGCTGCACAAGATCACCTATGCCTTCCTGCCGCTGCCCAAGGCCCGGCGGGTGCTCACGGTCTGCAGCCACGCCAATCAGGTGTTCAGCGGTTTCATCATTGGCAAAATCATCGACAGCGCCATCATCGGTGTGATCTGTTTTGTGGGCATGAGCCTGCTGGGCATGCCCTTCACTCTGCTGATCAGCGTGATTGTGGGTGTTACCAATGTGATTCCCTTCTTCGGGCCGTTCATTGGTGCGATTCCCAGCGTGATGATTCTGCTGATGGCGAGCCCCATCGATGCCATCAAGTTTGCCATCTTCGTTCTGGCGCTTCAGCAGTTCGACGGCAACATTCTGGGCCCCAAGATTCTGGGCGATTCCACCGGCCTCTCCGCGATCTGGGTGCTGGTGGCAATCATTGTGGGCGGCGGCCTGTTCGGCTTTGCCGGCATGGTGGTGGGTGTGCCCACCTTTGCGGTGCTCTACTCGCTCACCAGCGATTTCCTGGCCGACCGGCTGAAGGCCAAGGGCATCACCGCAAACGGCGAGCCTCTGGAGCCGGAAATGGTTGATTCCGAGGAGGAAACGACCACGGAAAAGCAATAAGCAAAACGCGCACAGAGATTTCACTCTGTGCGCGTTTTTTTGGTGGGATTTTCGACAAATCTATGATATACTGGGGAAACAGAAACAGATGCCTTTTGGGCATAAAGGAGAGAACACGATATGTGGTTTGACGAAGCGGTAATTTATCAGATCTATCCGCTGGGGCTGTGCGGCGCGCCTGCGGAAAATGACGGGGTGCAGGAGCACCGGATTCTGCGGGTGCTCGACTGGGTGGAGCACATCAAAGCCCTCGGAGCGGACACCGTGCTGTTCAACCCGTTGTTTGAGAGCGACCGGCATGGCTACGATACCCGCGATATGACCCGGGTAGATTGCCGGCTGGGCACCAACGAGGACTTTGCAAAGGTTTGCGCGGCGCTGCATGAGGCTGGTCTGCGCGTCATGCTGGACGGCGTGTTCAACCATGTGGGCCGGGGCTTCTGGGCCTTCCAGGACGTGCGGGAGAAAAAGTGGGACAGCCCCTACAAAGACTGGTTCCACGTCAGCTTCGACGGCAACACCGAATACAACGACGGGTTCTGGTATGAAGGCTGGGAAGGCCACAACGAGCTGGTCAAGCTGAATCTTCACAACCCGGCGGTGGTGGATTATCTGTTCCGTTCCATTCGCGGCTGGGTGGAACAGTTCGACATCGACGGTCTGCGTCTGGACGTGGCTTACAGTCTGGCTCCGGAGTTCTTAAAGCAGCTGCGCAGCTTTACTGCCGGCCTGAAGGCGGATTTTGCGCTGATGGGCGAGACCCTGCACGGGGACTACAACCGCTGGATGAACGATGAGATGTGCCATTCCGTCACCAACTATGAGTGCTACAAAGGGCTGTATTCCAGCTTCAACTGCATGAATATGTTCGAGATCGGCCACAGCCTGGCCCGTCAGTTCGGCCCCGAGCAGTGGACCCTCTATAAGGGTAAGCACCTGCTGGCCTTTTTGGACAATCATGACGTGGAGCGCATCGCCAGCATTTTGCAGAACAGGGAGCACCTGCGCCCGGCCTATGGCCTTCTGTTCGGTATGCCCGGAACTCCGGCGGTATACTATGGCAGCGAGTGGGGCATCGAGGGCAAAAAGAGCGACGGTGATGCCGCTCTGCGCCCGGCCATCGAGCTGCCTCAGGAAAATGAGCTTACCGAGTGGATTGCCAAACTGGCGGCTGCGCACAAGGCAAGCAAGGCTTTGTGCTACGGCAGCTACCGTAATGTGATGCTGACCAACCACCAGATTATCTTTGAACGCAAATTTGAGGATGAGCGGGTTCTGGTGGCGGTGAATGCCTCCGGCGACACCTACACTGCCCATTTCGATGCTCAGGCAGGCCGTGCGGTGGATCTGATCACCGGCGCGGACCACGACTTCGGCGGCGGCAGCCAGATGCCGCCGTATAGCGTGGCCTTCTGGCGCACCGAGTAAGCTTGCCGCTTGATTTCATCATCAGAAAGGAATAACCCACATGCCTTATATTCATATTGTGACCAACGCTTCCATTCCGGACAATACCGAGGAGATGCTGAAAACCCAGCTGGGCCGTGCCATCGAGATTCTGCCCGGTAAAAACGAGAACTGGCTGATGCTGAACTTCACCGGTGATGCCCGCCTGTGGTTTGCCGGCAGCGACGCTCCGGCGGCACTGGCAGAGGTGAGCCTGTACGGTGGCGCCCGTTATGACGCATACGACGATCTGACCAGCCGGATCACCGAAATTCTGGAAAGTACACTGGATGTACAGCCGGACCGCATCTATGTGAAATATGCGGAAACGGAATTCTGGGGCTGGAACGGCAGTAATTTCTGATTGCCGCCCATTTGAATAAAAGTGGATGGACCGCCTGCGGAGAAGAAAATCTCTCCGCGGGCGGTTTTCTGTTTTTGCCTGCCTTGACAAGGCCGTTCCACCGCCGTATAATCAAAAACGCAACTGGTTCTACCAGTTGCGCAATGCCTGAATAAAGTGGGGAAGTAGAATGAAGTTTTTAAAACAAACGGCCCGCATTCTCGCCATCTCCTTTGTGGGCGAGGTGCTGAAAGCGGTGATCCCGCTGCCAATCCCGGCCAGTGTATATGGACTGGTCATCCTGCTGGTGCTGCTGTGTACCGGGCTGCTCCGGGTAAGCCAGGTGCGGGAAGCGGCGCTGTTTCTTATCGAGATCATGCCGGTGATGTTTATTCCGGCGGCGGCGGGCCTTACCGATGCCTGGCCCAGCCTTGCGCCGGTGTTCTGGCCGGTGGCGCTTACCGTTGTGTTCACCACGGTTCTGGTGATGGTGGTCACCGGCCGGGCAACCCAGTTTGTGATCCGAAGGGGAAGGGGGAAGAAGGATGCGTGAGTTTTTTGCTTCGTCCATGTTCTATGGGGCGGTAGTCAGCCTGCTGGCCTATGAACTGGGCCTTGTGCTGAAAAAGAAGTTCCGGCTTGCAGTGCTCAACCCTCTGCTGATTGCGGTAATCTGTGTAATCGGAGTGAATCTGGTGCTGGGAGTGGATTACCAGAGCTACAACGCCAGCGGGCAGTATCTGTCCTACCTGCTCACTCCCGCCACGGTCTGCCTGGCGGTTCCCCTGTATGAGCAGCTGAGCCTGTTGAAAGAGAATCTGAAGGCGGTGGTCTGTGGCATTGTGTCCGGCATTCTGGCCAGCCTTCTGGGCGTTCTGGCCTGCGCAAAGCTGTTCGGGCTGGATCACGAGCTGTATGTGACGCTGTTGCCCAAGTCCATCACCACGGCCATTGGTATGGGTGTATCGCAGGAGCTGGGCGGCATTGTCACCATTACCGTGGCCTCCATCATCATCACCGGCATTCTGGGCAATGTGATCGCGGACGGTGTGTTCAAGCTGTTCCGTATCCAGGAGCCTGTGGCGAAGGGTCTGGCGCTTGGCAATTCCGCCCATGCTATCGGCACCGCCAGAGCCATGGAGCTGGGCGCGGTGGAAGGCGCCATGAGCAGTCTGGCCATTGCGGTGGCAGGCCTGCTCACTGTGGTAGGCGCCTCGGTGTTTGCGCAATTCATGTAACATGCGGAGGGGATAACCATGAAACAACCATTGATTGTGGCGGTAGGTCGTCAATACGGAAGCAGCGGCCGGCTGGTGGGCGCGAAACTGGCGGAACGCCTTGGCGTGGATTTTTACGACAAGGAAAAGCTGATGACCATTGCCCGCAGCACGCCGGATTACAGCGAGGTCAAGTCTTTTTATGAAGAACGCCCGGTGAACAGCCTGCTCTATGCCATTGCCATGAATGAGGAACCTGCCGTAACAAGTGAAACGGTATTCCGCCGGATCCGCGCATTGATGCAGGATCACAGCGGCGTGCTGATTGGCCGGTGCGGCAACGTGATCTTCCGCCCGGATGCAAACGCCGTGAGTGTGTTTATCCATGCTGATCCCGAAATTCGCTGCCAGCGTATCGCTCAGCTGGAGAATATCTCGCTGAAAAAGGCAGCGGTGCGCATGCAGGAAGTGGACGAGGAGCGAACCGAGTTCCACAAATATTTCACCGGCGAGCAGTGGGGTCAGGCCGAGGGCTACGAGCTTTGCCTGGACAGCGGCATCCTTGGTGTGGATGGCTGTGTGGAAATGATTCTCAACTATCTGCGCTGGAGGGGATTGCTGGATGAAAACGAAGCCACCGGCAGATGAGGAAAAAAACACCGCCCGCACCTATGATCTGGTGCTGGAATACCTGAAGGGGCAGATTCTGGAGGGAAAGCTGACTCTGGGGGCAAAGCTGCCCTCAGAACGCAGCCTGATGGCAGAGCTGGGGCTTAGCCGTAACTCGGTGCGGGAGGCGCTGCGCCAGCTGGAAAACATGGGCTTTGTGCGCAGTGTGCATGGGCAGGGCAGTTTTCTTGTGAACGAGGCAGGGCAGGGGTTCTCCTCCATTCTTTCCATGATGCTTCTGCTTCGCCAGAGCGACCGGGGGGAATTTTTTACCCTGCGCGAAAGTCTGGAGGCGGCGGCCTATGAACGGGCAGTGCGCCTTGCACCCCCGCAGCCGCTGCTGGAAATGGAACAGGCGGTGCAGGCAATGGAGCAGGCGCAGGAGCCGGGTCAGCTGGAGCAGGCTGAGAGCCGGTTCCACCGGAGCCTCATTGAGGCGGGGCAAAACCAGCTGATTGCTGTAATCATGGAGGCGCTTTCCAGCCAGGGCGATTTGTACCGCAGAGAGACGCTGGCCCAGTTGGACGAAGCCACCCGTGCCCCGCTGCTGGATACCCACCGCCGGATTCTGAAGGCGATTCAAACCAACGACACTTCTCTGGGCCGCGCCGCGCTGGCGGAACACTTCCGATTGATCCAAACGACGGACGCAGCTTCATGCACAGACGGGTGAAGTTGTTCTGTAATGGAATAAAATTCGTAAAAAGGCAGGGCGTTCCAGAAAAGCGCCCTGCCTTTTGCTGTGAGCAACAGGATTTTGACCGATCAAAAGCAGACAAAGACAGCCGGGGGCGATGTTGCGAATTGTCGACAAGAAGAGAGCGTATGTATGGCATACGTTTCTTTTCCTTACGGCTCCGTTCCCTGTAATGTGGGGCCTGTCGCTGATTTTTTCCTACAAAATTGAGGACTATGCCCGCCCGGGATTTGTGATCACAAACAGTCAGGTCTGGTTGTGCTGGGTGGCAGGCTTTGTTTTGCTGCTGGTTATAACAATCATCAGTGCTGCGGCAAAGCGAAGAGCACAATGAAGAGCGCAATGAAATGGAGAAACAAATATCCCCCCGGCTAATGGCCGGGGGGATATTGTTGTTTACAGGCTCGCCTGATAAGCAGCCACATCAAAGGAATCCAAAACGGAATCCTTTTTCAGATACAGCGGATGGTGAGGATGTCCCTTCACCGAGGGCTTGCCTGCCTGATACCACACCGCGTCAAACTGCCGGCCCAGCTCCATCATATCCGCCAGGCACTGCTTCAGGTAGGGGCGCTTTTCGATGATGGTGCCCCAGGCCGCCCACAAAGCCGGGTGCTCACCGCTGCACTCCAGCACCCAGCGGAAGGCGTTCATGTTCTCTCTGTGCATAGGCTCGTTGAACCCCCTGTCCATCTGGTTCGGATTGGTGGCCCGCTGAGCATACACGTTAAACATGATAAAGGAGTCAAAGCCGTTGCCCAGCGCAATGCGCTGCACGGATTTCAGGGTGTTGTCCAGTGCGTCGGGAGCGGCGGTGGAGGGATTGATGCCGATGGTAATCAGCGGGCGCTTGCCAACCGTGCCCAGAATGTACCGGTATTCCGAATAAAAATCCGGGATGTACAGCCACCGGCTCCGGTCATATTCGGCGCTCTGGTCCCGGTGCTCCATGGCTTGCTGAAAGGTAAGAATCTCAAGCTGCCGCGTTTCGCAGGCGGGAATGTGCATGGAAAGATACCTCCTTGATGAAAGAAAAATGCCCTGGGCAGGCGGGAAAATCACCCGGCTTGCCACGGGGCATTCGGTTCAGAATAAGGCGGTGGACCAGAAAACGGCCCCGGCGATGAAGATCACCGCAACGATCAAAAGAAAGCCGAGCAGATAGCCGGCGGTCAGATGCTCGCGGAACATCCGGGTCCACTCCTTCGGTGGTTTTGCACCTTTCATAAACCCGTGCGGCTTACTTCAGCAGCGCCTGCACCGCGTCAGCTGCAGCGTTCAGGTACTGGCCGCCATACACCTCGATCAGGCCCTGGTCGGCGCACTCTGCCAGCTTGGGGTCGATGGGGCACTTGGCCAGAACGGGGATGTTGTACTTGGCGGCAACATCGTCCACATGGCTTTCGCCGAATACCTTGATCTGCTTGCCGCAGTCCGGGCATTCCACATAGCTCATGTTTTCCACCACGCCCAGAATGGGAATGTTCATCATCTGAGCCATCTTCACGGCCTTGCCCACGATCATGCTCACCAGCTCCTGCGGGCTGGCAACCACGATGATGCCGTCCACGGGCAGGGTCTGGAACACGGTCAGGGGAACGTCACCGGTGCCCGGAGGCATGTCCACGAACAGGAAGTCCACGTCCTGCCAGATCACGTCCTGCCAGAACTGCTTCACCGCGCCGGCGATCACGGGGCCACGCCATACGACGGGGTCCTCCTCGTGCTCCAGCAGCAGGTTGATGCTCATCACATCAATGCCCATGCGGCTTTCGATGGGCCAGATGCCGTTCTCATCGCCCATGGCACGGCCATGAATGCCGAACAGCTTGGGGATGGAAGGGCCGGTGATGTCGGCGTCCAGAATGCCCACGCCGTAGCCGCGGCGGCGCATCTCCACGGCCATCAGGGCGCTGGTCATGCTCTTGCCAACGCCACCCTTGCCGCTTACCACACCGATTACCTTTTTAATGCTGCTCAGTTTGTGGGGGGCCTCATGGAAATCCTGAGGATTCTGACGGCTGGAGCAGTTTTGACTGCAGCTGCTGCAATCATGCGAACATTCGCTCATGATTCGTTTCTCTCCTTTTTTCTATTACAGCTCGGCAATGATGCCGCTCACCAGATTCTGCAGCACCTGTGCGCGCTGGTTGGCGATCTCGATGACTTCATCACCGGAAAGCTTCTTCTTTTCAATGCCCGCGGCCATGTTGGTGATCAGGCTCATGGCCAGAACCTTCAGCCCGCAGTGGCTGGCGGCGATCACCTCGGGCACGGTGCTCATGCCGACCGCATCCGCACCCAGGGTGCGGAAGGCCCGGATCTCGGCGGGGGTCTCGTAGCTGGGGCCCATGTAGCCCAGATACACGCCCTTCTGCAATGCAACGCCCTGCTTTTCGGCCACCTGCAGCGCCAGCTCACGCAGCGCCGGGGTGTAGGCAAAGGTCATGTCGCAGAAGCGGGGGCCGACAGCTTCGTCGTTGGGGCCGGTCAGGGGATTGGCGCCCATAAAGTTGATGTGATCCTCCAGCAGCATCAGATCGCCCACCGAGAAGCTGGTGTTCACACCGCCCGCGGCGTTGGTCAGGATCAGGGTTTCCACGCCCAGGGCCTTCATCACCCGGATGGGGAACACGATGTCCTGCATGGAGTGGCCTTCGTAGTAATGCAGACGGCCCTGCATGCACAGCACCTGCTTGCCTGCCAGCTGCCCGGCCACAAAGCGGCCCACATGACCCGGCGCGGTGGAGACCGCAAAGCCCGGAATCTCGCTGTAAGGCACATACACCGGTGCTTCGATGCGGTCGGCAAGTCCGCCCAGACCGCTGCCCAGTACGATGCCCACAGTGGGCGTTTCGGGCAGGCGGCTGCGCAGCAGGTCGGCCGCCTGCTGAATGGTTTCCATCATCATTGTAAATCCTCCTGCGGCCCGCCGCCAAATGCGAACGGGCAAAGTGAAAGTGTCCGCTAATGATTTTACCACACCTGTCAACAAAAGAAAAGAAGCTGCCAATAAACCAAAGAAAGGAGCCCTGCGCCGGGCATACAGAACCGCCCCAAAGCATACCCATAAACCAGACGGCTTGTGCCAAAAGAAAGGGTGGGCCCATGGGCAGACTGAAAACCTATTTGAAGAATGTGGCAATCCTCACGGTTACCGGGCTGGGGCTGCGGGCGGCGGGCATGTTTTTCCGGGTATACATTGCCGCACGCATCGGGGCCGAGGGAATGGGCCTGTATCAGCTGATCTTCACGCTTTACAGCCTGTGCATCACGGTGGCCACCGCGGGCGTATCGGTGGCGGCCACCCGGCTGGCTGCGGAGGAGCTTGCCCGCCCCCGGCCCGGCCGGGCCAAGGGAGTATTAGGCAGGGTGATGGGGCTGGCGCTGGCCTTCGGTCTTGCGGCGGGGGCGGTGCAGCTGGTTCTGGCCTGGCCCGCCGCCCGCTTCTGGCTGGGGGATGTGCGGGCCGCGCCCTCGCTGGCATTGCTGGCGCCCAGTTTACCCTTTATGGCGGTGGGCTCGGCGGCTCGGGGGTACTTCTTTGCCCGCCGCAAGGTGGGCCCCAATGTGGTCAGCCAGATCTTCGAACAGATCATTCGCATTGCTTTGGTACTGCTGATTCTTCCCGGCGCGGTGCAGAAAGGCGTGCAATACGCCTGCGCTGCGGTGCTGGTGGGCAGCATGGTCAGCGAGGTGGCCTCCACACTGCTGGTGATGTGGTACTACCGGCGGGATCTGAACCGGACCTTCGGCGACGCCCCGGCCCAGGTGCCCAGGGGAACCTCCGGGCGGATCTGGCGCATTCTGGCCCCGGTGGAGGGAGGCCGCTGCCTGGACAGTGCCCTCCACACGGTGGAAAACACGCTGGTTCCCGCCTTTCTGCTGGCCTTTCTGGGCAGCCGGGAGGAGTCGTTGGCCCAGTTCGGTGCGCTTAAGGGCATGGCCATGCCGGTGCTGCTGTTTCCGTTTTCCTTTCTCACCCCGCTGGCCACCCTGCTGATGCCGGAGGTCACCGAAGCCCACATTCTGGGCCGACAGAAAACGCTGGAAACACTGGTGGGACGCATCATGCTGTTCACCACCACCTTTTCGATGCTGGCCGGGGGGCTGATCGCCCTGTATGCCTATCCACTGGGGCGGCTTCTTTATCACGATGAGACCATCGGCTTTTATCTGGCGGTGCTGGCCCCGGTGCTGCCGGGCATGTATCTGGACGCCATGGGCGATTCTATTTTAAAGGGCCTGGGTGAGGAGGTGGCCACCTTCCGTTACAGCATCTGGGATTCCCTCATCCGCATCGGGCTGGTGATTCTGCTCATGCCCCGCATGGGAATGAAGGGCTTTCTGTTCGTGATGATCTGCTCCAACGTGCTGTCCGCGCTGCTGAACATCTTCCGCATTGAAAAGGTGGCCCACATCCGCACCCGCTGGTACCGGTGGTTTGTGCAGCCTGCGCTGATTTTCCTGATTTCGGCGGTTCTGGGGCAGGGGGCCCTGCGCCTGATGGGAGTGAGTGGCGACTGGCAGCAGCTGCTGCTGGGCTGCACGGTCACCGGCGGGCTTTACTGTCTTTTGATGCTGCGTTTTGGCCTGTGGGATGCGGTGCAGGCTATTCTGGCCCGGCGGAAGCCCGCGGGCAGCGTCGCCTGAATTTGTGGGCGTTTTGCCTATACAAACAGCTGATTTTATGGTATAGTGTATAAGTTAAATCGCCGCCGGGTGCCCGGAGCCGTAAGAGGCTGGCCGGGAGAATAGGGAAATGGGTGCAATGCCCATGCGGGACCGCCGCCGTAAAGGCTGAGTTCCGGCAGAAAAAGCCACTGGGAAGATTATTTCCCGGGAAGGCGCTGCCGGTGCGCGCAAGGCCTGAGCCGGAAGACCTGCCCGACGGACGAATCACTGCCAAAGGCAGGAACCCCCGCGCCGGACGGACCAAACGTGCGCAGGGCAAGGCATCGGCTGCTGAGCCGGTGTGTGTTGTACGTTTCCGGGCCTTTCTTCGCTTTGCCATCCGGCAAGGCGGGAAGGGCCTTTTTCTTTGCGCGGCGGCAAAGCCCGCTGTTTGGATAAGGAGGAGCAATGCTCGAAGTGATGATCGCCGCCCCGGCTTCCGGCAGCGGCAAAACTTCCGTCACCTGCGGCCTGCTGCAGGCGCTGAAAGACCGGGGCCTTGCCCCCGCAGCCTTCAAGTGCGGGCCGGATTACATCGACCCCATGTTCCATCGCTCGGTTCTGCAGGTGTCCAGCCGGAATCTGGATGTGTTTCTCGCCGGGGAAGAGCGGGTGCGGGAGCTGTACCGCCGCCACACGGCAGGCTGCGGTGCGGCGGTGTGCGAGGGTGTGATGGGCTTTTACGACGGCATGACCTTCGGCGGCGACAGGGCAAGCGCCTGGGATGTGGCCCGCCTGCTGGAGCTCCCGGTGCTGCTGGTGTTGCACCCCTACGGTTCCAGCCTGACACTGGCGGCTCAGGTGAAGGGGATGCTCTCCTTCCGGAAGGACAGCCGCATCAGGGGCCTGTTTTTGAACCGGTGCAGCGCCGGATTGTATGCCGCACTCAAGCCCATGCTGGAAGAGGAGACCGGCGTGCCAGTGCTGGGCTATCTGCCTGAGCTGGAGCAGGCGTCCCTGTCCAGTCGGCATCTGGGTCTGGTCACCGCCGGTGAGGTGGAAGATCTTGCCCAGCGGGTGCAGGCCATTGCGGCCTGCCTGGAAACCACACTGGACTGGCCCCGCTTTCTCGCGGTTTACCAGACCGGGCGGCAGCCGGAGCCCGCGGCCACGGAGCAGTCCTGCGAGAATGGCCCGGTGATTGCCGTGGCGCGGGACGAAGCCTTCCAGTTTTACTATGAGGAAAGTCTGGATGCTCTGCGCCGGGCCGGGGCACAATTGCGCTATTTCAGCCCGCTGCACGATACTGCGCTCCCGGCCGGAGCGGCGGGGCTTTATCTGGGCGGCGGTTACCCGGAGCTGCACGCCAAGGCCCTCAGTGAAAACCACCCCATGCGGCACGCCATCCGTGCGGCGATGGAACAGGGAATACCCACCGTGGCAGAGTGCGGCGGCTTTTTGTATCTGGGCCAGAGTCTGGAGGATGCGAACGGTGAGGTCTGGCCCATGGCCGGGGTGCTGCCCGGCGAGGGCCACAAGACCGGCGGACTGGTGCGGTTCGGCTACAACCGGCTGACCGCACAGAGCGACAGCATGCTGCTGCGCACCGGCGAGACCACCAACGCCCACGAGTTCCATTGCTGGGACAGCACCGAAAACGGCGCGGCCCTGCAGGCAGAAAAGACCTCCGGCGACAGGCGGTGGAACTGCTGTTTTGCCACCCAGAGTCTGTATGCCGGATTTCCGCACCTGTATCTTGCGGGAGATCTGCCGCTGGCCGAGCGTTTTGCGGCAGCGGCAAAGGAATATGCACAGCGGGAGGAGGAACAGGCGTGACACTGGCACAATTGCTGGAACAGATCGAGCCGAAAAACGAAGCGGCAGAGCAGGAAACTCGCCGTCGCTGGAACGCCTGCGCAAAGCCGCTGGGCAGTCTGGGCCTTCTGGAGGATGCGCTGTGCCAGATCGCGTCGGTTACCGGCTCGGCGGACATTGATCTGAACAAAAAAGCCCTGTTGATCTTCTGCGCGGACAACGGCGTTGTGGCCCAGGGTGTGACCCAGACCGGCAGCGAGGTGACGGCCATGGTGGCCCGCGGATTTGCGGAAGGCACCACCCCTGCCTGCCGAATGGCCCGGCGGGCGAACTGTAAGCTGATTCCGGTGGATATGGGTATCAAGGACTTTACCCCGCAGCCCGGTGTGCTGAACCGGCGGGTGGCCAACGGCACCGGCGATATTTCGAAAGGCCCGGCCATGACCCGTGCGCAGGCTGAGCAGGCCATTCTGGCCGGGGCGCTGCTGGTGAAGGACTGTAAGGAGCAGGGCGTGAGCCTTCTGGCCACCGGGGAAATGGGCATTGGCAACACCACCACCGCCAGCGCGGTGGCCAGCGTGTTGCTTGGCTGTGAACCGGAGGCCATCACCGGCCGGGGAGCCGGTCTTTCCGACGAGGGGCTTGCCCGCAAAAAGGCGGCCATCTGCCGGGCTATCCAGATCAATCAGCCAAACCCGGCGGACCCGCTGGACGTGCTGGCCAAGCTGGGCGGCTTTGACATTGCGGGTATGTGCGGCGCATTTCTGGGCGGCGCAGCCTTCGGGGTGCCGGTGCTCATGGATGGCGTCATCAGTGCGGCGGCGGCCCTGCTGGCGGTGCGCCTTTGCCCGGATGCCAGCAAGGCGATTCTGGCCAGCCATGTGTCGGCGGAGCCTGCGGGCGCGCTGCTGCTGAATGCACTGGACAAGCACCCCCTGATCACCGCCGGGCTTCGCCTGGGTGAGGGCACCGGTGCACTGGCGGCCATGCCGCTGCTGGATATGGCCCAGGCAGTGTATGAGGAATCCAACACCTTCGAAAACTACGGCATGGAGGCCTACCAGCCTCAGGGAGGCGAGCCATGTTTACCCTGATCGTGGGCGGCGCGGCCAGCGGCAAAAGCGAATACGCCGAGCAGCTGGCGGTGGCGGCTCCGGCAGCCCGCCGGTTTTATGTTGCCACCATGCAGCCCTGGGGTGAGGAGACGCGCCAGCGCATCGCACGGCATCGGGCCATGCGGGCAGACAAGGGTTTTGAGACGGTGGAATGTCCGCTGAATCTGGCGGGCCTGCAGCTGCCGGAAAAAGGCACAGTACTGCTGGAATGCCTGAGCAATCTGGCGGCCAACGAACGATATGATCTCGCGGGTGCGGGTGAGGATGCCTGCCGGGCCATTCTTGCCGGGGTGGACAGGCTGTGCAGCCAGTGCAGCGATTTGATTCTTGTGAGCAACGAGGTGTTCAGCGGCGGCAGTGATTACGAGGGCGATACGCTGGAATATCTGCGGCTGCTGGCCCGGCTCAACCGGGAGCTGGCTGCCCGGGCAGACAATGTGTGCGAGGTACAGTGCGGCATTGCCCGGTATTACAAAGGAAAGGAGCCCTATCTGCATGATCGTGCTTGAGACCATTGCGGTGGCCTTCGCCATGTTTTCTGCCATTCCGGTGCCCCAGCCGGTGTGGGGGCCCCGCAACATGCGGTATGCCCTGTGCGCGCTGCCCCTGATCGGGGTGGTGATCGGGCTGGCGCAGGCACTGTGGCTGATTGCCGCCAATTGGCTGTGCATGCCGGAAATGCTGCGGGGTGCGGGGCTGTGCCTGATTCCCGTTCTGCTCACCGGGGGCATCCATCTGGACGGCTACGCCGATACCAGTGACGCGCTGGCCAGCTGCGCACCGCCGGAGAAAAAGCAGGAGATTCTAAAAGATCCCCGCTGCGGCGCCTTCGCGGTGATTCGGCTGGGTGTCTGGTTTGTGGCCAGCTTTGCGCTGTGTACTGCGGTGCAGCTGAACGGCCCGGCTCTTGCCTGTTTTGGAATGAGCTTTGTGCTCAGCCGGGCGTTGTCCGGCTGGGCGGTGGCCACCTTCCCGCTGGCAAAAAACACCGGCCTTGCCCACACCTTCGCCACCTCGGCGGACCGGGCGGCAGTGCGCCGGGTGCTGCTGGTGCTGGCAATTCTGCTGGCGATCTGCATGTGTGCGGTGGGGCGGATAGAAGGTGCAGCCATGTCAGCGGCAGCGTTTCTGGTGCTGCTGTACTACCGCCGCATGAGTGACAAACAGTTCGGCGGCCTGTCCGGCGATCTGGCAGGCTGGTTTTTGCAGACCGCGGAACTTTGGATGCTGGCCGCTCTGGTGGCGGTGCAGCTGTTGGAGGCAGCGTTATGATTTTTATCACAGGCCCGCTGTTTGCGGGCAAACGGGACTTTGCCTGCCGCATTCTGAACTGTAAAGCGGAAGAGCTTGCCAGATATGCAGCGTGGGATGTGCAGGAGCTGGTGGGGCAGAAATCCCCGGAAGAGCTGGCGGAGCAGCTGGAAACCTGGCCGGTGGTCATCGCCACCGAGGTGGGCGGCGGCGTGGTGCCGGTGGATGCAAAGCAGCGGGCCGACCGGGAAGCGGCGGGCCGTCTGGCCTGCCTGCTGGCCCAGCGGGCAGACACTGTGGTGCGGGTCTTCTGCGGCCTGCCCATCTTATTAAAAGGAGAATTGCCGGAATGAACATCTATCTGCTTCGCCACGGCGAAACGGAATACAACAAACAAAAACGTTATCAGGGCACACTGGATATCCCCCTGAGCGCCGAGGGCCTTGCCCGACTGCAAAAGGCGCCCATCTCGCCCAGAGTGGTCTACATTTCCCCCCTGATCCGCGCCCGCCGCACCGCCGAGATCCTCTTCCCGGAAGCCCGGCTGGTGGAGGTGGAGAATCTGAAAGAGATGTGTTTCGGCGTGTTTCAGGGCCGCAACTACATTGAGATGGAAAAGGACCCGGACTACATTGCCTGGGTGGGAGAGGATTGCACCGGCCGCTGCCCCGGCGGCGAGACCAAGGCGGAGTTCACTCAGCGTACCTGTGAGGCCTTCTGCCGCCTGCTGGAGGATGTACTGGCAGCTGGCAAGGAAGAGCTGGTGATTCTGGCCCACGGCGGCACCCAGATGGCTCTGATGGAGCAGTACGGCCTGCCGAAAAAGGATTATTACAGCTGGTGCGGCCCCAACGGCGGCGGCTATCTGGTGACCACCGATGCCGAGCGCTGGCACAAGGAGCACACGCTGGAATACCAGAGCACGGTGTGTTATGAAAGGGGCGGGCAGGAATGACGATTTTGCTGGCCGTTTTGCTGGGCTTTTGTGTCGACCTGATTCTGGGCGACCCCCGCTGGATGCCCCACCCGGTGGTGTACATGGGTAAGGCCATCACCCGGCTGGAGCGGCTGCTGCGCCGCCTTCTGCCGGATACGCCTCGCGCTCTGTTCTGGGGCGGCGTGGTGCTGGCGGCGGTTCTGCCGCTGGGAACGCTCGCTTTCAGCGCAGGTGTCATCTGGCTGGCAGGCCGGATTCATCCCGCACTGGGCTTTGCGGTGCAGGTGCTGTGGTGCTGGCAGGCGCTGGCGGTGAAGGATCTGCGGGTGGAGACCATGCATGTGTATGAACCGCTCTGTAAAGGTGATCTGCTTGCCGCTCGAAAAGCGGTCAGCCGTGTGGTGGGGCGGGACACCCAGTCCCTCACAAGCGAAGGCGTGACCAAGGCGGCGGTGGAAACCATCGCGGAAAACTTCTCGGACGGCGTCATTGCCCCCATGCTCTACCTGCTTATTGGCGGCGCGCCTCTGGGTTTGGCCTACAAGGCCATCAACACCATGGACAGCATGGTGGGCTACAAAAACGACAAATACCTGTACTTCGGCCGGGCCGCCGCAAAACTGGACGACGCGGCCGGATACATCCCCGCCCGGCTGTCCGCTTTGTTCTGGATTGCCGCGGCCTTTTTTACCGGAAACAATACGGCGAACGCCTGGCGTATCTGGCGTCGGGATCGGCGCAAGCATGCCAGCCCGAACGCGGCCCAGCCGGAATCCGCCTGTGCGGGTGCGCTGGGGGTTCAGCTGGCCGGCCCGGCCTGGTACTTTGGCAAGCTGCACGAAAAGCCCACGCTGGGCGATGCGCTGCGCCCGGTGGAGGTGGAGGACATCCCCCGCACCAACCGGATGATGCTGGCCGCCAGCCTGTTCGGTCTGGTGGTGCTGGCGGCAGTGCGCTGGGCGGTATTGCTGGCTTTATAAGAAAAAGGAGAATCAACTGCAATGCAGCAAAAACTGACCCATGGCGGCGACTGGGCGGGCTTTGAGGCTGAATACGGCCGCCCGCCGCTGGATTTTTCCGCCAATGTGAGCCCGCTGGGCGTGCCCTGGGCGGTGCGCCGGGCAGTGGCAAAAGCAGCCCGGCAGGCGGCCCGTTATCCGGATCCGCTCTGCCGCCGTCTCACCGAGGCCTTGGCCTTGCACGAGAAGGTGGAGCAGGAGCAGATTCTGTGCGGCAACGGCGCAGCGGATCTGATCTTCCGGGTGGTACTGGCGAAAAAGCCCCGTACAGCCCTTGTCACTGCGCCCACCTTTGCGGAATACGGGCAGGCGCTGGAAACAGTGGACTGCCGGGTGAAGCGGCACATGCTTACCGAAGAAACCGGCTTTGCCGTCACGCCCACGATTCTGGAGGAAATCACTCCGGAGCTGGATATGCTGTTTCTGTGTGAGCCCAATAACCCCACCGGGGCGCTCACCGAACCGGACCTGCTTCGAAAGATTCTGGAGCGGTGTGCGGCCTGCGGTACTCTGCTGGTAGTGGACGAGTGCTTCAACGACTGGCTGGATGATCCCGCAGCCCACACCCTGAAGGGGGAGCTGGGCCGCTTTTCCAATTTGCTGATTTTAAAGGCTTTCACCAAGCTGTATGCCATGGCGGGCCTGCGCTTGGGGTACTGTCTGTGCGGGGACGAAGCCCTGCTGAAGGCAATGGCTCGCTGCGGCCAGCCCTGGGCGGTGTCCGGCCCGGCACAGGAGGCGGGGTTGGCGGTGCTGGGCGAGCACAGGTATGTGGCCCGGCTGCGGGCGGTCATTCAAACCGAGCGTCCCTGGCTGGCCAGTCAGCTGGCAGGGCTTGGACTGAAGGTGCTGCCGGGCAGCGCCAATTATCTGCTGCTGTACAGCGAAAAGGAGCTGGCTATCCCCCTGCGAAAGCTGGGCGTGCTGATTCGGGACTGTTCCAATTATCCCGGCCTTGACAAGGGCTGGTACCGGGTGGCGGTGCGTACCCGGAGGGAAAACCGGCAGCTGATTGCTGCCCTCAGAAAGGTGTGTGGCTGCGGGAATGGCTAAGGCAAAATGTATCATGATTCAGGGCACCATGAGTGGGGCAGGCAAAAGCCTTCTGTGCACCGCGCTGTGCCGCATCTTTGCGCAGGACGGCTGGCGGGTAGCCCCCTTCAAAAGCCAGAATATGGCGCTGAACAGCTGCATTACTGCCGACGGACTGGAAATGGGCCGGGCGCAGGCGGTGCAGGCACAGGCGGCCGGGTGCGAGCCGGACGTGCGGATGAATCCCATCCTGCTCAAGCCCAGCAGCGATACCGGCAGTCAGGTGATTGTGAATGGCGAGGTCTGGGGCGATTACTCGGCGGCGGATTACTTCAAAAACAAAACCTGGCTGATTCCCCATGTGCTGGAGGCCTACAACAGTCTGGCGGAGGAAAACGACATTCTGGTCATCGAGGGTGCGGGCAGCCCGGCGGAAATCAATCTGCGGGAAAACGACATCGTGAACATGGGTCTGGCCGAGCTGGTGGATGCGCCGGTGCTGCTGGCAGGCGACATCGACCGGGGCGGCGTATTTGCTCAGCTGTATGGTACGGTGGCGCTGCTGAACGAAGAGGAGCGCAAGCGGGTCAAGGGCCTGATCATCAACAAATTCCGGGGCGATGTGGGCATTCTGCGCCCCGGCCTTACCCAACTGGAGGAACTTACCGGCCTGCCGGTGGTGGGCGTGATTCCCTATACCCGGGTGGACATCGACGATGAGGACAGTTTGGCCCCCCGGCTGAACGCCCACGAGGCTCACCGGCCGGTGGATGTGGCGGTGATCCGGCTGCCGCACATCTCCAATTTCACCGATTTCTCCCCGCTGGAAAGTCATCCTGCGCTGGGGGTGCGCTATGTGGAGCAGGCTTCCGGGCTGGGTGCGCCGGATCTGATCGTGCTTCCCGGAACCAAAAGCACCATGGCGGATCTTGGCTGGATGCGCCAGAACGGGCTGGAAGCAGCGGTGCGCAAGCTGGCGGCAGCCGGTACCCCGGTGCTGGGCGTCTGCGGCGGCTACCAGATGCTGGGTCAGACTCTGCGGGACCCGGAGGGCGTGGAGCAGGCAGGCGAGATGCGCGGCATGGGCTTGTTGCCCTGCGAGACGGAATTCACCCCCAGCAAGGCACGCACCCGCACGACGGCAAAGGTGATGGCCGGTCCCTTTGCCGGGGCGACCATGGAAGGCTACGAGATTCACATGGGCCGCACAAAACGGCTGGCGGGCCAGCCGCTGTGCCGGCTGGAAAACGGGCAGGAAGAGGGCGCGATGCAGGGCAATGTGTTCGGCACCTATCTGCATGGCCTCTTCGACGAGGGCTCGCTCACCGGGGCGCTGGCAAGCTGGCTGCTGGCCCGCAAGGGCATTGCACAGGAAGCCTTCCGGCCTCAGAGCCACCGGGAATACCAGCAGAGCCAGTATGACCTGCTGGCAGATGCGGTACGCGCCAGCCTGGATCTGGACGCGGTCTATCAGGTTATGGGGCTTGCAAATCCCAATCAAAAGAAATAACGCAAAACACACAGAGCGCGCGGCACTGCCAAAACCGGCAAACCGCGCGCTCTGTGCGTTTTATAGGGGAGAAAACGAAAAATGAGGAGTAATCAAACGTAGAACAGCATATCGCTGTAGGTGGGCAGCGGCCAGACGGAACGGTCCACCAGTTGCTCCAGACGATCGGCCGGGGTACGTACCGCGTCCATGGCCGGGATCAACGTCTGGGCGCACCAGCTTGCGGCAACCGAGGCATCCTCGGCTACCGGGTCGGCCAGACGGCCCTCCAGCTGGTCGGCAGCCTGGATGAGCTGACCGGTGAGGGCGGAAATGTGGCGGGTCAGGGTTTCCTCCTGAGGAACCTCAATGCCCAGCTGCTTCTTGGCATTCACGCCCTGCGTCAGCTCGGTGGCGTAGTGGACGCAGGCGGGCGAGATGCGGCAGCGTACCAGATCCAGCAGGGTAAGTGCTTCAATGCGAATGGCCTTGGCATATTCGTCCAGCAGAATGTCCTGACGGGACTGAATCTCGTCCCGGGTGTAAACACCGTGGCGGGCAAACAGCTCCACATTTTTCTGGTCGGTGTAATGAACCAGTGCCTCGGGGGTGGTGCGGAAATTGGAAAGCCCGCGGCGCGCGGCCTCGACCTCCCAGTCGTGACTGTAGCCGTTGCCGTTGAACAGGATGCGCTGGTGGGCGGTAAGTTCACCGCGAATCAGCTCCAGCAGGGCACGGGGCAGGTCGTCGGCCTGCTCCAGCACGTCGGCAAACTGCCGCAGAGATTCGGCCACAGCGGTGTTCAGCATCACGTTGGTGCAGGCGATGTTGAAGGAGGAGCCGGGCATACGGAACTCAAACTTGTTGCCGGTGAAGGCGAAGGGGCTGGTGCGGTTGCGGTCCGAGGTATCTTTGGGCAGGTTGGGCAGTACCACGGCGCCGGTATCCAGCACGGTGGGGGCATTGGGCTGGCAGGGCTTGCCGGCCACAAGTCAGTCAATCACGGCCTGCAGCTCGTCGCCCACATACATGGAAACAATGGCCGGAGGTGCTTCGTTGGCGCCCAGACGATGGTCGTTGCCCGCACTGGCCACGCTGATACGCAGCAGATCCTGATAATCATCCACCGCTTTGATCACAGCGGTGAGGAACAGCAGGAACTGCGTGTTCTCGGCGGGCGTGGTGCCAGGGTCCAGAAGGTTTTCGCCCCCGTCGGTGGAAAGCGACCAGTTGTTGTGCTTGCCGCTGCCGTTCACGCCCTCGAAGGGCTTTTCATGCAGCAGGCAGGCAAAGCCGTGTCGGTCGGCCACCTTTTTCATCACCTCCATGGTCAGCTGGTTGGCGTCGGTGGAGATGTTGGCGGTGGCGAAGATGGGAGCCATCTCATGCTGGCAGGGGGCCACCTCGTTGTGTTCGGTCTTGGCCAGAATGCCCAGCTTCCACAGCTCCTCGTCCAGGTCGGCCATGAATGCCTTGACCCGGGGCCGCAGGGAACCGAAGTAGTGATCCTCCAGCTCCTGACCCTTGGGAGCGGGAGCGCCAACCAGCGTGCGGCCGGTCAGAATCAGATCCGGGCGGCGGGCGTAATCCTCCTTGTTGATCAGGAAATACTCCTGCTCAGGCCCGATGGTGGCATTCACCCGCTGGACATTCTTGCCGAACAGGGCAAGAACGCGAACCGCCTGCTTGCTGATGGCGTCCATGCTGCGCAGCAGGGGAGTTTTCTTGTCCAGCACCTGACCATTGTAGCTGCAGAAGGCAGTGGGGATGCACAGGGTGTCATCCTTGATAAAGGCGTAGCTGGTGGGATCCCAGGCGGTGTAGCCGCGGGCTTCAAAGGTGGCGCGCAGGCCGCCGGAGGGGAAGCTGGAAGCATCCGGTTCGCCCTTGACCAGCTCCTTGCCGGAGAAATCCATGATCACGCTGCCGTCGCCGCAGGGGTTGATGAAGCTGTCGTGCTTTTCGGCGGTGATGCCGGTCATGGGCTGGAACCAGTGGGTGAAATGGGTCGCACCCTTGCTTACCGCCCAGTCCTTCATGCAGGCGGCCACCACATCCGCCACGCCCGGATCAAGGGGCGCACCCCGCTGGATGGTGTTCTTCAAAGAACGGTAAACTTCCTTGGGCAGGCGGGCTTTCATGACCTTGTCATTGAATACCATACTGCCGAACAATTCCGGTACATGATTCATATGTCACAGCTCCTTTTTCATGCTTCAAAGCAAAAATGTGCGGATACGCTTACAAAAGGGGGATTCCGGCAGCTTCGCACTGCTCCCGGATGGCCTTGGGCCACAGGCTGGCCTGTACCTCGCCAATGTGGGCCTTGCCCAGCAGCAGCATGCACAGGCGGCTCTGGCCAATGCCGCCACCCATGGTCAGGGGCAGGGTGCCGTCCAGCACCGCCTTGTGGAAGGGCAGCTCCAGCCGGTGGGGGCAGCCAGCTGCCTTGCACTGGCGTTCCATGGCTTCGGCATCCACCCGGATGCCCATGCTGGAAACCTCCAGTGCACAGCCCAGAACGTCGTCCCAGAACAGCAGGTCGCCGTTCAGGCTCCAGTCGTCGTAGTCGGGGGCGCGTCCGTCATGGGGCTTGCCGCTGGCCAGCGGTGCGCCGATCTGCATGATGAAGGCGGTGGGGTGCTGCTCCACATAAGCGTTTCCCGCTGGCGGGGTGTCAGGTCCGGCCACAGATCCTCCAGCTGCTGGGTGGTTACAAAGCTCACATGCTCGGAAAGGTTTACGCATAGCTGGGGATATGCCTTCTTGACCTCCTCCAGTGTGGCGCAGATGGCGCTTACGATGGAGCGCACGGTGTCCTTCAGGTATTCCTCAGTGCGCGTTTCGCGGGTGATGACCTTTTCCCAGTCCCACTGATCCACATACACCGAATGCAGCTCATCCAGCTCTTCGTCCCGGCGGATGGCGTTCATGTCCGCATACAGGCCGGTATCCGGTGCGAAACCGAAGCGGCCCAGTGCCTGGCGTTTCCACCTGGCCAGGCTGTGCACCACCTGTGCGACCTTTTCCGGTTCGGGAATGTCAAAGGAGACCGGACGTTCCACGCCGTTCAAGTCATCGTTCAGGCCGGTGGTGGGGTCCACGAACAGGGGAGCGGTGGCCCGGGTCAGCCGAAGCTGGCGGGTCAGGTGTGCGGGGAAGCACTGCTTGATCATGCCAATGGCACTTTGCGTCTCGTAAAGGCTCAGTGCGGGTCGATAGGTCTGTTTCATACAAATTCCCTCCTTAAAAGTTACCCTCTATCTTCACGCCGGGCAGCTGCCCAGGAACGTGCGCAGAATGGCGAGGCCCACCTCGCCGCTTTTCTCCGGGTGAAACTGTACCCCGGTAATATTGCCGCGCTGCACGGCGGCACAGATTCGGTGCCCGCCATACAGCGTGTCCGCCAGCCGGTCGGCCTGGCGGGCGGGCATTGCCCGATAGCCGTGTACGAAGTACACCTGACTTTTCGTCGGAATGGCTTCCAGTGTGCTGCCTAAAAAGCTTTCCCGCTGCTGGGCGGGATACAATGGTGCCCAGCCGATGTGCGGTACCCGCAGCGGCTGGCCCTGGGTGGTGTGGCCGGGAATAGCCTCCACGGTGCCCGGCAAAAGGCCAAGGCCGGGGGTGAGCCCGCCCTCGCTGCTGGAATCAAACAGAAACTGCATACCCAGGCAGATGCCCAGCAGGGGAACGCCCTGCCTTGCTCTGGTGCAGACCGCCCGGGCAAGGCCGCTTTCCCGCAGCAGGTTCATGCCGTCTGCAAAGGCGCCCACACCGGGCAGCACCAGCGCACCGGCCGCGGAAACCTGTTCCGGCGTGGAGGCGTATTCCACCGCCGCGCCACAGTATTCCAGTGCACGCTGCACACTTAAAAGATTGCTGCGCCCGTAATCCACAATGGTTACTGTTGGATGCATGGTCTCACCTCCACACCGTTTTCTGCCAGCTCCTTTTTCAGCTGGGGGATTGTGGCCTGCTTGTAATGCAGCAGGCTGCCCATTGCCACAGCGCCTGCGCCCAGGCGGGCGGCCTGCATCAGATCACCCGCATTGCTGGCGCCGCCTGCCGCAATCACCGGCACATTCACCTCGCTGCACATCGCCTGAATCAGTTCCTGATCCAGACCACGGCGCACGCCCTCGCGGTCCACGCCGGTAAGCAGAATTTCGCCTGCGCCCAGCTGCTCGGCCTGGCGGGCCCATTCCAGAACGTCCCACCCGGAATGCTCCCGGCCCCGTTGTCGTAATAGGCTTCCCAGCCGGCGGCGGGGTTCAGCGGGTCGCGCCGTTTGGCCTGAATGCTCAGCACCATGCACTGGCTGCCGAAAGCCCGGGCCACCTTGCTGATCAGCTGGGGCCGGAGCAGGGCGGCGGTGTTGATGGCTGCTTTGTCCGCCCCGGCCTTCAGCACGGTGCCCACATCCTCCACGCTGCGCAGGCCGCCCCCGGCGGTGATGGGGATGAATACATCCCGGGTGACCTGCTCCAGAATACCGCTCAGATTGTTGCGGCCGTACAGGCTGGCCACCGTGTCCAGATAAAGCAGCTCGTCGATGCCCTGCCGGTAATAGTCCAGCGCAAAGTCGTGTGGGTCGCCCAGCTTGCGCAGGCCTTCATACTGAATGCCCTTCACCAGATACCGGTCTTTTACGTCCAGCCGGGCAATGAGCCGAAGTGCCGCGCTCATTTGGCACCGCCTTTTTCCGGCGCGCCGAAGCCGCACACAGGCTCGGCCCCTCAAAGGGAGTGTGCCGCAGGCTCCAGACGCCGTTCTCGTACTGCCACAGATGGGGCGAACGGAACCGGTCTGCCAGATGCATGAAGTAGTCCAGATCCATTGTGGGCTGTTCGAAGCAGTCGGCTGCTTTGCCGAAATGTTCTTTGTCGATGGAGATATAACGGAAGAACTCGTCAGCGAACCGGCTGGGGAATTCACCATCGTACTTCTTGCACAGCAGCACCGCCTCGTCCCGGTCGATCTCGCCGTTGCGGATTTCCTGCGCCGCGTCATAGGTGCAGCGGCCGATGCCGTATTTGATGTAGGTGGTGTAGTAGAAGAAGTCATCCACCTTGTCGTCGATGGAATTGTATTTGGAGTAGGTGCCGGCGGTGCGCTCCGGGCTGGGCATGAACCCGCCGTGCTCCACGCTGTAGTAGTATGCGCCCTGCGGATGCCATTTTTCGTAGTAGCCCATGTAGTGCACCTGAATGTGATTTTTCTCCAGATCGCTGGTCTCACAGGGCAGGTAGATGGCCAGATCCGCCTTGTCCACGCCGAAGTCCTCCTCCAGCTGGCGCAGTGATACGCCGCCCAGATAGATGTGATCAAAATCGTTGGTGGCAAAGAAGTGCTCGTCCCGCAGCGCGCTGTCATTATCCGCGATGGGGTTGCCGAATTCAGCTTCGTTCTCACCGTAGAACACCAGCGGGATGCCGAACTTTGCAGCCATTTTGGGTGCCAGCTGTTTCTGGCCCAGAATGAAGGGCTGGAAGGGGTGGAACAGGTTTTCGGTGGCCAGTCGGGTGAGCAGTCGGTGGGTCAGACCGTTGGGAGTGCACAGGTAGTTGTCGAACCCGGCGTGAATCCATGCTTCGAAGTTTTTCCATCCCCAGTCGGTGTAGATGTGAGGCGCCCAGGTTACGGTGAGCGGATGCATGCCGTATTTGTACTTCAGAAGGTGGGCAGCGTAGAAGCTGTCCTTGCCGCCGCTGCCCGGTACCAGGCAGTCGTAGCTGCCGTCGTTTTTGCGGTACTGGTCGCACAGCTCCCGCAGCTGGCGTTCCCGGTCGGCCCAGTCGATTTTGCCTTCCTTGTTGTGGCAGGCATGGCAGGCGTCGCACACGCCGTCCTCCTGAATGACCATGGTCTTTTTCGCGGAATGAATGGTGTGCTCAAACTCGTAGCAGCTGTTGGGCTTCTGGTTGCTCATCACACACTCGCGGCAGAACTGCACGTTTTTGGGCAGTCCGTAAAAGGCTTTGCGCTGCTCCGGTGCAAGATCGGGTGCGTAGTCCTCGTAATGAATCGGCAGATGCCGGGGAAGTTTCTGCATAAAATGTCCCTCGCTTTTTATGGTTTAAAAGCAAAGGCGCCTGCACAATGAACCGCACCCCGTCAAGAGGACAGTGAAAAAATATAAAGTTTTTCCGACTGGCAGGCACTGCGATGCCAGCCGTTTTTTATGCGGCAAGGCACAACTCATGCT
>JACXXQ010000132.1_pt1 | contig 49572 bp, 40 predicted proteins | sample 8621361 | NCBI WGS metagenome assembly JACXXQ01 (sample SAMN15503820, study PRJNA645414) | gut metagenome | isolation source: feces | host: Bos taurus | place: USA | collected 2016 | reverse complement strand
GCATTCGGGGGCCTTGCGGTCCCCGAATCATCACCTGTTATCTAAACTGTTAGAATCGGATTTTGAGAATCGAGGGGATATCTAGACCATGAGCACCAGGGACTTTTTCAAGAACTCCGTTTTGGAGGCGTTCGGTCAGGTCGATCCTGCCAAGATCGGTCTGTCGCTGCTCGTGGCGCTCGCCATGGGCATCCTGATCTACTACGTGTACAAGCGCTTCTTTACCGGCGTGGTGTACTCGCGCAGCTTTGCCGTGACGCTCGTGGGCATGTGCGTGCTTACGTGTATGGTGACGCTTGCGATCTCGACCAACGTGGTCATCTCGCTCGGTATGGTGGGCGCTTTGTCCATCGTGCGCTACCGTACTGCGGTAAAGGACCCGCTCGACCTGCTGTACCTGTTCTGGTCCATTACCACGGGCATTACGGCGGGCGCCGGCATGTATGCGCTCGTGGGGCTGACGGCGGTGGTGATCGTGGTGATGATCGCCGGCTTCGCGAGCCATCAGGACAAGGCGCGCGTGTACATGATGGTGATTCACTACACGGGGCAGACCACCGGCGACGACATCGTGCGCGCCTTCGGCCGCACCAAGTTCACCGTCAAGTCCAAGACCATGCGCGGCGACAAGGTGGAGATGGCCGTTGAGGTGTTCTCCGACGGCGTTGACATGCCGTATGCCGATGCGATTCGCGCCCTCGATGGGGTAGAGGACCTGACGCTCATCCAGTACAACGGCGAGTATCACGGCTGATTTTGGTCCGGCGTTCTAACGAACGCCGGACCGCCTACGCGGGTATGATGGTGAAAGCGATTTCGATGTCGGGGGTGCTCGTGGCAAAGATGAAAGATGTGGCCGAGCTGGCGGGCGTTTCGAGTGCCGCGGTCTCGCGCTACCTCAACGGTGGATATATCTCGACGGACAAGGCCGAGCGCATTAAACAGGCGATTCAAGAGACCGGTTACGTGCGGTCCAATCAGGCTCGCGCGCTGCGCACCGGATCCACCAAGCTTATCGGCGTCATCGTGCCTAAGATTAACTCCGAATCGGTGAGCCGCATTACCGCCGGAATAGGCCAGGTGCTCGGTCGTCGCGGCTATCAGATGCTGCTTGCCAATACCGATAACGTGACAGAGCGAGAGCTCGAGTACCTCGACTTGTTCCAGAACCATCCGGTCGACGGCATCGTGCTGGTGGCAACCATGATTACGGACGAGCATCGTGCTGCGATTTCGTCCTGTCGCGTTCCTCTTGTTCTCATTGGCCAAAATGTTGAGGGCGCGGCTTGCGTCTACCATGACGACTACGAGGCTGCCTTCGAGTTGGGCCATGCGATCGCAAGGCGCGTTGAGGGCAAGATTGCCTACATCGGGGTTACCGAAGAGGACCGTGCCGCCGGCTACGATCGCCGCCGCGGATTTGAGGCTGGCCTGGGGGCCGCGGGTGTGGCGCTTGATCCGAGCCTGATTCGTCAAGGGTCCTTTACACTCGATTCGGGCTATCGCGCGGCGCGCGAGCTGCTTGCCGATGCCCCCGATGTTTCGTTTATCGCCTGCGCGACCGACATCATGGCCGCCGGTGCCCTGCGCGCTCTTGACATGGTGCGCGGCATGGGCGAGGGCGTGCGCCGCGTGAGCGGTTTTGGCGACAATGCATTTTTGCGCGCGCTGACGGGTGGCATTCCCACCGTACACTATGGTTATCTGACCAGTGGCGTCGAGGCCACCAACATGTTGCTCGATACGCTCGACGGCGTGGAAGGGGAGGGCGGCCTGCGGACGCTCAAGCTCGGCCATCAGCTCATGAATGTCTAGACTTTGTCCGTCTGCGATTGCCTCAGAGCCAACTATTCTGTCTCGAAACTACCTTTTACCGTTCAATATGACCGTTCACCGCTATACATCATTATGCGCGCCATTAAGGTGCTCGGCGACATCTTTGTTCCCATCATTCCCGCCATTGTGGCTTCGGGCCTGCTTTTGGGTATTATGAGCGCCCTCAACTTCATGGCATCCAACGGCTTTATCGCGCTCGACACCAATAACTTAATTTACAAGATCGCCGACCTGGTTTCGGGTGCATCCTTTGGTATCTTGCAGATCCTGATCGGTTATTCCGCGGCCAAGGCCTTCGGCGCCAACCCGTACTTGGGCGCTGTCGTCGGCGGCGCGTTCATTAACTCCTCGCTTCAGAGTGCCTACACGGTTGCTTCCGAGGCCGTGCAGACCATGGTCACCGTCATCCCCGGCGTGTACAGCTTTGAGTGGGTCGGCTATCAGGGCCATGTTATCCCGATCGTCATCGCCTGCGCCATTCTGGCCTTCCTGGAGAAGCGTCTGCACAAGATCGTTCCCGAGATGTTCGACCTCTTTGTGACCCCGCCCGTCTCCGTGTTCGTGACCGTGCTCGTGACGCTCATCGCCGTCGGCCCCGTCTTTGTGTGGGCCGAGAACGCCATCCTCGGTCTGATCCAGGCTCTGCTGACTCTGCCCTTCGACATCGGTTCCTTCATCGTCGGCCTGTTCTATGCTCCCACGGTCGTTACCGGTATCCACCAGATGTGCACCGCCATCGACTTGGGCTAGCTCGCCCAGTATGGCGTGGGCTACCGGCTGCCCATCGCCAGCGCTGCCAGCATCGCCCAGGGTGGAGCCGCGCTCGCCGTCGCCTTTAAGACTCGCGACGCCAAGATCAAGGGCCTGGCCCTTCCTTCGGCACTGTCCGCCTTCATGGGCATTACCGAGCCTGCCATCTTCGGTGTGAACCTGCGCTTCTTTAAGCCCTTCACCGCCGGCTGCATCGGTGGCGGCCTCGGCGCTCTGGTCTGCGCGCTCACCTCGCTTGCGGCCTCCGGCACCGGCGTTACCGGTATCTTCGGTATCCTACTGTGCCTGGCCCAGCCCGTGCAGTACGCGATCATGTTCACAGTTGCTGCGGTCTTCCCCTTCGCCTTCTCGTTTGTCCTGTACAAGGACGAGTCCAAGGCAGCCGAGCAGGCCCAGGAGCTCTTGATTGAGGGGATGCCCGCGCGCTTTGAGATGCGCTTTGCCGATGAGTCGCGTGCCTCTGCCGGTTGTGGTCGCACCGTGCGATGGGAGCCCGTCGACGAGGTGCATAACGTGCGTATCGTAGGCGATGTTTCGTCGGTCGAGGTGTTTGTGAACGATGGTACGCTCGTGTTCTCGACGCGTATCTATCCTGAGAGCTATGGCGTGCTCGTTGATGCGCCGGGCGCGAACGTGAACTACCACGCGCTCAACATCTAGACGTCTCGTCGTATATCGGCGCTATACTTCAGCCGTTGCCCACGGTGCGGGTAGCATCCGCATCGTGGGTTTTTGTTTATGAAGGGACGGTGCCGCATGGACGTGCAACAGCTAGAAGAGGCTTGGGCTTTAAGGACCGGCGCGCGTGAGGCGCGACTGGTTGCGGCCTCGCATGTGCCGGCGGCGCTGTCGAAGCTGGGGATTGTACGTCCCGACGACCGCTTGATTGCGTTTGCCGATGACTTTGCCGATGCGTTTGCATCCGGTTTTGATGGCTGCGATGTGGCGCTGGTGGGGGAGCCGTCGGTCACAGCGTTTGTTGCGGCGTCCGAGGGCTTTGATGCTTCGTTTGATGCCGAGGGACCGCACCTGTGGTGGTTTGTGAACTCTATCGGCGGGTTTGGCCTGTGCGTACCCGATCTGCGCGCCCTGGGACGCGCAGCTCGCGAGGCCCATGCGCTGCTCGTGGCGGATAACACGGTGGCTGGCGTCTTTGGGTGCGATCCGTTGCGTTTGGGTGCCGTGCTGTCGCTTGAGGCGCTCGATCGCGTATGCGCCGGTAGGGCTCCGCGTAAGCTCGCTGCCGCTTCGGTGGCGCGCTCGCAACTCAAGCGTCATCGCGTGGATGCCGCTGCCGAGTGCGCGCATGCGTTGTTTGCGGGCTGCGGCGTGTCGGCGCTCGACCTGTCTGTCGAGGAGGCTGACGTGCTTGAGCGCGGGCTGTCCTCGCTCAACGATCGCATGCAGGCACACTTCGACCGCGCACGTGCACTGGCCGAGTATTTGGCTGCGAATGAGATGGTGCGCGAAGTGCGCTATCCCGGGCTGAGCTCGCATCCCGATCATGCCGCTGCGACGGAAATCCTGGAGCACGGCTTTGGTCCGGCAGTTGAGTTCGACCTTATCGACCGTACGGCGGGCGAGCTGTTCGATACCTTACCGGACGAGTTCCGCACATCACCCGCCGGCGGCCCAACAACGCGCCTCTCGGCCCCACGCGGCAAGCAGGCAACCACCATCCGCCTCTTCGCCGGCATCGACGACCCCCTGACAGTTGCCGCCACTCTAGACAACGCCCTCCGAATGTGACAAAGGGACAGCCCCTTTGTCACATTCGACTTTGCTAACGAAGGCGTCATCTGCATTTTTCGAGTTGCGCGGTTTTCTGCTGGGCTCATCTTGGCCACGGGCATAATTAATAGAGCGACTTTGTTCTAATTTGGTTGAATATGTACTTTCTTGTGCAGGAAATGTGCGGAATCAAACGTTGCATCGGTCTGAACTGGTCCAAAGACGGCATCTTTGACTTGTGAAAGACCTCCGGCTGACCGCGCAACTCGATTTTTGCAGTTGGGCAGGTGGTCCAACCGGCTCAACCAATCAAATTTGCTATCTTCATATACCGATGTGGTGGCTAGCAAAATGAGTCCCGTCCTAAATTGGCTACTTTTGGCTGATGCTGGCGATGAGGGTGTCGGCTTTGGCGGCAATGACTTCATTGATTTCTGCCTGCAGGGTCTCGTAGACCTCGATGGCTCGCTCGCCGGCGGGGGTGAGCGTGGATCCGCGGGCGCCGTCGCGCTCGATGAGCTTGCAACCCAGCTGACCTTCGGCCTCGTTCACAATGCGCCAAGCCTTGGAATACGCCATGCCCATGCTCTTGGCGGCGCGGTTGAGCGAGTGCTCGCGGGCGATGCCCTGTAGCAGCAAAACGCAACCGTGACCGAACACGCCCGGCAGGTCTTTGTCGCACGATTGAATGACCAGCCGCGCCGTTGTCATGTACTCCATGTGCCCCACGTCTCCCCGCTAAAGTGTTTGCTGGGCAAACGCAAAGCCTGCGTCAAACCCTCGTGTGCTCTTCTTAAATCATGCATTGTAGCAGTCAAAGTGCGTTAAGATACTTCCCCAGTATTGGGCGCCCAAGGTTGGGCTGGGTCCTACGAGGCCTGCAGCCGGCCGGTCGCATGGAAAAAGGAGAAACATGGCTACGTTCTTTCCCGGTGAGTCCCACACGTTTTCGGAGTATCTGCTGGTCCCTGGTTACTCGTCCTCGCAGTGCATCCCCAACAACGTCTCTCTCAAGACGCCGCTAACCCGCTTCAAGCGCGGTGAGAAGCCGGCAATCACCCTGAACATCCCCATGGTTTCCGCCATCATGCAGTCCGTCTCGGGCGTCGACATGGGTGTTGCGCTCGCTACCGAGGGCGGCCTGTCCTTCATCTACGGTTCCCAGACCCCCGAGTCCGAGGCCGCCATGGTCAAGGCCGTCAAGGATCACAAGGCCGGCTTCGTCCAGTCCGATTCCACGCTGACCCCCGACATGACTATGGAGCAGGTCATCGAGCTCAAGGAGAAGACTGGCCACTCCACCATGCCGGTTACCGACGACGGCACTCCCAAGGGTAAGCTCTTGGGTATCGTCACCAGCCGCGACTATCGCCCCAGCCGCGATGACCGCCAGAAGAAGGTCTCCGAGTTCATGACTCCGCGTGAGCAGCTCATCGTGGGCGACAAGAACATCAGCCTCAAGGTCGCCAACGACGTCATCTGGGACAACAAGCTCAACGCCCTGCCCATCGTCGACGACAACGATCACCTCATGGGCATCGTCTTCCGCAAGGACTACGACAGCCACAAGACCAACCCCAACGAGTTGCTCGATAATGACAAGCGCTACATGGTCGGCGCCGGTATCAACACCCGCGACTATGCCGAGCGCGTGCCACTGCTCATCGAAGCCGGTGCCGATGTCCTGTGCATCGACTCCTCCGAGGGCTTCAGCGAGTGGCAGAAGCGCACCATCGAGTGGATCCGCGCCAACTACGGCGAGGATGTCAAGGTCGGCGCCGGTAACGTCGTCGATGCCGAGGGCTTCCGCTTTTTGGCCGACTGCGGTGCCGACTTCATCAAGGTCGGTATCGGCGGCGGTTCCATCTGCATCACCCGCGAGACCAAGGGCATCGGCCGTGGTCAGGCCACCGCGCTGATCGACGTCTGCCGTGCTCGTGATGAGTACTACGAGGAGACCGGCATCTACGTGCCCGTGTGCTCCGACGGCGGCATTGTCTATGACTACCACATGACGCTCGCTCTTGCCATGGGTGCCGACTTTATGATGCTGGGCCGCTACTTCGCCCGCTTCGACGAGAGCCCGACCGAGCGCGTCAACGTCAACGGCCAGTACATGAAGGAGTACTGGGGCGAGGGTTCTGCACGTGCCCGCAACTGGCAGCGCTACGACCTGGGTGGTGCCGCGAAGCTCAGCTTCGTCGAGGGCGTCGACTCCTACGTGCCTTACGCCGGCTCCCTCAAGGACGGCGTGGGCGGAACGCTCTATAAGGTCAAGTCCACGATGTGCAACTGCGGCGCCCTCTCGATCCCCGAGCTCCAGGAAAAGGCACGCCTAACCCTGGTCAGCTCCACCTCCATCGTCGAAGGTGGCGCTCACGACGTGGTCGTTAAGGATTCGCAGCAGTCTGTGACTTATCGATAGGATAAGAGCTGCACATAAAGGTTGATTCACAACCACTTTATTTAAGTAAAGCGAGATGTCCGCAAGTCGTAGGCATCTCGCTTGTCGTATTTGCTATTATCTACCGAGTTAACGATGTGGCGGGGCGTTCTTACCTTTGCTCGCTGCAAGTTCCGCACGAGCCGAAGAGCACTTAATGTGCTCTTCGTGCGAGCAGGACTGTCCGCGGCAGCGAGCAAAGGTAAGAACGCCCCGCCCCAACCCAGCTAACAAAGGAGCTGATATGTGCGATTGCACAGATCATAAGGACGAGATCCCTGCCTACGACGCGCGGGCCATTGAGTCCAAGTGGATGAAGGCCTGGGAGGACTCCAACCTCTTTGCCGTCGACACCGACGCCAGCAAGCCCAAGAAGTATGTGCTCGAAATGTTCCCGTATCCGTCGGGCGACCTGCACATGGGCCACGCGCGCAACTATACCATCGGCGATGCCATGGCCCGTCAGGCCCGCATGCGCGGCTACGACGTGCTGCATCCCATCGGCTTTGACGCCTTTGGCCTGCCCGCCGAGAACGCCGCCATCAAGCACAACACACAGGCTGCCGCCTGGACGTATAAGAACATGGATCAGGCACTTTCCACGATGAAGCGCATGGGCTTCTCCTACGATCTGGATCGCATGGTCAAGACCTGCAGCCCCGACTATTACCGCTGGGGCCAGTGGATCTTTGAGAAGCTGTGGGAAAAGGGCCTGGTCTACCGTAAGAAGAACCCGGTCAACTGGTGCCCCACCTGCAAGACCGTTCTGGCCAACGAGCAGGTCACCGAGGGTAAGTGCTGGCGCTGCGGCACCGAGCCCGAGAAGCGCGACCTGGAGCAGTGGTACTTCAAGATTACCGAGTACTCCCAGGAGCTGCTCGATGATCTGGAGAAGCTCCCCGGCTGGCCCGAGCGCGTCAAGCAGATGCAGGCCAACTGGATCGGCCGCTCCGAGGGCGCCGAGGTCGACTTTACCCTGTGCGACAAGGATGGCGAGCCCATCGAGGGCGACGAGGGCAAGATCACCGTCTTTACCACGCGTGCCGACACGCTCTTCGGTGTCTCCTTCTTTGTCCTGGCTCCCGAGTACGCCCGTCTGCACGAGCTCGTCGAGGGCACGGAGTACGAGGAGGCCGTCACCAAGATCGTCGAGGACTCCAAACACATCTCTGCCGTCGAGCGTGCCCAGGGCACCCTCGAGAAGCACGGTGCCTTTACCGGCCGCTACGTGGTGAACCCCGTCAACGGCGAGAAGGTTCCCGTGTGGGTTGCCGATTATGTCGTTGCCGACTACGGCACCGGCGCCGTCATGGCTGTTCCCTGCGGCGACCAGCGCGACTTTGAGTTCGCCCGCAAGTACGATCTGCCGATCGTGCCGATCATCCTGGACGATGACGATCGCGCTGCCGTTGAGGCTAGCGGCGAGACCATCGATACCTTCCATGCCGAGACCGTCGACTGGGATTGCGCCCACGCTGCCGAGGGCACGCTCGTCCAGTCCGGCAAGTACACCGGCATGCGCGGCGGCAAGCACTCCGAGGGCGAGGCTGCGATCGTGGCCGACCTCGAGGCCATGGGCTGCGGCCGTCGCAAGGTCGAGTTCCGTCTGCGCGACTGGCTCATCAGCCGCCAGCGCTACTGGGGCAACCCCATCCCGGCCATTCACTGCGAGCACTGCGGCATCGTGCCCGTGCCCGAGGACCAGCTGCCGGTGACGCTGCCCGAGAACCTGGACCTGGGTGCCGGCGAGACTCTCGCCGAGTGCAAGGATTTCTACGAGACCACCTGCCCGGTCTGCGGTCGCCCGGCCAAGCGCGAGACCGATACCATGGACACCTTCACCTGCTCCAGCTGGTATTACCTGCGCTACACCGATCCGCACAACACCGAGCTGCCCTTCTCCAAGGATGCCGCCGATCGTTGGATGCCCGTCGATAACTACATCGGCGGCATCGAGCACGCAATTCTGCACCTGCTCTACAGCCGCTTCTTTACCAAGGCGCTGCGCGACCTGGGCCTGCTGAGCGTGGACGAGCCCTTCACCAACCTGCTGTGCCAGGGCATGGTCAAGGACGAGAATGGCGACACCATGTCCAAGTCCAAGGGCAACGTCGTGCCCCCGAGCTCGGTCATCGAGCCCTACGGCGCCGACACCATGCGTCTGGCGATCCTGTTTATCGCCCCGCCCGAGAAGGACTTCGACTGGGATCCCAAGGCCGTTGAGGGCGCAAACCGTTTCATCAAGCGCGCCTGGCGTATCGTTTGGCAGCTCGTCCAGTCGGGCGACGCCAACGTGGCCTTCGACAAGTCCGTGCTCGACGAGGCCGCGCTCAAGCTCTATCGCGAGCGTCACCGCACCATCGCCAAGTGCACCGAGGACTTTGATCGCGGCCAGTTCAACACCGCGATCTCGGCTGTCATGGAGCTCGTCAACGCGGCGAGCGCCTATCTCAACGCCACTGAGGGCGCTTCCCGTGACAAGGCCCTGTGCTATGGCGTGGCCAAGGACATCGTGAGCGTCTTGGCGCCCATCTGCCCGTTCTGGGCCGATGAGCTGTGGCACGAGGCGCTCGGCTGCGAGGGCAATGCCTACACCGCCGCCTGGCCCGAGTTCGATCTGGCCGAGTCCATCGAGGACACGGTGCAGATCGTGGTCCAGGTGCTTGGCAAGGTTCGCGGCCGCATCGACGTGGCCCGCGATGCCTCCAACGAGGAGATGCAGGCTGCCGCCGAGGTCGCCGTCGCCAAGTGGCTCGAGGGCAAGACGGTCGTCAAGGCCATCTGCGTGCCCGGCAAGCTGGTCAACCTGGTGGTCAAGTAAGCACTGCGCGCATAGCTGACATGAAAAAGCGAGGGGCGATTCCGCAGGGAGTCGCGCCTCGCTTTGGTTATGGATACGTGCGACAACACCCAATTATCCATTTCTTGTGGAGAACCTGTGCGCACGCTGACCTGCAGATTCGTACTGTGCTTGCACGTTTTCGCAGCTATTGATATAGTTTGCTTGAAATGAAGTTGTAATTGAAAGAAGTGGGGTTTCGGCCCCGCTTCTTTTTTGTATGGATGGAGGTGCCGCAATGGTCAAGACAAAGACCGAGCAGGCGATCATCGACGCGCTCGAGGCCGTCGCTCCCCAGCGCGATGTCGACATTGTCGACGTCGAGCTCGTGGGTGCCACCAAGGCCCCCTGCGTGCGCGTGCGTATCGAGGGTGCCGAGGGGCAGAGCCTGTCGCTCAACGACGTCACGGCCAACACCAAGTGGGTCGGTGACGTGATCGAGGAGCTCGACCCCATCTCTTCGAGCTATACGCTCGAGGTATCGAGCCCGGGCATGGCGCGCCCACTGCGCCGCCCGCGCGACTTTGCCCGCTTTGTGGGTGAGAACTGCGAGCTCACCTCCACCGCCACCGAGGGTCGTCGCAAGTACGCCGGCAAGATTGCCGCTGCGACCGAGACCGACGTGACCCTCGAGCTCGAGGACGGCGAGTCCGTTACCCTCGATTTCTCTGATGTTAAAAAGTGCAAGTTGAAGCCCACCTACGACTTCAAGCCCGCGAAGGAAGGAAAGTAAGATGGCAGCATCCGACATGATGTCCGCCCTGATGGAGCTTTGCCAGGAGAAGCACATCGACCAGCTCTACCTGATCGACCGCCTGGAGCAGTCGCTCGCCAAGAGCTATGCCGAGATCCTGCATCTTGAGTGGGGCGCCAAGGTGACCATCGACCGCACCACCGGCAAGATCTACGTCTACCGCCTGGAGCCGATCGACGATTCCATGGACGAGGAAGGTAACTTCACCGAGTTCGAGGAGATCGACGTCACCCCCAAGAACACGAGCCGCATCGCCGCCCAGCACGCCAAGGCCGAGATCAACGCCATCGTGCGCAACTCCGCCCGCGAGCAGATCTATGAGGAGTTCTCCGGCCGCATCGGTGACCTCATCAGCGGTACCGTGCTGCAGTCTACGCCCGACTTCACGATCGTCAAGATCCGCGAGGGCGTCGAGGCCGAGCTTCCGCACTTCGATCAGCGCCGTTACGAGAACGAGCGCAACGAGCGACCGATGGGCGAGCGCTACCTGCACAATCAGCACATCAAGGCCGTAATCATCGACGTTCGCGACCCCAACTCCAACCTGCAGCCGGTTCGCGGCGAGCACAGCCGTCCGCCGATTGTCATCTCCCGTACCCACCCCGAGCTCATGCGTCGTCTGTTTGAGCAGGAGGTGCCCGAGATCTATGAGGGCACCGTCCAGATCAAGTCGATCGCCCGCGAGCCCGGACAGCGCTCCAAGGTCGCCGTCCACTCGCTCGACGACCGTCTGGATCCTGTGGGCGCCTGCGTCGGCCCCAAGGGCAGCCGTGTTCGCGCTGTCGTGGGCGAGCTCCGTGGCGAGCGCGTCGACGTCATCCTGTGGGATGCCGATCCTGCCGTCTACGTCGCTAACGCCCTGTCGCCTGCCAAGGTCACCCGCGTCCTCATCGACGAGGAGAAGGCCTACGCCGGCGTCATCGTGCCCGATGACCAGCTGTCCCTCGCCATTGGCAAGGAGGGCCAGAACGCCCGTCTCGCCGCGCGTCTGACCGGCTGGCACATCGACATCAAGTCCGAGACGCTTGCCGCCGACATCCTCAAGAACGTCCCGGTTCACGAGGAGCCCGCCGCCGACCTGATCGGTGACGAGGAGGACGAGGACGTCCGTCGCTGCGAGTACGTGTCCGAGGACGGCATCCAGTGCCGCAACCAGGCTCGTCCCGGCTCCCGTTTCTGCGGTGTCCACGACACCGACGCCTTCGATGATGCGGAGGACCTGATCTAGCGCGCGGTCGCGCCGGGCAGGTCCCGGCGCATCTCCCACGCTCGTTCAGTCTCTAGGCACCCAAGGTGCCAGAAAGGGTAGGTGAAGTCATATGGCAAAAGTCCGTGTGTCCACCCTGGCCAAAGAGTTCGGCATGACCTCCAAGGAACTGATGGGTCATCTCGCCGACATGAAGATTCCCGCTAAGTCCGCTTCCTCCACCTTGGAGGATGCCTATGTCGCTATGGTCCGCAAGCAGCTCGCCTCGGTGATCGAGGCCCGCGCCCAGGAAGTCGAGGCCGCCAAGCAGGCCGAGAAGCAGGCCGCTGCCGCCGAGGAGGCCGCACGCGCCGCCGAGGCCGAGCGCGAGCGCATCGCTGCCGAGAAGGCACGCGAGGAGGAGCGCCGCCAGTTCGCAGCGGCCCAGGCTGCCGAGGAGGCTGCCCGCGCCGAGGCCGAGGCCAAGAAGAAGGCCGAGCAGGAGCGCCTTGCTCGCGAGAAGGAGGAGGCTGCCCGCGAGGCTCAGCGCCGCGCCGTTCCCGCTTCCGACTCTGGCTCGCGCTTCCGTTCGCTGCTCGACCAGATCGCCGCACAGGAGACCGTGCTCAAGGAGAAGAAGGACGCCGAGGACAAGGCCAAGGCCGAGCGCGCCGCCGAGCGCGGTAACCGTCGTGGCGGCAACAACGACCGCCGCGGTGGTCGTCGTAACGATCGCAACGCTTCCGACAACAACTCCGAGCGCAACGCCTCCGAGAGCCGTCCGCACAGCCATCGCACCAACGCCAGCAACAACGTCGCTGCCGGCATGGACTTCCCCAACCCCGACAAGCAGGGCAAGGGCAAGAAGCGTAAGGGCGGCCACAACAACGAAGAGGACCACTACAGCCGCATGGCTCGCGAGGCCGAGGAATACAGCCGCGAGAAGGTGCTCGAGGAGGCCCGCGCCGCCGTCGAGGAGGCCTCTCGCGAGTCCACCGGTCGCCGCAAGAAGCGCAAGGAGAAGCGCGAGCGCGAGGCTGCCAAGGCTCAGGAGGAGCGCAAGATAGAGGAGGCACTGGCCCAGGGCGTGAACCCCGAGGACCTCGACGCAATCAAGGTCTCGCAGGGCGTTACCGTCCAGGAGCTCGCCGAGGCGCTCGACGTTCCGGCCAACGACATCATCAAGCGTCTGTTCCTGCTGGGCACGCCGCTCACCATGACGCAGTCCATGTCCGACGACCTCGTCGAGCTCGTCGCCGACGACCTGGGCCGTCAGATCAAGATCATCACCCCCGAGGAGGAGAACACCTTCTCGTTCTACGACGATCCCGCCGACCTTAAGCCTCGCGCCCCGGTCGTTACCGTCATGGGTCACGTCGACCACGGCAAGACGTCGCTGCTCGACGCCATCCGTCACACCGGCGTCGCCGCCGGCGAGGCGGGCGGCATTACGCAGGCCATCGGCGCTTCGCAGGTCATGATCAACGACCGTAAGATCACCTTCATCGACACCCCGGGCCACGCCACCTTTACGGCCATGCGCGCCCGCGGTGCCAAGGTGACCGACATCGTCATTCTGATCGTGGCTGCCGACGACGGCGTCATGCCCCAGACCATCGAGTCGATCAACCACGCCAAGGCCGCCGGTGTACCCATCGTCGTCGCCGTCAACAAGATCGATAAGCCCGGTGCCAACCCCGACCGCGTGCGTCAGGAGCTCACCGAGTACGGCGTCATCCCCGAGGAGTGGGGCGGACAGAACATGTTCGTCAACATCTCGGCAAAGCAGAAGATCGGTATCGACGACCTTCTTGAGACCGTGCTGCTCCAGGCAGATGTGCTCGAGCTCAAGGCCAACCCGGACACGTTTGCCTCCGGCAACGTCCTCGAGGCCAAGCTCGACAAGGGCCGCGGCTCGGTCGCTACCGTGCTCGTGACCCGCGGTACCCTGCACGTGGGCGATACGCTGGTCGCCGGCCTCACCTATGGCCGCGTCCGCGCCATGCTCGACCCCAAGGGCCGCACCGTCACCGAGGCCGGTCCCTCCGACGCCGTCGAGATCCTGGGCCTGCAGTCCGTGCCTAACGCCGGTGACGAGTTCCGCGTGTTCGAGGACGAGCGCGAGGCTCGCGCCCTTGCCGACGAGCGTTCGCTCAAGGCCCGTATCGAGGAGCAGAGCCGCGTCAAGCACGTCACGCTCGAGAACCTCTTCGAGACCATTGCCGACGCCGAGGTCAAGGAGCTCAACCTGATCATCAAGGCCGACGTCCAGGGTTCCATCGAGGCCCTTCAGGACTCGCTCGACAAGATGGACCAGTCCGAGGTGCGCATCAACACGATTCACTCCGCTGTCGGTGCCATCAACGAGACCGACGTCGTCCTGGCCGACGCCTCCAACGCCATCATCATCGGCTTTGGCGTCCGTCCCGACGGTAAGGCCCGCTCCGCTGCCGAGCGCGAGGGCGTCGAGATCCGTTGCTATGACGTTATCTACAAGTGCCTCGAGGAGCTCGACGCTGCCCGTATCGGCATGCTCAAGCCCACCGAGGTCGAGGTCGCCACGGGTACCGCGACCGTCCTGGACACCTTCAAGGTGCCCAAAGTCGGTATCGCCGCCGGTGTTCGCGTCGAGGAGGGCGAGATCGCCGCGACCGATTCCGTGCGTTTGGTGCGCGACGGTATCGTGGTCTTCAACGGCAAGATCGCCTCGATGCGCCACTACAAGGACGAGGCCAAGAGCCTCAAGAGCGGTTCCGAGGGCGGCATTGGCCTGGAGAACTTCCAGGACATCAAGCCCGGCGACCAGATCGAGGGTTACCGCATCGACCAGGTTGCCCGTACCGAGTAGGGGGTAGCGCTATGAAGCAAACGCAGGCAACCCGCCGACTGGGCGAGCAGCTTCGCGAGAAGCTCGGTTATATCCTGCTCTTTGAGGTTTCCGATCCGCGTCTCGACTTGGTTACTTTGACCGCGGTCGAGGTCGCGGTGGACCGTTCGTTCGCGCGTGTGTACGTGTCGTGCGATGCGAGCCGCTACGATGAGGTCATGGAGGCGCTCGCAAGCGCCAAGGGCCGTATTCGCAGCCTGTTGGCTCGCTCGCTCGATTGGCGTGTCACGCCCGAGCTCGATTTTCGCATCGATCGCTCGACCGATGAGGCCGAGCGCATCACGCGTGCGCTGGAAAACGTTCCCGCCACGCTTGCGATCGAAAAGGACGAGGACGGCTATCCGATAGCGGATGCCGCCCAGGAGGCAGCTTTAGATGACTAATTCCGCCGATCTCGCCTCGTGCGAGTCTGCAGATATCCAGCGACGCATCCTCGAGCTCATCGAGGGTGCGTCCTCCATTGCGATTTCGGGACACACTTCTCCCGATGGCGATGCCTTGGGCTCCGTGTTGGGTCTGGGCCTTTCGCTCATGAAGTTTTTCCCCAACAAGGACATTGCGCTGCTACTGGCAGACGATGACCCGGTTCCGCGCATCTACCGCTTTATGGAAGGCTCCGATCGCCTGGTGCCGGCATCTGCGTACACCGGCAATCCCGACCTGTTCATCTCGGTGGACGTGCCGGTCGTCGAGCGTCTTAATAATTCTGCCGAGGTGCTTCGTCGCTCCAAGCATGTGGTGTGCTTCGACCACCATCCGGCGCGCGAGGAGTTTGCCGAGCTGAGCCTGAGGCGCGTTGAGGCTGCAGCCTGCGCCATGATCATCGACCGCTTCTTGGACAATTGCGGCATTGTCGCACGTGATGGCGTTGCGACCTGCCTGCTGTGTGGCTTGGTTACCGATACCGGCCGTTTCCAGTACCAAAACGCCGATGCCGCCGCGTTCCACGCCGCTTCGCGTCTGGTTGCTCACGGCGCCGATCCGGCGCGCGTTGCACTCGAGGTCTACCAGAGCATGCGCGTTGAGTTTTTGCACCTCAAGTCCATCGTTATGGGCCGCATCAAGACGGTGGCCCACGGGCGCGTCGCGTATAGCTACGCGTACCAGAGCGACCTTGAGACCTGCGGCGTCACCTCGGATGAGTGCGATGGTCTGGTCGACGTGGTTCGCTCGGTGATGGGCGTGGAGGTCTGCCTGTTCTTAAAGGGCATCGACGGCGATACCAAGGTGCGTGGCAACCTGCGCTCCAAGGGGGACCTCGATGTGTCCGAGATCGCTGCCAACTTTGGCGGTGGCGGGCATCATGCCGCCGCCGGCTTTTCCAACAACGGAACGATTCGCGAGACGCTCGCCGTGGCTCTTCCCATGCTGGCCGAGCTGGTGGGGGAGGATCCCGCTTCGGTGACCGTCGAGCTCTAACTTATTGGATGGTACATGGCTCGTCGTACGCCTTCTCAATTGAATATGCTGCTTGCCGTCGATAAGCCGGTGGGCTGTACGTCCCACGATGTGGTCTCGCGGTGCCGACGCGCCCTCCATGAGCGGCGCGTCGGCCATGCCGGCACGCTCGACCCCATGGCATCGGGTGTCATGGTGGTGGGCGTGGGCCAGGCCACCCGTCTGCTGGGCATGCTCACGCTCGATACCAAAAGCTACGTCGCCGACATTTCGTTTGGCGCCGAGACGAATACCGATGACGCGGAGGGCGTGGCCGTCCGCACGGTGGCTGTTGCCAACGAGTTGCGCGATCCTGCCTATGCCCGTGAGCGCTTAGCCGCTCTGCTGGGTCCGCAGATGCAGGTGCCGCCGGCGTTTTCGGCTATCTCGGTCAATGGCGTTCGCGCCTACAAGTCTGCTCGCGAGGGCAATGCGGTGGACCTACCTCCGCGCCCTGTCGAGGTCTATACCGCCGACCTGATCGCCGTGGGCAGCGAGGGCGATACGTGCGTCTGGACCGTGGCGTTCTCGGTGAGCAAGGGCACCTATATCCGTGCGCTCGCTCGCGACTTGGGCCGCGCCTGCGAGAGCGCCGCGCACATTTCCGCGCTGCGCCGCACGGCCTCCGGTGTTGTTTCCATTGGCGCTTGTCATGCGGTCGAGGAGCTTTCTCCCGAGTCCGCGGCTGGCTTTGCCCTGGATCCCATTGCGGCCTTGGGCGCCACGCGTGTTGACTTGCCAGGCAATCTTTCCGATGACCTGCTCTGCGGCCGACGCATTCCCGTTGAGCGTGCGCTTGCCGATTTCGATGCCTCGAAGGCGCCGTTTGCGCTGGTGCTGGATGGAGGACTGAAGGCGCTTGCCCGCATTGAGGGCGGCCACTTTGTCATGGAGCACGTGTTTCCGCAGGCAATCGGCGGTGTTCGATGATGTTGGACTCCCGCGAGCTCGCACGTATCTTTTTTGCGGGCGAGTCGGAAGAGGCCCACATCGTTACTGCCGACGCGTTTGATGCGTGCGAGCACTTGGGTGCTGCTTCGATCGCCATCGGCGTGTTCGATGGCGTGCACCGTGGACACCGGGAACTCATCGAAGCACTTGTCCGTGATGCCCGCGCCCATGGCTGCAAGGCGGTCGTGGTTACCTTCGATCCCGACCCGGACGTTGTGGTGAGCCCTTCGCCCGCTCAAAAATTGATGACGACGGCCGACCGTCTACATGCCTTGGCTCAGACCGGGGTCGATGCGGTGGTGGCCGTTCCCTTTACGCCCGAGGTTGCGGCACTCGACCATGTCGGTTTTCTCGCACTGCTGTCGCGCGTGGTCGACATTCGCTCGATTCGCGTGGGTAGCGACTTTAGGTTGGGTCGGGGCGGTGCATCCGGTGTTGCCGAGATGCGCGCCTGGGGTGCCGAGCACGGCGTTGACGTGTATGGTCACGATCTGCTTTGCGAGGGCGGTGAGGCCATTTGCGCCACCCGCATCCGTCATGAGCTTGGACAGGGCCATGTGGAGCAGGCTGCTAAGTTGCTCGGTCGCCCGTATATGCTGCACGGCGGTGTTATTCGCGGCCGTCGCGAGGGTTCTGGCATGGGCTTTCCCACGGCAAACCTGAAGGTTTCCGACGGCATTCAGATGCCTGCCGATGGCGTGTATGAGGGCCTGGTGCTGGTTAACGACATCGTGTGGCCCTCTGCCGTTAACGTCGGCCTGCCGCCGACGTACGCTGACGATGCCGCTTCGGCGCATCTCGAGGCTAACTTAATTGGTTATACGGGCGACCTGTACGGCGCTACCGTTTCGCTGGCGTTTACGCGCTGGCTGCGTCCGTCGCGTGTGTTCGATTCGTTGGATGAGTTGATCGCGACCGTCGAGGGTAATATCGAGGACATTCGTCACAACTTGGGTGAGCAGGGGGTGAGCATCCGTGATTAGCGATGAGGAAAAAGACCAGGTACGCGCTGCGTCCGACCTAGTCGCCATCGTGCAGGAAACGGTTGAGCTCAAGCCCCGCGGCCATGAGTTTTGGGGCTGCTGCCCCTTCCATGGCGAAAAGACTCCGTCCTTCCACATTATTCCCGCCACGCAGGTGTGGCATTGCTTTGGCTGCGGCGAGGGTGGCGACGTCTTCACCTATATCATGAAGCGTGAGAACCTGAGCTTTCCCGAGTCAATCCGTTATTTGGCCGATCGCGCGGGTATTGAGCTGCACGACACCGGAGATCGCCGCGAGCGCGGTACTAAGCGTGTCCGAATCTACGATCTTTGCGCCGAGACCGCCCAGTTCTACCACACCATGCTTATGCGCGGTAAGGATGGCCGTCCGCGCGAGTACTTTGCCAGCCGCGGCATGGGTGGCGATGTCTGTCGACGCTACTGCCTTGGCTTTGCGCCGGGCCGCAACGCGCTGGTGTCGCACCTGTCCCAGGCGGGTTTTACCCCGCAGGAGATGATCGACGCCAACGTTGCCGTGAGCCGCGGGCGCGGGCAGCTTGCCGACCGCTTCTACGACCGCGTGATGTTCCCCATCTTTGACGAGCAGGGTCACAACATTGCCTTTGGCGGTCGCATCATGGGTGACGGTCAACCTAAGTACCTCAACACGGCAGAGACGAGCGTGTTCCATAAAAAGCGAAACCTCTACGGCTTTAACTGGGCCAAGGAGTTTATCGTCGCGCAGGATACCGCCATCGTGGTGGAGGGATATACCGATTGCATTGCCTGCTGGGAAGCGGGGATCAAAAACGTCGTCGCTACGCTGGGCACCGCGCTTACGGAGCATCACGTCAAGACGCTCACCCGCTTTGCCAAGCGCATCGTCTATATGTTTGACGGAGACGCCGCTGGTCAAAAGGCCGCTCGCCGTGCGATTCAGTTTATCGAGCAGGATTCGATGGACCTGCGTTGCGTGGTGCTGCCCGACGGCAACGATCCCATGGAGTTCATCACGGCGCATGGTGGCGAGGCACTGCAGTCGCGCATCGACGCTGCCGAGCCGCTCATGGACTTTGTCTACCGTTCGCTGCAGGAGTCGAGTGACATCACCACGCCGGGCGGTCGTGCCAAGGCGCTGGAGGATGCGCTGACGCTTATCTATCCGCTGCGTGACAGCTATATGATCGACACGTACTTTATCCAGATTGCCGATCTGCTGGGTTTGGACCTGGAGACGGTGCGCGCGAGCTCGGGCCGTGTGTTTCGCGATGTCGCCAAGCGCGAAGATGCGGAGCGTCGTCGCGAGCAAAACTATGAGCGCCAGCGGGCACAGACTGAGCGCTCCGGTAGCGCGGGCAGTCGGGCGTCGAGTTCTCTCGATGCCGGTCGCGGCGCCTGGGCATCGGGCGCCACGCCGCCGCTGTCCGCGCCGGTCGAAGAAGATCCGTACGACTACGTCCCGCTCGATGCCTACGGTGCCGCGCCGGTCGAGGTCGTCGACGACCTTCCGCCGATCGACGTGCCTGATGGTATGGGCGCGGTGCCAGTGACTGATGGTTTGAGCGCACCGGCTGCGGCGGCGCGGATGGTTCTTACCGATCTAGAGCGTAAGTCCATGGCGGGGGAGCGCGAGCTGTTGACGATGCTTACGAGCTACCCCGACCTGTTCCGCACGTATGCCGACCGCATCTGCTCCATCGAGTGGGTTGACCCTCGTCACGAGTCCATCGCATGGGCCGTTCTGGCAACGCCGCCGGGAACCGATCCTGCTGCGTGCATGGATGCGGCGCGCTCGGTGTGTCCCGAGGCGGCAACGCTTGTGAGTGCCGGGCGCATCTCGGCGACGAGCAAGCACCCCACCGAGACGAACATCGTGTTTATGCTCGATACGCTCGAGCTCTACACCATTAAACGCCGCATGCGTGCCGCACAGGCCAAGCTGCGCCAGGACCGTTCGCTCGATGATGAGGCCCGCCGCGCGCTGACTGTGCAGGCGGCGCAGGATTCGCAACGCCAACGCGAGCTGCAAAAGTCGATCGGAGGCGTGGCGGACCCGTTCCGTTTGATCGGTTTGGAGACCGCCGGCACCGATCAGGCCTAGATGTTGTGGTCACCCAGCGTATTCTCGCCTATATCCAGTCCTCTTTTTGGGTATAGACGTCTATGTGTGTGCTAAAGTAAGGAGTCCTGTGGACTATGAAGGGAGAATCTGTGCCAAAAAAGACTGAGAGCACGGGTACTGGGCTGGAATCCTACGTTGCAAAGCTCATGGGCAACGGCTCAAACAGGACTTCGGTAACCGAGGACGAGATTCAGGTCGCCCTGAAGGATATCGATGTTTCCGACGAGCAGCTCACCGCGGTGTATTCCGCGCTGCGCAACAGCGGCATCCAGATTATCTCCGCGAGCGGTAACGACGACGCCCCCATGGACGTCGACGATGACGATACCGATACCGATACCGACGATTTCGATGACGACGACGAGCACGATTCCGGCTCGCTCGACGATCACGAGCTTAAGATGGCCCGTCAGGCAGACGCCGAGATGGGTTCTTCCAAGAGCAAGAAGAAGCGCACCGTGCGCACGTCCCGTTCACGCTCCCGAGTGCGTGGCATCGATGCCACTACGGTGATGCTGACCGGCGATCCGGTTCGTATGTACCTCAAGGAGATCGGCAAGGTCGACCTGCTGACCGCCTCCGAAGAGGTCGATCTGGCCATGAAGATCGAGGCCGGTCTCGAGGCCACCGAGAAGCTCGAGGCTGCCGAGGCAGGCGAGCTCGAGCTCACACGTGCCGAGATGCGTCGTCTTACGCGCATTGAGAACGTCGGTCTTGAGGCCAAGCAGGCGCTCATCAGCGCAAACCTGCGTCTGGTCGTCTCCATCGCCAAGCGCTATGTCGGTCGCGGCATGCTGTTCCTGGACCTTATCCAGGAGGGCAACCTCGGTCTGATCCGTGCCGTCGAGAAGTTCGACTACCAGAAGGGCTTTAAGTTCTCTACGTACGCCACGTGGTGGATCCGTCAGGCAATCACGCGCGCTATCGCCGACCAGGCCCGTACCATCCGAATTCCCGTGCATATGGTAGAGACTATCAACAAGCTCGTCCGCGTGCAGCGCCAGCTCCTTCAGGACTTGGGTCGCGACCCGACCCCCGAGGAGATCGGTGCCGAGATGGACATGAGCGCCGACCGCGTCCGCGAGATCCAGAAGATCTCGCAGGAGCCCGTGTCGCTCGAGACCCCCATCGGCGAGGAAGAGGATTCCCAGCTGGGCGACTTCATCGAGGACTCCCAGGCCATCGTTCCGCCCGATGCGGCCAGCTTCTCCATGCTGCAGGAGCAGCTCACCCAGGTGCTCGACTCGCTTGCCGATCGTGAGCGCAAGGTTATCGAGCTGCGCTTTGGCCTCGTTGACGGACATCCCCGTACGCTCGAGGAAGTCGGTCGCGAGTTTGGCGTCACGCGCGAGCGCATCCGCCAGATCGAGTCCAAGACCCTGGCCAAGCTCCGCCACCCGAGCCGCAGCAGCAAGCTCAAGGACTATATCGAAAGCTAGTCAAGCAAGAGGCGCCCTCAAGCACATTCGCTTGGGGGCGCTTTCATGTAGTCGTTGGGGACGTTCTTGAATGACTAGTCGTTTAAGAACGTCCCCAATGACTGGGTCGGAAAATTTCTTAAAAAAGTTCTTGCCCTTCGTTCATTCGTCCGTATAATAAACTTCGTTGCTTGAGAGCACGCACCTATTCCTCGGTAGCTCAATGGTAGAGCACGCGGCTGTTAACCGCGCTGTTGTAGGTTCGAGTCCTACCCGGGGAGCCAGGTTGTAAAACCCGTCGTTTATGCGGCGGGTTTTTTCATGCCACGATCGCCTGTCGCGAACGTTACCGTATCAACATTTCGTGTCGAGGATGTAATCCCGCGGCCCGCCGCCTCAACATGGCGCGGTCGTTGTAAAATATTGCAATGATTGCTCCCACGACATGGTGCCGCGAGCACCAGATAAGGAGATTCTTGTGTCTGAGACCATTAACGGCAGCCTGAGCGTCTCGAACGACGTTATTGCCGATATTGCCGGTTATGCCGCGATGACGTGCTACGGCGTCGTCGGTATGGCTGAGCAGCTCCAGGGCGCCGAGAGCGTGCGCCTGCTTGCCGGTCAACGCCTCCGCAAGGGCGTGCTTGTCTCCGCCGACGAGAACGGCCTTACGGTCGATCTTCACGTCGTGCTCGAGAACGGCGTCAACATGAAGTCCGTCTGCCACAATCTTTCGAGCTCCGTTGCCTTCACTCTGCAGGAGATCGCCCAGATCGATCCCGCCAGCCTTAAGATCGGCATTCACATCGACGCGCTCAAGAGCCGTCTGAACTAGCATCCGAAAACGGAGATTCAAATACCCATGATTGCAAAGACCATTCGCACCTGTTTTCCGATCGCTGCGGCTGCCGTTTCCGACAAGGCCGAGGAGATCAACAAGCTCAACGTCTTCCCCGTACCCGACGGAGACACCGGTACCAACATGTCGCTCACGCTCGCCTCGGTGACTAAGGAACTTTCTGCCCTTCCCGCCGATGCCGACATGGAGGCCATCGCCGGCGCCATCACCCACGGCTCCCTGATGGGTGCCCGCGGTAACTCCGGCGTCATCACCTCGCAGATTCTGCGCGGCGTGGCCGAGGGCCTTGTTTCCGCCGACGCGCCCATTACGTCCGCCAACATCGCCTTCGCCTTCCGTCGTGCCGTCAAGGTCGCCTTCCAGGCCGTACGTAAGCCCATCGAGGGCACGATCCTCACGGTGCTGCGTGATGTTTCGACCAAGGCCGACGAGTGCGAGAAGAAGAAGTTCTCGGCCGAGGACGCGCTCGATGCTATCGTCGTCGAGGCCTATCAGTCCGTCGCCCGCACGCCCGACCTGCTGCCCGTCCTCAAAGAGAACGGCGTGGTCGACTCCGGCGCCTTTGGCTTTGCCATCTTCCTGGAGAACTTTGTCGCCGCCGCTCTTGGTCGCAGCACCGTTGTCGAGGATTTCTCCGCTACGTTTGATTCCGCTGGCTCTGCTCGCGACGCGGCCCTCGGTCGCGTTGAGATCGAGGCCAACGACGACTGGGAGGGCTCGGAGTTCCGCTACTGCAACGAGTTCCTCTTTAAGGCCGACGCTCCCTTTGACGAGGACGAGTGCCTTAAGTTCCTGGGCTCCATGGGCGACTGTGAGCTGCTCGTGGGCGCCTACCCCGACTATAAGATCCACGTGCACTCCAACACCCCCAACCTGGTGCTCGAGCACATGCTGCAGCTCGGTCAGATCTATGAGGTCTTTATCCATAACATGGAGATGGAGGCCCACGACCGTACCGCCAAGATCCACGAGGATCAGGAGAAGGCCGCCGAGCCCGCCAAGGCGCTGGGCTTTGTCGCCGTTGCCGCCGGTTCCGGTGAGGCCGACATCCTCAAATCCCTCGGCGTCGATGTGATCGTGTCTGGTGGTCAGACCATGAACCCCTCGACCGCCGACCTGCTGGGCGCTGTCGACCAGGTCAACGCGACCTCGGTCATCATCCTGCCCAACAACGGCAACATCCGCATGGCCGCCGAGGCCGCTGCCTCTGCCTGCACCGACAAGAAGGTTGCCGTCGTTCCCACCAAGACTGTTCCGCAGGCCTTCTCCGCGCTGTTCGCAGTCCTGCCCGATTCCGAGCTTGAGGACGCCGTCGCCGCAATGGTTGACGCCATCAGCGAGGTTCGAGATGGTGAGGTCACCCGTGCCGTGCGTGATTCCAGCGCCTCCGACGGCTCGCCGATTCACTCCGGTGACGTCATGGGCATCATCGCCGGTTCCATCGACGTGGTCGGCTCCGATGTGAAGCAGGTCACGCTCGACTGCATCAATCGCATGCAGGAGGAAGAGGAGGGCGACGCGCTGACAATTCTGGCCGGCGAGGAACTTTCCGATCAGGCCTTCCAGGAGATCGTCGACGCCATCGAGGAGGCTCAGCCCGATCTGGAGATTGACGCCCATCGTGGCGAGCAGCCGCTCTATCCCGTAATCTTCTCGATCGAGTAGGCATCTGGCCATGTCCGAGCTGTGCTCCGTGCCGCGCGTCTCGGAGCGCTTTGCCCAGAGCAATGCGCTCGACGAGGATATCGCGCGACTCAAATATGTTTCGGGTAAACGTGAGGAGGCCCTTCGCCGTCTGGGAATTCGGACGGTGGGGGACCTCCTTCTCCATATCCCTCATCGATACCTGGACTTTACGCGCTCGTGGTCTATCGAAATGGCGCCCATCGGTACCGTGTGCACCATCATTGCCACAGTCGACCGTATCGTCCAAAAGCAGCCCCGCCCGCGCATGCAGGTGACCGAGGTCTCGCTGGTTGACGAGACCGGTGTGCTTCAGGTCGCCTTTTTCCGACAGCCCTGGATCGCCCAGCAGCTCAAAAAGGGTGATCGTCTGGCTGTGATGGGTAAGGTCGAGTTTGCCTACGGTTTTAAGCAGATGGCCTCGCCGCATTTCGAAAAGCTCGAGGAGGGGCGTGCCGCGGGCACTATCTTGCCGGTCCATTACGTGAGCGATGGCGTGAGCCAGGCATGGATGCGTCGCATCGTGAGCGGTGCGCTCGAGGTCGTCGGCAATCCCTTTGATCCCATTCCGGCACCGCTGCGCGTTAAACGTCGCCTGATGAGCAATGCTCGCGCGCTTCGATCGATTCACTTTCCCTCGAACATAGCTGAGCGCGATATCGCGCGCGCACGGCTGGCATACGAGGAATGCCTCTACCTGCAGCTGGCACTGCGCCTGCGCAACGACGGCGGCCTGGTCGATGTGGTGCCCTATGCCCACACCGCGGGCGAGCACCTGGCCGCGCTCAGGCAAGCCCTGCCGTTTTCGCTGAGCGACGAGCAGGAGTCCGCGTTCCAAGACATCCTGCGCGATATGTGCGATGGCGGGCGCGTGATGAACCGCCTGCTGCTGGGCGATGTCGGTACCGGTAAGACCGCCGTTGCCGCCTGCGCGCTGGCCGTGGCTGCCGATACCGGAACGCAGGCCTGCGTTATGGCGCCCACGGGCGTGCTGGCGCGCCAATATGCCGATAAGACCGGCCCTCTGCTCTCGCAGGCCGGCATGACCTGGGCGCTCCTGACGGGTGCCACGCCGGCCGCAGAGCGCGAGCGCATCCATGCACAGCTGGAATCGGGCGAGCTCGACGTGCTTTTTGGCACCCACGCGGTCCTTTCGGACAACGTTGCATTCAAGCATCTGTCGCTCGTGGTCATCGACGAGCAGCACCGCTTTGGTGTGGGCCAGCGCAACGCCCTGCGCGCCAAGGGCCCCGGTGCCGATCTGCTCGTTATGACGGCGACGCCGATCCCGCGCACGTTGGCACTTTCGGTTTACGGCGACCTCGACACAAGCATCATTCGCCATCGGCCCGTTCCCGGCGCTGGCGTGACGACGCGTGTCCTCACCGAGTCGAGCCGCGATCTGGCCTACGGGGCCATCCGCGAGGCGCATGAAAAGGGTCAGCAGGCTTACGTGATCTGCCCACTCGTGGAGCCGAGTGACTTGGCCGATGAGCTCGAAGACGTACCCGGCATCGCTCGCGACGACGAAGGCCGCGTGACCGTGCCCGTGCCGTTGCATGACACGGCGACCGAGCTCGATCGCCTTCGTCTGGCATTACCAGGGTTTACCATTGAGCGTCTTCATGGCCGCATGCCGGCGGTGGAGAAGGACCGGGTCATCGATGCCTTTAAGCGTGGCGAGATCGACGTGCTCGTCTCGACTACGGTGGTCGAAGTGGGCGTCGACGTGCCTAACGCCACCGTCATGGTCATCGAGAACGGCGAGCGCTTTGGTTTGGCGGCCTTGCATCAGTTGCGCGGGCGCGTGGGCCGTGGCAGCGTGTCGGGCACGTGCCTGGTCATGACGCACTCCAAGGGCAACGGTGGCGCGTCGGCAGCACAAGACCGCCTGCAATCGCTCGAAAAAACCTCGGATGGCTTTACGCTCGCCCAGATGGACTTGCGTCTGCGTCACGAGGGCGAAATCCTGGGGTACCGCCAGCATGGCGGTGTGACCCTGCGCTTTGTCGACCTGGACGCCGATGAGGACCTGATCGAATGGGCCCATTTGGACGCGGTCGAGCTCTTGCGGTATGCTTGCACCCTTGACTCCGTGGCGACGCGTCCCCTGCGCGATGCGGTCGCTACGCGATATCGACACATCTTTAAGGAGGTCAGCGGAGGATGAGAATCATCGGCGGCGAATGGCGCGGTCGTAAGATCGAGGAGCCCCGTGGTCGCGATGTCACCCGCCCCACGACCGATCGCGTGCGCGAGGCATGCGCATCTATGGTCATGTCGGCATTCGACTTCGATTTGGACGAGGTTCGTGTGCTGGACGCCTTTGGCGGCTCCGGCGCCTTAGGGTTAGAGATGCTCTCTCGTGGGGCCCGCTCGCTCACGACATTTGAGATCGATCGCAACGCCGCGCGACTCATTACCAAGAATATCGAGTCGCTGTGCCGGGATCGTGCCCGCTGGCGCGTCGTAACCGGCGACATGCTGGCGAGTGCTTCGCGCGGCCGAGTACCGGGCGGCCCCTTTGATCTGGTCCTGCTCGATCCGCCCTATGCCTTTGGTGCCGAGCCGGTCGAGGAGTTGCTGCAGAACCTGGCTCAGCAGGGCCTGCTTGCACCTGGCGCTTATGCCCTGTTTGAGCATGCCGCCGCCGATGCGGGCGCGCATCCGGCAGACTTTGAGACTGTGCGTGAGAAGCGCTACGGCATTACCTCGGTCGACCTGCTCCGTTGGGTCGGCGATGACGATGGTGAGGGCGATAGCGCCGGCACCGATGCTGACAACAACGACGCCACGACGTTTCAGGAGGACGCCCATGAATGACACCATCAACCGCGTGATCGTCCCGGGCACCTTCGATCCCATCACGTTTGGCCATATCGATGTCATCCGCCGCGCCCGCCGCATCTTCCCCAGCGTAATTGTCGCTGTTGCCGAGTCGCAGGGTAAAAACGGTGTGGGCACCACGTTTATGCTCGATGAGCGCGTGGCGCTGGCCCGCGAGGCACTCGGCGATATCGACGGCGTCGAGGTGCTGCCCTTCACCGGCCTGCTCGTCGACTTCGCTCGTGAGCAGGGGGCGGGGGCCGTGGTCAAGGGCCTGCGCGCCATGACTGACTTTGAGTACGAGCTGCAGCAGGCTGACCTCAATTACCGCTTGGATAACGAGCTGGAGTCCATCTTTGTCATGAGTGCGCCGCAGTACGGCTACATCTCGAGCTCTGTGGTGCGCCAGATCGCCTCGCTCGGCAGCGATGTATCGACGTTTGTCCCGCCCAACGTGGTCGAAGCGCTCAAACATCGCTTTTCGTGACGTTTCTTATTGCCTGGTGGCATGTGGTAAACTAGCTCGATGATATGTTACCTATGAAAGGAGACCGGATGCCGGGCGAGAATTTTCCTGGCGATAGGATCGTCAGCTTGGTCGATGAGCTCGAAGGGCTGATCGAGGAAGCCAAGCCGCCTTTCGGCAAGAACGCTCAGTTCAAGGTCATCGACGCCGACGTGTTCTTCAACATCCTCGACGAGATCCGCATGAGCTATCCCGAGGAGTGGCAGAAGTCCCGCCGCATCCTCAAGGAGCGCGAGGAGCTTATGGCTTCCGCCGCCGCTCAGGCCGATTCCATCATCGCCGACGCTCAGCAGCAGGCCCTCACCATCGCCGGTGAGCAGGAGATTGTCCGTCTTGCCCAGCAGCAGGCCGACGACATCCGCGATCGTGCCCAGCAGTATGAGCGCGAGACGCGTTATGCCGCCGAGGACTACGCAGAGCAGGTCTTTACGCATCTCGAGGAGAACCTCAAGAGCCTGACCGGCACCGTCACCCGTTGCCGCCAGCAGCTCAACGAGGGTGCCGCCCAACAGAATGGTCAGTGGTAATGGCTGAGTTCCCGAGCGTTACCGTCGATCTTTCCGAGCAGCTCGAGTTTCCTGGAGATTCGTATCCGCTGACCGGTAAGGTCGATGTCGCCACCTACACGGTGGGCGAGAAGGAGTACCAGCTGCAGGACGGTATTGACTACGACGTTGTCTTTACCAATGCTGGCACCGGTGTCCTGCTCACGGGCATGGTCCGCGCGCACGCCACCGGCGAGTGCGACCGTTGCCTGGAGCCCGCCTCGTTTGATATCGCCGGCGAGATCGAGGAGTTCTACCTCTTTGAGGAGCCCGAGGATCCCGAGGCCTACGAGGACGGCTACGAGCTCCTGGGTGAGGACCGCATCGTCGATCTGGGTGAACCCATCAACGACGCCGTCGTCATGGACACGCCGTTTGTGGTGCTCTGCAAGCCCGATTGCCTTGGTCTGTGCCCCACTTGCGGTTGCAATCTCAACGTCGAGCAATGCGATTGCGCCGCGCAGGCAGAGGCAGAATGGGCCGCTGCCACGGAAAATCCATTTGCAGCATTGAAGAATCTCAAGCTCGATGAGTAAAACTGTGGTAGTATCGCTACTTGCGCGTAATCGCCACACTGGATAGTTCATAAGGAAGGTCACTATGCCCGTACCTAAACAAAAGCAGGGTCGTATCCGCACTCACACCCGTCGTTCCGCCAACATGAAGATCTCGGCTGCGGCTCAGTCCACGTGCCCCCGTTGCGGCGCTGTCAAGCTTCCGCACCACGTGTGCCCCAGCTGCGGTTTCTACAAGGACCGCGAGGTTATCGTTACCGAGTAACGGTATACTCTGGATGCGATGCCGTTCCAAATGGAACCACAATGGCCGGCTCAATGAGTCGGCCATTTTTGTATAAGGAGCATGTATATGAGTAACGTTCGCGTTTGTGTAGACGTTGTGGGCGGAGACGAGAAACCTCAGGTTGTTCTCGATGGTATCGAGGCTGCCCTTGCCGCCGATCCCGATATCGAGGTCTTGGCAGCTGGTCCCGCCGAAATCGTCAATCCCTTTGCTGCTTCCCATGCACGTGTTGAGGCCCTTGAGGCACCCGACGTTATCGCCATGGATGACGATCCCATTCGCGCCGTGATGACCAAGCGCAAGTCTTCGATCGTGCTGTCGTGCCGCGCCATCAAGAAGGGTCATGCGGACGCGTTTTTCTCTGCCGGCTCCACCGGCGCCATGACCGCTGCCGCCACCGCCTATGTGACGCCGTTTAGGTATCAGGCGGAAGGCAAGAAGCAGCCGGTGCGCCCTTGTCTGACCAATGCGCTGCCCAATCGCGCCGGCGGTCTGACGGTGCTGTGCGATATGGGCGCCAACCCCGATGTCGAGGTCGATGACATGGTGCGTTTTGCCCAGATGGGTAGCGCCTATGCTCGCGTCGTCCTGGGCATCGAGCATCCCCGCGTGGGCCTGCTTGGTAACGGCACCGAGGACGAGAAGGGCTCCAACTTTACCAAGGCGTGCTTCCCGGCCATGAAGGCCGCCGTCCCCGGCTTTGTGGGCAACTGCGAAGGCACCGATATTACCTCGGGTAACTTTGACGTTGTCGTTGCCGACGGCATGTCGGGCAATATCGCGCTCAAGGCCACCGAGGGCGCTGCTAAGTTTTTGCTGCAGGAGCTCAAGGGCGCCTTTATGGCTTCGCTCGGCACCAAGATCGCCGCCCTGCTCATTAAAAAGCAGATGCGCGAGATCAAGGCCAAGCTTTCGGGCGACGCCAAGGGCGGCGCGATTCTTTTGGGCCTGCGCGGTGTGGTCCTGATCGGCCATGGCGCCACCTCGGTCGAGGCCGTCAAAAACGGTACGCTCGCGGCGGCAGAAGCCGTACGCGCCGGGCTGGTCGAGAATGTCGCCAACTCCATGGACGGTATCGTTTTATAAGAGCGAGTTAGAGCGCTGTTATGTGCCTCGCGGCGCACGTCGTGGGGTAGAATCAAAACCGTGTCTTGGTGCCGCCCGCGCGGTGCCAATCTTTTGGTATTCATGCACTATGAGAGGAAGCGCTATGGACCGCTCCGAAATCTTCGACAAGATCGCCGAGGTCGCCGCCGACGTTCTGGGCGTTGATGTTGCCGAAATTAGCGATGAGACCACCTTTGACGACCTCGATGCCAATTCGCTCGAGCGCCTGCAGCTGGTTACGGCCATCGAGGACGAGTTTAACCTCGAGATCGATGACGAGACCCTGCTCTCGCTCAACTCTGTCGCTGATGCCGTCGACGCTATCGAAGCTGCCAAGGAGGCCTAAGTCTTGGCTTTGTCTGAACGACTTACGCGCGCTCAGGAGATCTTGGGCCACGAGTTCAATAACAAGGTGCTGCTGCGCGCTGCGCTGACGCATCCCTCTGCCGTTGAGGGGCAGCCGGTTTCTGCCAGCTATGAGCGCCTTGAGTTCTTGGGCGATTCCATTTTGGGCGCCGTGGTCGCACGTTCCCTGTTTGAGTCCTATCCGGAGTTCGACGAGGGCAAGCTCACGCGCCTGAAGGTGTCGCTCGTCTCGGGTGCTACGCTGTCCGAGGTTTCTCACGAGCTGGGCATCGACGACATCATCATCTTTGGCGCCTCCGAGACCGGTACCGGCGCGCGCGGCCTGCATTCGGCGCTCGAGAACGTCTACGAGTCGCTCGTGGGCGCGCTGTATCTGGATGCCGGCTGGGACGTTGCGGCGGAGTTTATTCACCGCACGCTTAAGCCCCATTTGGCTTCCGAGCGCGCCGAGCACCCGGCGAACCCCAAGTCGTTTTTGCAGGAGTGCGTGCAGGCCGACGGCCACGAGCCTCCGGCGTATAAGCTGGTCGGCTCCGAGGGTCCGGCGCATGCGCCCACCTTTACCGCTGTGGTGCTGATCGACGGTATTCGTCAAGGCCGCGGCACCGGTTCCTCAAAGAAGGAAGCCGAGGGAGCCGCTGCGCTCGAGGCGCTCGACCGCATGGGCTACACCACTAACGGCGTGATTCTCAACAAGAAGCCTGTTTAAGCGAGGAGCCGTGTATCTCAAGTCCCTCACGCTCAAAGGGTTCAAGTCGTTTGCCGACCGCGCCCACATGACGTTTGAGCCGGGCCTGACCGTCATCGTCGGTCCCAACGGCTCGGGAAAATCAAACATCTCCGACTCCATCCTGTGGGTTCTGGGCGAGCAGAGTGCGAAGCAGCTGCGCGGCCAGGCCATGGAGGACGTCATCTTCTCGGGCTCGTCGGCGCGCAAGCCGGTGGGTGTCGCCGAGGTTACGTTGGTGCTCGATAACTCGGACCACATGCTGCCGGTCGACTTTGACGAGGTCGCCATCACCCGTCGCATGTATCGCTCGGGTGAGAGTGAGTACCTCATCAACTCGAGCCCGTGCCGCCTGATGGACATTCAGGACATCCTGCACGATTCGGGCCTGGGCAAGGATACGCATTCCATCATCAGCCAGGGCAAGCTCGATGCCATTTTGCAGAGCCGCCCCGAGGAGCGCCGCGCCCTCATCGAGGAGGCCGCCGGCATCTCCAAGCACAAGCGCCGCAAGGAGCGTGCGCTCAAAAAGATTAAGTCGATGGACGAGCACCTGACCCGTGCTCGCGACATCAATAAGGAAATCGCCCGTCAGCTACGACCACTGGAGCGTCAGGTCGATCGCGCGCGCAAGTACAAAGAGCTGTCCTCGCGCGCGAACGAGCTTACGCAGATGCTGGCCGTCGATGAGCTGCGTTCGCTGCAATCGCAGTGGAACGACCTGGAGAGCCGCTCCAAGGAAGGCGCCGCCGAGCTCGAGCTGGCGCAGTACCGCCTGGGCGAAAAGGAGCGCGAGCTCGAGAAACTTCAGGTCATGCTCGAGGAAAAGGGCCTGTTTGTGGGCGACCTGGGTGAGCAACGTCGCCACATGCAAGACGTGGTCGGCCGCATTAACTCGGACATGCGCCTGCTCGAGGAAAAGGGCCACAACATGGTGTCGCGTCTGTCCGACATGCGCGGCCAGATCTCGAGCTCCGAGCATCAGCGTCGTCGCGTGGTCGAGGAGCTCGAGGACGCGCGTGCGCAGCTTGAGGAAGTGACCGGCGCGCACCTGCAGGCCCAGGAGGACGTTGACGCCGCCGGTCCTGCCGCTGCCGAACTTCATGAGCGTCGCGTCGCGCTCGACAATCAGATTTCTCAGCTTACGCGCGAGCAGCGCGATGTGCAGCGCGTGGCCGACAACGCCGCGCTCGAACTTGCCAAGGTGAAGGATTCCTTGAGCAATGCCGAGGTCGAGGACAACATGTATGCCTCGCGCCTGGAGCAGATCGACGAGCAGCTCGAGGAGGTCATGGCCTCGCTCGAGAGCCGTCGCAACCGCGCCGAGGAGCTTGAGGGTGCCCTTGATGAGGCGCGCCGGGCCCAGACTGATGCACGTGAGGCCACCGAGGCGGCACGCGCGGCCCTGAAGGACCTGCGTGCCCGCGAGAGCGAGGCACGCAACAAGTTATCCGAGGTGCGCTCGGAGCTTGCCAGCCAAAAGAAACTCGATGCCCGCATGGCCGACAGCTCGCCGCTCGTGAGCCGTCTGGTGGGTGCGCTGGGCGACGATGTCTCGGGCCGTCTGGGCGACGTGCTCGAGGCTCCTCGTGAGCTTGAGGGCCTGGTCGAGCAGCTGCTTGCCGGCGATATCGATGCCCTGCTGTTTGACGATGCGTCCGCGCTTGAACGTGCCGGCCGTGCCGCCCTGGATCAGAAGAAGGCCTCGGGCGAGGCCCTGCTGGTGGTGCGTGGCGTGAGCGGCTCTGCCGCCGCCGAGGGCGCCGCCGGTACCCGTCTGGTTGATCGTCTGTCCGTGCGCGCAGGCTACGGTCCCGTCGTCGAGGCGCTGCTCGGCGGCTATTACGTTGTCGATGACTTGGCTGCCGCGCTGGCGGCACCGGTTGTGGACGGCGTGACTTACGTGACCCCCGATGGCGCCCGCGTTGCCTGCGGCGGCCTGGTGCGCGTGGGGCTCGACGCCGGCGAGGCGTCAGGTGCCTTGGAGCGCAAGCGCCGTATCCGCGAGCTGGAGGGGCTTGAGCCCGATTTGGCCGCTGTGTTTGAACATGTGTCAGGCCAGGTCGTTGAGGCCAATGTTGCCGTTGAGGAAGCGCGTGCCGCCGAGGGCGATGCCGCCGGCGAGATTGCCCGCCTCGAGGGCGAGCGCCGCTCCCTGTTGTCCGAGATCGGCCGTCTGGAGCAAAGCGCCAACAATGCCGAGGTCGAGCGCGCGCGTATCTCCAAACGCCGTGAGCAGGCTGCCGAGGCCGTTCGCGCCGCACGTCCGCGTGTGGACGAGCTCACCCGTTCGCGTGACGAGGCCCGTGCGCAAGCGAGCGATCTGGGCTTGCAGATTGCCGAGGCCAACGACGAACTCGATCGCGTTCGCCGCGACGATTCCGAGGCTGCCGGTAAGCTCGCCGACGCCAAGGTGCGTCTGGCTCAGACGAGCGAGCGCCTTCGTTCGCTGAAGGGTCGTGTGCCCGATCTGGAGCATCGCCTTGAGGGCATCGATCGCCGCATCCGCGGAACGCGCCAGGCTTCGCGCTCGCTCGAGCTGCTGCGCCTGCGCGTCGACCCCATGCACGAGCGCTATTCGGCCCTGCTGGAGCGCGCCTCGGATTGGGCTGCGCGCCTGCGCGATCAGGCTTCGCTCGAGGAGGCGGACTCGGTTTCGCTCAAGAAGACCATCGAGGATGCCAAGGCAGAGGTTGCTCGCGCAAAGGAGAGGGTCGACACCGTCACCGCCACGCAAAACGAGTTCAAGGTCGCGCGTGGCAAGCTCGAGGTGCAGGTCGAGGCCGCCATTAAGGCCATTACCGCCGATGGCACCACGGTGCTCGAAGAAGCCCTCATGCTTCCCGCGCCCACCGACCGTGACGCCGCCGAGCGCGAGCTCAACCAGCTCGTTCGCCAAATCAACAACCTGGGCCCTGTGAACCAGGTCGCCATGGAGGAGTACGAACAGCTCAAGCGCCGCGCCGATTACATCGAGGAGCAACTGGACGATCTGGAGAGCGCACGCAAGGCGCTCACCAAGATTACCGTTGCCATCGACCGAAAGATGCGCAAGGCGTTCCTGGTAACGTTTGAGAAGGTCGATGCGAACTTCCGCGAGATCTTCGCCATGCTGTTCCCCGGCGGTCAAGCGCATTTGGAGATGACCGATCCCGAGCACCCGGCCGAGACGGGTGTCGAGGTCGTGGCGCAGCCGCGCGGCAAGCGCATCACCAAGATGATGCTCATGTCGGGTGGCGAGAAGAGCCTGACCGCGCTTGCCCTGCTCTTTGCCGTGTACCGCACGCGTACGGTGCCGTTCTATGTGCTGGACGAGGTCGAGGCGGCGCTCGACGACGCCAATCTGTCCAAGCTCATCGGTGCGCTCGACGTGTTGCGTTCCGATACGCAGCTCTTGGTCATTTCGCATCAGCGCCGTACTATGGAGGACGCTGACGTTCTCTACGGCGTCTCGATGCAAGCCGATGGCGTCAGTCGCGTCGTCTCGCAAAAACTCGATCGCGAAACCGGAAAGGTCGTGAATGCATAATGGGATTCTTTGACGCTCTCTCTCGCGGACTTGAGCGCAGCCGCGAGGCCCTCAACGAGGTCTTCTACTTTGGCGGCGAGGTCGACGAGGACTTCTGGGAGGACCTTGAGGACACCCTCGTTATGGGTGACATGGGTGCCGAGGTCGCTATTCAGGTCTCCGACGACTTGCGCGACGCCGCGGCCAAGAAGAACCTCAAGACCGCCCCGCAGCTCCGTCGCGCCCTGGCCGAGCAGCTCGAGCAGCACTTTGTGCCCGTCGAGCGCGATCCGTTCTCCGATACGCCGAGCTGCGTGCTGTTTGTGGGCATCAACGGTGCCGGCAAGACCACCACGGTCGGCAAGATCGCAAGCGCCATGGCTGCCCGCGGCAAGAATGTCGTGATCGGCTCTGCCGATACGTTCCGCGCCGCCGCCATCGAGCAGCTCGATGTATGGGGCCAGCGCGCCGGCGTCCCCGTCATCAAGCGTGACCGCGGCTCCGATCCGGCGAGCGTGTGCTACGACGTGCTCGACGAGGCCGACAAACGCGGCAGCGATCTGGTGCTCATCGATACCGCCGGTCGTCTGCACACAAGCCCCGAGCTCATGCGCGAGCTCGCCAAGGTGGTCAACGTCACCCGTAAGCGCGCCGCCAATATGACCGCCGGCCCCATGCCTGTCTCGGTCGTGCTCGTGATCGATGCCGCAACCGGCCAGAACGGTCTGAATCAGGCGCTCGAGTTTAACGAGGCGCTGGGCCTGGACGGTATTATCATGACAAAGCTCGACGGCACGGCAAAGGGCGGCATCGCCATGGCCGTGGCCGAGAAGCTCAAGCTCCCGATCCTGCGCGTCGGCGTGGGCGAGCAGGTTGACGACCTGCAGGAGTTCAATGCCAAAGATTATTGCCGCGCCCTGGTGGGCGAGTCCAATTAAGGAGTGACTAGTGTTTGATTCCCTGAGCGATCGCCTCAACGACACATTTGACCGCCTGCGCGGCAAGGGCAAGCTGACCGAGGCCGATATCACCTCGGCCATGCGCGACATCCGTATGGCGCTGCTCGAGGCCGACGTCAACTTTAAGGTCGTCAAGGAGTTCGTCGCCAAGACCAAGGAGCGCTGCATGACCGCCGAGGTCATGGAGTCGCTGTCGCCGGCGCAAAACGTCGTCAAGATCGTGCTCGATGAGCTCACCGAGATGCTCGGCTCCACCGAGAGCAAGCTTGTCTTTAGCAATCGTATTCCCAACGTCATCATGCTTGTGGGCCTGCAGGGCTCCGGTAAGACCACGGCTGCCGTAAAGCTCGCCTACCTGCTCAAGAAGCAGGGCCGCTCGCCGCTGCTCGCCGCGTGCGACGTCTACCGTCCCGCCGCTGCCGACCAGCTGGCCACGCTCGGTGGCGAGATCGGCGTGCCGGTCTTCCGTGGCGACGGTGCGCATCCGGTCGACATCGCCAAGGGCGCCATCCAGGAGGCCGTCGACCATCTGCGTGACGTGGTCATCGTCGATACCGCCGGTCGCCTGCAGATCGATGAGCAGATGATGCAGGAGGCCGTGGACATCAAGAAGGCCGTTAAGCCCGATCAGGTGCTGATGGTCGTCGATGCCATGACCGGCCAGGACATCGTCAACGTGGTCTCGACGTTTGCCGAGCGCACCGACTTTGACGGCGTGATCATCTCCAAGCTCGACGGTGACGCCCGTGGCGGCGGCGCGCTTTCGGTGCGCCAGGTGACCGGCAAACCCATCAAGTTTGTGAGCATGGGCGAGAAGCCCGATTCGCTTGAGCCGTTCTATCCCGACCGCATGGCCAAGCGCATTCTGGGCATGGGCGACGTCGTCGGCATTATCGAGAAGGCCCAGGAGGCCGCCGACGCTGAGCAGCTCGAGGCCGCCGAGCGCATGTTGCGCGAGGGCTTCACCATGAATGACATGCTCGACCAGATGAAGGCCGTCAAGAAGATGGGCGGCATGAAGGGTATCCTGGGTATGCTTCCCGGCGGCCAGCGTGCGCTCAACCAGATGGGTGGCAACCTGGACGAGGGCATCTTCGATAAGAACGAGGCCATCATCATGTCGATGACCAAGGAGGAGCGCCTGCGTCCTTCCATCATCAACGGTCAGCGCCGCGCCCGCATTGCCAAGGGTGCTGGCGTGACCCCCACCGAGGTCAACAGCCTTATGAAGCAGTGGGGCGAGATGAACAAGATGATGGGCCGCATGCGCACGATGGCCAATCAGGCACAGGCCGGCGGCAAGAAGGGCAAAAAGGGTAAGAAGGGCAAGAAGATGCGCATGCCCAATATTCCCGGCCTGGATGCCATGGGTCTGGGCGGCATGGGCGGCCTGGGAACGGGCGGCCCCAAGTCCGATATGGACCTGCTGCGCCAGATGGAAGCGCAGATGCACAATAAAAAGTAACGACTGATTGAGTCGTGTATGACGAAGGCCGCCTGGATGGTTTTCCAGGCGGCCTTCGTCGTTGTGTCTTGTTGCGCGCATGGCGCGTGTTGGCGCCGAGGAGCTTGCCGTTAGTGACAGCCGCAGCCTTCGTGGCCCTCGTGCTCGTGGTGACCGTGGCAGCCACAGGACTCGCCATGCTCGTGGGCGTGCTCGTGGTCGTGGCCATGGCAGTCGCAGGTGGCCTCGCCGGTCTGCGCGAGTGTGCCGGCAATGAGGGCCTCGACGCAGGCATCACAGCTGCCCTGGGCGCCGGCATAGACCGTGATGCCCGCCTGGGCGAGTGCGTTAATGGCGCCGCCACCGATACCGCCGCAAATGAGCGTGTCGACGCCGCCGTTGGCGAGCAGACCCGCCAGCGCGCCATGACCGGTGCCACCGGTACCTACGACCTGTTCGTTGATCACTTTGCCATCTTGGATGTCGTAGATCTTGAACTGCTCGCTGCGGCCAAAGTGCATAAAGATGTTGCCGTTGTCGTATGTGGTTGCCACCCTCATGGTGCCGACCTCCTTTGCTGGCCATACGGCCGTCGTCGTGGGTGTGGGGGAGTATGCGATATTGCCGCCCTCGATAATGAGCGCCCGTCCATTGACCAGCGCGTTTGCAACCTTGCGATGCGTGCGGCTGCAGATGGCCGCCACGGTGGCGCGGGCGATGCCCATGTGCTGGGCGACTGCCTCTTGGTTAAGGCCTTCCAGGTCGCACAGGCGCAGCACCTCGAGCTCGTCGACCGTCATGTCGATGGCGTCTCCGCTGGCAAGGCCATCGGGGGTAAAGCCGCGGTATTCGGGGATGATCCCGACGCGGCGCAGTTTTTCGCGTCTTCCTGCCATACACACTCCAAATCTGACATATGTCAACAATAGGATAACTCGTTGCTTGTTGATCGTAAGGCATTTTTAGCATATGTCAGAAAATGAGGGCTTGTGTTAGGGCTGTGGGGTCAAGTGCGCCTGGGATACAATAAATCACGCTTATATGCGACTGACAGGAGGGTCAATGAGCAAAGCTGATCAGCAGTTTGTAACCATGTGCCGCGATATCTTGGACCATGGCACCATCACCGAGGGCCAAAAGGTTCGCCCAGTGTGGGAGGACGGCACCCCTGCCTATACCATTAAAAACTTCGGTGTCACGGCGCGCTACGACCTGCGTGAGGAGTTCCCGGCGCTCACCCTGCGCCGTACGGCGCTCAAGTCCGCCATGGACGAGATCCTGTGGATCTATCAAAAGAAGTCAAATAACGTCCATGATCTCAACAGTCATATCTGGGACGAGTGGGCTGATGAGACCGGCTCCATCGGCAAGGCCTACGGGTACCAGATTGGCCAGAAGAGCCATTATGCCGAGGGCGACTTCGACCAGATGGACCGCGTGCTGTACGACCTCAAGCACACGCCGTATAGCCGTCGCATTATGACGAACACCTATGTGTTCAGCGACTTGTCCGAGATGCACCTGTATCCGTGCGCTTATAGCGTGACGTATAACGTGACACAACGTCCGCAGGACGACAAGCCGACACTCAACATGATCCTCAACCAGCGCAGCCAGGACATTTTGGCCGCAAATAACTGGAACGTGTGCCAGTATGCCATTCTGCTGATGATGGTGGCTCAGTCGGTCGATATGATTCCCGGCGAGCTACTGCACGTGATCGCCGATGCTCACATTTACGACCGTCATGTCGATATCGTTCGCGAGCTCATCGAGCGTCCACAGTTTGCCGCGCCCAAGGTAACGCTGAACCCGGACGTGCATGACTTCTATGCGTTTACGACTGACGACCTGATCGTCGAGGGGTATGAGCACGGCCCGCAGGTCAAGAACATTCCCATCGCGGTGTAGGTGACGTGCATGACGTGTAAGCTATCTGCCATCGTTGCCGTGTGCGATGACTGGGGTATTGGTTGCGAGGGCGACATGGTCGTGTCCAATCGCGCCGACATGCGCCATTTTGTGGCGTGCACTAAGGGCCATCCGGTTATCATGGGGCGCAAGACGCTGCTGAGTTTTCCCGGTGGGCGTCCGCTCAAGGACCGTCGCAATATCGTGCTCACGCGCGACGAGGGCTTTGCGCCCGAGGGCGTCGACGTGGTGCATAGCGTTGACGAGGCGCTCGTCGCGGTTGCCGATGAGCCCGTTGCATGGGTGATCGGCGGCGGCGAAGTGTATCGGCAGTTTTTGCCGTATTGCGTCGAGGCCGAGGTCACGCACGACCACTGTACGCATGCCGTGGATACGTACTTTCCCGATTTGGATGCCGATCCTGCGTGGGAGATTGCGCAGCGTAGCGGAGTCGCGACGATTGCCGTCGGCGAGGGTGACGAGGGCGTCGATTATGAGTTCGTGACGTATCGTCGCGTCGATGCTTAAAACCGATTATCCCTTCGGTATTATCGGGTTGATATGAATGACGGGGCGGCGCATGGCGTTGCCCCGATATTTGTATAGGTGCTGTAAAGAAAGGTGCGGGCTGGCTACTATGACTGAAGCCGTTGAGGTGTTGCGAATCGATTCGCTCGAGGACGAGCGGCTCGATGCCTATCTGCGACTGACCGAGCGTGAGCTGCGCTGCGTACTGGAACCGCAGAAGGGCATCTTTATCGCCGAAAGCGCCAAGGTCATAGAGCGTGCGGTGCGCGCCGGATACGAGCCGGTGAGCTTTCTGTTGGGTGAGCGCTGGCTCGACCAGATGATGCCGCTGTTTGAGCAGTTTGTCGTGCGCGAGGGCGCGGGTCCGGTTCCGGTGTTTGTGGCCTCGATGGAGCTCATGGAGCAGCTGACGGGTTTTAACGTGACGCGCGGTGCGCTCGCGGCGTTTCGTCGCCCGCGTCAGATCCCGGTCGATGAGTTCTTGGACGGCGTCGTCGAGGCGGCGGGGGAGCGTCCGGTGCGTGTGTGCGTGCTTGAGGGCATTGTCGATCACACCAATGTGGGCGCGATTTTTCGTTCGGCCGCCGCGTTGAACGTTGACGGCATTTTGGTCAGCCCGACGTGCTGCGACCCGCTGTACCGTCGCTCTGCCCGCGTGAGCATGGGCACGGTCTTTCAGGTGCCGTGGACGCGTATCGGCAGCGAGGCGCGCGTGTGGCCGCATGATGGCCTGCGTGCGCTGCATGATGCTGGCTTTTCGTGTGCCGCCATGGCGTTGACGGATGACTCTCTTTCGCTTGATGATCCTGTGCTGCAGAAGATTGATCGCCTGGCGATTTTTATGGGTACCGAGGGCGCTGGCCTGGGCGCCAAGACCATTGCCGGCTGTGACCACGCCGTTCGCATTCCGATGGCGCACGGCGTCGATTCGCTCAACGTGGCCGCGGCGAGCGCCGTCGCCTTTTGGCAGCTGTGCCCGCATGTGAGCAACGAGTATCACTACCAGCCGGGTTTGTATCACTAGGCAGATATTCCGCAACGGGCTCTGATTCGGGGTGTTTCGGTCGCCGCTGGTCGGTGCTAAGCTGGTTTTGGCTTTGGTTTTAAATTGCTGTTTTATTGTTTGACGTACGCTTGTGGGGAGGGCGTGTGGCTAAGAAATCTACGGCTATCGATGTAACGCAGGGCGTCATTTGGCAACAGCTGCTGTCGCTGTGCGTTCCTATCTTCTTTAGTTCGTTCTTTCAGCAGGCATACACGCTTATCGGTACCTATATCGTCGGTCAGTTTGGCGGCAAGCTCGCGCTGGGTGGTATTCAGGCCACGATGGTGCTCACCGAGCTCTGCATTGGCTTTTGTGTTGGCGTCGGCGCCGGCTGCGCGGTCATTACGGGCCAGTTTTTTGGCCAGCACGATGATGAGCGCCTGAGCCGTTCGGTCCATACGGCCATGACGCTTGCCTTGGTGGGCGGCATCGTCGTTTCCATTCTTGGCATGGTTTTTGTCGAGCCTATGCTGGTGTTGATGAACACGCCGCTTGAACTATTGACCGAGGGTGTGGCGTATGCCCGCTGCTATTTTGCCGCGATGGTTGCGGCGCTGCTGCTCAATATGGGCACCGCGCTGCTGCGCGCCGTGGGCGACACGCGTGGCCCTGCGATCATTATTGCGTCCGGCTGCTTCGTCAATGTAGTGCTCGACATCATCTTTGTCGCCGTGCTGCATATGGAGGCATTGGGCTGCGGCATCGCGGTGGCGCTGACCATTTGTTCCAATGCCGCGATGATCGTGATTCGTATGATGCGCGCACCGGGTGCGTGGCGGCTTTCACTGTCCAAGCTCGGCATCGATCGCGGTATTTGTAAGAGCATGATCTCGTGCGGTCTGCCGCTTGGATTTCAGTCGGCTGCCTATTCGATCTCGAACGTGCTGATCCAGGTGTCGGTGAATTCGTTTGGCGCCGACGTCACGACTGCCTGGGGCCTATCTGGGCGCCTGGATGGCATTATCTGGATGGTGACCGAGGCGCTCGGCGTTTCGATCACCACGTTCTCGGCGCAGAACTTTGGCGCGCGCAATTACGAGCGCATGCGTAAGGGATATCACACGTCGCTCTTGCTTTCGTTTGTGCTGATCGGTGGTCTTTCAGCCGTATTGATGGTGTTCTCGGGTCCGTTATCGCGGCTGTTTATCGATGATGCCGCGATTTCGGGTTACACCACGACCATCATTCATTTCATCGCGCCGTTCTACGCGATTTTCTCGATTATCGAGAACGCGTCTGGCTCCATCCGTGGCGCCGGCGTGAGCTTGCAGCCTATGGTGCTCACCATCTTTGGCACGGTTGTCTTGAGGGTGATCTGGGTGTTCGCAATCATGCCCTTCGACCCGTCGCTCGAGCACCTACTGCTGGTCTACCCCGTAACCTGGCTCATCACGGCCACGATGTTCACCATCTACCACCACAGCGGCAACTGGCTCGGTCGCGCCGCCGCCTAGTCACTCATCCTCCTACCCCTCATGAGTTGCGGTGAAATAGTTCCTGATTTGGCCATTTGGGGGTCAGACAGGAACTATTCCACCGCAACTTTATCGAGTGATCCGTAGTGGACGGAGGAAAACGGATCATTTAGTATTCGATGCCTTGGCGGGCTAGGAGGCCTTCGTCGAAGTAGTGTTTGACGGGGCGCATTTCGGTGACCAGGTCGGCGAGGTCCGCCAGCGGCAGCAGCCCGCGGCCGGTCAGTACGAGCTCCGTGGTGACAGGCTTCAGCGCGATCAGCCCTTCTACATCCTCTCGCGTTACAAAGCCGCGGCGCATTGCCTCGCCGAGTTCGTCCAGAATGAGTACGTCGACCGCGCTGATCTGTTCGCGTGCTATCTCCATAATCTGTGCTGCGCATGCCTCGGGCGTCTCGCGGTCGGCTTGCACAATACGCAGTCCCAGGCGCGGTGCGGCATCGTGCTCGGCGCAGTGCAGCTTCTTAGCAAACTGCAGCATAAGCACGTCGAGTCCGTAGCCCGTTGCGCGCAGGGCTAGCCCCAACGCAGCCGTCGTCTTGCCCTTGCCGTCGCCCGTATAGATTTGAACCTTGCCGACTTCCAGTGATGCCATCTCTGTCCTTTCGTGCCCAGCGTCGGTTTATCGTCGCTCGGGTTGGGTATTCTAGAAACCATTATCAACCCCAGCAGATGGAGTTCAAGCAGATGGAGATGGATGACAACAAACGTAGGCGGAATATGATCCTCTACGTGCTCATCGCCTTCGTCGTCTACCTCGTGCTCTCGACCGTCCTGTTCCCCAACATCGGTCACACGCAGCAGATTACGAAGACCGATTACTCGACGTTTGTCAAAGCGCTCGATAAGAAGAGTGTGGACAAGGTCGAGTACAACACCGACGATTACACGATTTATTACACCAAGAAGGGTGAGGACGAGAACATCGCCTATAAGACGACCGGCGTGCCGAATGACGCGGGCTTTACCGATCGCGTGCTTGAATCCGGTGCGTCCCTGGAGTCGGTCGTTCCCAATAAAAACTCGGGTTTGATGACCTACTACCTGCTCACCCTCATTCTTCCCATGGCGATTTTCTTCCTCATCGGCTGGTGGCTCAACCGTCGCATGAAGAAGGCCATGGGTGATGACGGCCCGTCGATGAACTTTGGCGGTGGCGGTTTTGGCGGCGGCGGACTGGGCAAGTCCGGCGCGCGCGTGATCGCTTCCAAGGACGTGGGCGTGACCTTTAAGGACGTCGCCGGTCAGGAAGAGGCCAAAGAGTCCCTCAAGGAGGTTGTCGATTTTCTGGAGAAGCCTCAGCGCTACGAGGAGATCGGCGCCAAGCTGCCGCGCGGCGCTCTCCTTGTTGGCCCTCCGGGAACCGGTAAGACCTTGCTCGCCAAGGCCGTTGCCGGCGAGGCGGGCGTGCCGTTCTTTAGCATTTCGGGCTCTGAGTTCGTTGAGATGTTTGTTGGTCGCGGTGCCGCTAAGGTGCGTGACCTGTTTAAGCAGGCCAAGGAAAAGGCCCCGTGCATCGTCTTTATCGATGAGATCGATACCATCGGTAAGAAGCGCGATGGCGGCGGCTTTAGCGGCAACGACGAGCGCGAGCAAACGCTCAACCAGCTGCTGACCGAGATGGACGGCTTCGATAACCACAAGGGTATCGTCGTCCTCGCTGCTACCAACCGTCCCGACAGCCTGGATCCGGCTCTGCTACGTCCCGGTCGTTTTGACCGCCGCATTCCCGTTGAGCTGCCCGACCTGACCGGACGTAAGAACATCCTTGAGCTGCACGCCAAGAGCGTAAAGACCCAGCCGCCAATCGATCTGACTGCGATTGCCCGCGCTACGCCCGGTGCCTCGGGCGCCGATCTGGCAAACATCATCAACGAGGGCGCCCTGCGTGCCGTCCGCGAGGGTCGCAAGCGCGCCACGCAGGACGATTTTGAGGAGTCTGTGGAGGTCGTCATCGCCGGCCAGCAGCGTAAGTCCACGGTGCTGTCCGACCACGAGAAGCAGGTCGTTTCCTACCACGAGATCGGCCATGCCATCGTTGCCGCCCGTCAGAAGGGCTCTGCGCCGGTTACCAAGATCACCATCGTGCCGCGCACGAGCGGTGCTCTGGGCTATACCATGCAGGTCGAGGAGGATGAGCGCTTCCTGACGACGCGCCAGGAGGTCCTGGACAAGCTCGCCGTCTACTGCGGCGGCCGTGCGGCCGAGGAGCTCATCTTTGGCGAGATGACAACTGGTGCTGCCAACGATATCGAGCAGGCAACTAAGCTCGCGCGCAACATGGTGACGCGCTTTGGTATGTCCGATGAGTTTGGCATGATGGCGCTCGGTACCGTGCAGAACGCCTATCTCAATCAGGACACGTCGCTCACTTGCGCCCCGGGTACGGCCGAGCGCGTGGACGCGATCGTTGCCAAGCTGATCGAGGACGCGCACGATCGTGCCCTGCAGATCCTCAAAGAGAACAAGTTCAAGCTCCATGAGCTTGCTCGTTATCTGTACAAGAAGGAGACCATCACGGGCGAGGAGTTCATGAACCTCCTCACGCGCGAGAATCCGCTGATGACCAAGCAGCAGTAACGCTGCTGTCAGGTTGGTAACCGACAACGCCCCATTTGAGTGCTTATCTCAAATGGGGCGTTCTGCTTGAGAGGGATGCAAATGAAGATCGTGGTGAGCGCCTGCTTGATGGGCGAGAGTTGCAAGTATAACGGTCTTGATAATTACCATCACGAGCTGGTCGAGGCTTGCGAGCGCACGGGGACCGAGGTGCTTCTCGTATGCCCCGAGGTTTTTGGCGGTCTACCCACGCCGCGCGACCCATCCGAGATTGTAGAAGGTGAGGTTCGTACCCGCGAGGGCGCGTCGGTTGATCGCGAGTTTCGCCTGGGTGCCGAGCACGCGCTCGATATGTGCGAGCAGGCGGGCGGCCCGTCCGAGATCGCCGCGTGCATCCTGCAGGACCGTAGTCCTTCATGCGGCGCGGGCCGCATCTACGATGGCACGTTTAGCGGCACGCTTACCGCGGGTAACGGCGTCTTCGTCGACTTGCTTCTGCGCCACGGCTACCGCGTGATCCGCGCAAGCGAATTCGACCCCAGCTTGCTTGAGTAATAAACCACCACAAAGGTTCCTGTCTCCTTTGTGGTGGTTTTGGTCGGTTAGGCCAGGATGGAGTGGCCGTAGGCGTTGGCGGCCTTGATGGCGGCAGCGAACTTATCGTCGGTGAAGGGCTCCGGATTGCCCTGCTTCCACTCGTTGGTGGCGTGGGCGAACTCGCACAGCGCCGGGATATCGGCCTCGGAAAGTCCGACCTGCTCAAGCGTTACGGGCAGGTCCATCTGCTTGTTAAAGGCGGCGTAGCGCTCAAGGTTCTCGGTGTCGCCCGTGTATGCGAACAGCACCAGCACGCCCAAGCTCACGACTTCGCCGTGCAGGTAGGTTCCCTCGCGCGGGATGCTGCAGGTGGCGTTGTAGAACGCGTGCGCCACGCTCGAGTTGTAGTAGTAATCGTTTTGGTTGGTCAGGTTCGAGACATAGCCCGTGTTGACCACGATGTCGAGCGCGATTTGCTTGACGGCTTCGCTCGACAGGTTCTCGCGCACGTCCTCAAGACCCTGGACGCCATAGGTAAACAGGGGCTCGGAGCAGGTGTGGGCAAGCGCAAGGCCAAGGCCTGCGGTGTGCTCCAGGTTACCGGCGCTCGTGGCGTACTCGACCTCGGGCTGCTTGGACAGGGCATCGCCCACGCCGGCCCAGAAGTACTCCGCCGGAGCCTCGGCGATGATCTTGGGGTTGATGAAGATGTGCGCGGGGCGGCTGGGGTACGAATAGCCCTCGAGCGAACCGTCATCGTTGTAGACAACCGCAATGGCGGTCGCAGCCGAGCAATTGGAACAGATCGTCGGCACGGTAAAGACGATCTTCTTGAGCTCGATGGCAGCCGTCTTGACGGTGTCGAGCGCTTTGCCGCCGCCACAGGCGATAAGCACGTCGGCTTCCTGGCAGGCGGGGGAGTTCACGACCTTGGCGATATTTGCACGCGTGCTGTTGGTACCGTAGACGCGCGTCTCCAGGACCTCGACATCGGTGCCTTCAAGTGCCGCCTCAATGCCGGGCAGCGCTGCAGCCAGTGCACGCTTGCCGCCAATGATGGCGACCTTCGTCGCTCCATATTCGGCCAGTGCGGCGGGCAACTCGGTAAAGCAATCCTCGCCAACGGTGTAGTCGCTCATTCCGATGGTGCGCATAGTAGCCTTCTTTCGTTCGATAAAGTGCTTTCAGGTATTTTGCTCCAATGCGGCCGCATCAGTCGCGAGAATTTCAAACCAAAATTCCGAACGTATAAAACCAGTGTTGAGGGTTTTTCGCCGGTGCGGAACGTGCTAGCATACTCCGCATAAGCGTTGATGGGGACGAGTAGTCGGCCGTCCGCATGCCACAGAGAGCGGGGAGCGCTGAGAACCCGTGCATGCGACCGATGAAAATCACCCCGGAGCTGCGGTCCCAACGGACGCGCCGCACAGGCTCGTCTTAGTAGACATCGCCGAGATGGTCGTCGATACAGGCCAGCCGAGTAACGGATGCGAGCGCGCGGCAACGCGGGCGAGGGCATCTAAGCTGGGTGGTTAAGCGAAGAGCTTTGTGCGGGCACGTTGCCTGCTTTGTGGCGCTTCGTCCCAGCTTGCAGGGACGGGCGCTTTTTTGGTGCCCAGAGGGCGTGCGCGCCCACGACATGAAAGGGGTACCGTGGCAAACGAGTACAAGCAGACGATGAATCTGCCAAAAACCGGATTTCCCATGCGTGCCGGTCTTTCCAAGTCCGAGCCTAAGCGACTCAAGGACTGGCAGGACAACAAGGTCTACGAGCAGGTTCTGAAGAAAAACGAGGGTCACAAAAAGTTCGTTCTGCACGACGGCCCTCCGTACGCCAACGGTCCGATCCACATCGGCCACGCCATGAACAAGATCGCCAAGGACATGATCAACCGTTACTGGATGATGCAGGGCTGCGAAGTCCCCTATGTCCCCGGTTGGGACTGTCATGGTCAGCCGATCGAGCACAAGGTCGAGGAGAAGCTCGGCACCGAGAAGTTCAACCAGACTTCCACGGCTAAGATCCGCGAGCTGTGCAACAAGTTCGCCGTCGAGAACATCGAGTTGCAGAAGGCCGGTTTCCGTCGCCTGGGCGTGCTCGGCGACTGGGATAACCCCTATCTGACGCTCTACCACCAGCATGACGCCGCCGACATCGAGGTCTTTAAGGCCATGTACGATCGCGGCATGATCTATCGCGGCCACAAGCCGGTTCACTGGTGCAAGCACTGCCACACCGCGCTCGCCGAGGCTGAGATCGAGTACTCCGATGAGACGAGCCCCTCCGTCTTCGTGCGCTTTGAGATGACCTCCAAGCCCGCCGGCCTCGAGAACTTCGATGGCCCGGTCGACTTCATCATTTGGACGACCACGCCGTGGACCATCCCCTCCGACCAGGCCGTTTCCCTCAAGCCCGGCGCCGCATATGTCGCCGTTGAGCACGATGGTCGCGCCGAGGTCATGCTCGAGGACCTGGCTCCCAAGTGCTGCGAGGAGTTTGGCTGGGAGTACACCCCGGTCATGGTCGACGGCAAGCCCTACGTGGTTCCCGCCGAGACCCTCCATCACATTCACTACAAGCAGCCGATCTTTGATGGCGTTGAGGGCGTGGCGCTGCTGGCCGATTACGTCGGTGTCGATGACGGTACCGGTATCGTCCACAACTCGCCCGGCCACGGCGTCGACGACTACTTTGCCTGCCTCAAGGAGGGCATCACCGACATCTGCATGCCGGTCGATGACGACGGCAGGTTCTATACCGGCGAGGAGTTTGGCGCTGGTGGCCCCTTCAGCGGTATGGACACCGACGAGGCCAACCCGCACATTATCGAGTTCCTGCGCGAGCGCGGCACCCTGGTCCTCGAGAAGAAGATCACGCACAGCTATCCGCACTGCTGGCGCTGCAAGCACCCGGTGCTCTTCCGTGCTACCGACCAGTGGTTTGTCTCGATGGACAAGACCGGTCTGCGCGAGCAGGCCGGCAAAGAGGTCCGCGAGAACGTCAAGTGGTATCCGGCCCACGCGGCAAACCGCATCGGCGCCATGGTCGAGCAGCGTCCCGACTGGTGCATCAGCCGCCAGCGCAACTGGGGTGTGCCCATCCCGAGCTACACCTGCGCCGACTGCGGCGAGAAGGTCATGAACGACGCCACGCTCGACGCCGTCATCAAGCTCTTCCACGAGAAGGGCTCCGACGCCTGGTTCACCGACGCTCCCGAGAGCTACCTGGGCGAGGCATGCGTCTGCCCCAAGTGCGGCGGCCATCACCTCAAGGCCGATAAGGACATTCTCGACGTGTGGTGGGACTCCGGTGTTTCCTGGAAGGCCGTCTGCGAATACCGCCCCGAGCTCGAGTACCCGGCGGATGTATACCTCGAGGGCTCCGACCAGCACCGCGGTTGGTTCCAGAGCTCGCTGCTCACCTCGGTGGGTGCCAACGGCCACGCTCCGTACAAGGCGGTCGTCTCGCAGGGCTTCACGCTCGATGGCCAGGGCCGCAAGATGTCCAAGTCGCTCGGCAATGTCATCGACCCCAACAAGGTCTGCGACGAGATGGGCGCCGACATTATCCGTCTGTGGGTCGCCTCCGTCGACACCAGCTCTGACGTCTCCATCGACCACGAGATCCTTGCTCGTACGTCCGATGCCTACCGTCGTTTCCGCAACACGCTGCGCTTCCTGCTCTCCGAGCTCGAGGGTCAGTTTGAGCCCGAGACCGACGGCGTCGCCTTTGCCGAGCTGCTGCCGCTCGACAAGCTCATGGTTGCCCGCCTGACCCAGGTCCAGGCCGAGGTCGACGACGCCTATGCCAGCTACGAGTTCCCGCGCGCCTACCGTGCGCTCTACGACTTCGTGGTTACCGAGCTCTCTAATGTGTACCTCGACGCCCTGAAGGACCGTCTGTACTGCGACAAGCCCGGCTCGCTCGAGCGTCGCAGCGCCCAAACCGTGCTGGCCGAGCTCTTCTCGATGCTCATGCGCGACCTGCAGCCGATCCTGTCCTACACGGTCGACGAGGCTATGGCCTATGCACCCGCCGGCTGCGTCGATCACCAGAAGTACGCCGCGCTGCTCAATTGGTACAAGTCGCCCATCTCGGTTGACGAGGCCAATGAGTTTGAGGGCGTGCTCGAGGCTTCGCTCGAGCTCCGTAGCGCCGTGACCAAGGCCCTTGAGGATGCCCGCTCCGCCGGTACCTTTACCAAGAGCCAGCAGGTCCGCGTCAAGGCGGTCGTTCCCGCCGAGATGTACGCGCTGCTGACCGGCGACAAGGCGGTCGACCTGGCCGAGTTCTACATCGTCTCCGATGTTGAGCTGACCCAGGGCGAGGAGCTATCCGTTGCCATCGAGGCTGCCGAGGGTGAGTGCTGCGACCGTTGCTGGAACTACCGCACCACCGTCGGTGAGTACAACGGCCACGCTCATATTTGCAAGCGCTGCGCTGACGCTTTGTAGTTACGCGGTTTTACAAACCGCGTAACTACTTGACGCTGCAAGCCCGCCAGAGCGGCAATCTGCCTTTCAGCTTCGGCGGCATGACCAGAAGGTCTATGCCGCCTTGCTTCAAGGCACCTTGCTCGCTCTGGCGGGTTTTCTCTGTCGGTAACGAATCATCGGCTTTTTCATTGTTGGGCATTATAAGATATTGGATTGCGTTAAACGGAATTCGAGTTCTTGAGGGTAGGGGATTGATTTGGGTCGCACTGGGGATATGACACCGCCTTTGAGTTGGCGGCTGGGTGTTGCCGGTGGCGTGGCGCTGGTTGTGCTGCTTGTTGACCAGTTGACCAAGCTTGCGGTTCGCGCCG
>JACXXQ010000130.1_pt1 | contig 50661 bp, 44 predicted proteins | sample 8621361 | NCBI WGS metagenome assembly JACXXQ01 (sample SAMN15503820, study PRJNA645414) | gut metagenome | isolation source: feces | host: Bos taurus | place: USA | collected 2016 | reverse complement strand
TACTGGGCCACGGTGTAGGGGGTGATGGTGTCGCCCCCGGTAAGGCCGCAGATCACCATGGACAGGGCGGTGGGGCCGCAGCCGTTGAGAGCCATCAGACCATCGCCGTAGTTGGCGTAGCCCCAGCGCATATCCCACTGCATGAGTAGGGGGAATTCGCCCTGGGTCACCTCGCCCACCGTGTCGGCGGGGGTGTCGTGCTTGTGCTGGGGGTAGCCCGCCACAAAGTCCAGAGTCTCACTGTTGCGGGCAAGCAGGGAGAGCAGATTTGCGGGGTAGTCGTCCAGATTTTTCAGGATGTACTTGGCCTGGGTCTCCTCTTTGGCCAGTTCACGCAGCTGGGAGAGAGTCTCGCGGCTGACAGTCTGTCCGTCCAGGGAGTAGCGGGGCTGGAAGGGGAAATAGCCGGTATAAAGGCGATAGCCTCCCACCACTGCCACCAGGACCAGAAGAATCCAGGGCAGGGGGGAACGGCGACACTTTTTCTTTGTGGAGGCGGCAGCCTCGCGGGAACGGGATGGCATAGGGAAAACCTCTTTTCTGTCCAAGGGATGTCTTCTATACCATACCGCAGAAAGATTAAATTGATATGGAATAATTCTTAAGTTTTTTCGAAGGTTTTCTGACCCTTGTATGGGAGCATGGTTTTTGGTATCCTGAGGAAAAGGAAGAAAAGGAGACGTTTGCCATGGTGCCCAGCTACGAGACCATGGGGGACTGGCTGGAGGAGATCGCGCAGCAGTTCCCGGACGCGTTTTTTGAAGAGCTGGACGGAGGCATCCAGCTGGAGGAGCAGGCCCTGCCCGACCCGGAGTTTCCACCGGGGGAGATGTACATCATGGGGGAGTACTGCAATGATATGCTGGGGCGGTATATCGTACTCTACTACGGCTCCTTTGCCGCTCTGCTCGCGGACGAGGACGAGGAGACATGGAAGAACGAGATCTTTGCCACTGTGGCCCATGAGTTTACCCACCACATGGAGGATTTTGCGGGGCTCCACGCTCTGGATGATAAGGATGCGGAGTTTTTAAGGCAGGCCAGGGGAGAGGAGTAGTCTGTTTTTTGCAGGGTTCCGCCCTGCAGGGCGGGTGACTTTCTGAACGATCAGAAAGTCACCAAAGAATCGCTGGGGGGGCGATTCCGGTGAGCGCCTTCGCGGAGCGGGCGCTCACAGTCATCTTTCCCCCAGACCCCCATTTACGGGGGACGCCCTCCAGAAAGATTGGAAATCTAATTCGGCGGGCAAAGACAAGACCGCTGGTCCTTCTTGCCTTGGGCCTTAGGCCCTTTCTGTGCAAAATTTGGTGAATATTGCGCTGTACGGACACCGCCTACTCTGGCAAAACCGTGGCAGCTGGGCAGTTGTGGGAGACATCCGTCCGACCACCGCCGCACCCAACAGGTAGGGATGCAGGAGGCGGGGGGCGTTAGAGCCGCCTGCCTGTAAATTTTAGATTGGTAGGCCCCAGTGGGCCGAGAGTAGGACGGAAACAGGTCTTGATTTTGCCCGCCGGAAAATACCTAAGGCCCAAAGGGACCCGCTCCCGTAAAATGGGGTCCAGGGATGGCGACTAGGAACACCCGCCTTTGGCGAGGTGTTCGTCGGAGCCATACTCCCTGGTGCCTTTTTGGTTCTTTTTTGGGCAAGCAAAAAGGAACAAGCGTTTTTCCCGCCCCGCAGGACGGAATCCTCCCAAAATAAAAATCCTGGCTGCCGTTGACAGCCAGGATTTTTCTACTTAATCCCGATCGGATTCGTACTTCAAAATCTGTCCCGTTCCGCCGTGAATGGTGTACTCATACTCCACCCCGCCGGCCTTGAACTCCACTTCATACTCCAGAACGCCGTCGTCCCAGTCCTGCTCCACCTTCATCTCGGAGGTCTGGCTGGCGCTGACCCCCGCGTGATTGAGGGCGATGGACTTGGCCTTTTCCGCACCGATGTCGGTGGAGGAAGTGCCGGAGCCGCCGCTGGTCTGGCTGCCGCTCTGGCCGGTGGATTGTCCGGAGCTTCCGGAGCCGCCGGTGTTGGCGCCGTTCTGCTCGGTCTTGTACTTTACCACTTCGCCGGTCTGGGCATCGATCTCGTAGTCGTATTCGGTGCCCTTCACGTGGAACTCCACCTCATAGACCATACGGCCATCGTCATAGTCGTACTCGGCCTCCACAAAGGTTGCGTCAGAGGCAGATACCCCAGCATGCTTCAAAGCGGCCTCTTTGGCGGCCTCCAGGCCGATGTAGGCGCTCTGGCTGGCCGAGCCGGAGGTGGTAATGGGAGCGGCGTTTGCCGCGCCGGTGTTCTGCTCATTGCCGGAAGTCTGTCCTTCCAGAGGAGCCTGGGCGGTATAGAGAAGGTTCAGCTCGTTGATGGACAGGCCCACCAGATCCTCAAAGGTCTTGGTGTTGTTGCTGCCCGCCACGATGGCCTGGATAAGGGCCGCCTTGCCGGTGGAAATGCCGTACTCCTGGGCCTTCTGACTGAGCTCCTCGCTGTTCTGGAGGGTCTGAGCCAGCACTGCGCCGTTCACCTGAGCATTGGCCAGGGCGGCGTCCGCCTGGGCGGTGAGCTCCTGCTGGAGCTTCTCGCCCCGCGCCTGGTCGTCGTCCTCCACGGTGATGAGAATGGAGTTGGCCAGCTCATCCACATAGCCGTGCTGCAGGAGGGAGCCGATGATGGCATACATGGCCACGTCGGCCTGGGTGCCTTTCAGGTCCATGCCGTCCAAAATCTCCGCCCCATCGTCGTTCATGGGGGTGGCGGAGAGAACTTTTTCGTTTTTATTGACTTCCAGCTGGATGCTGGGGTTCACGTCCAGGGACACCAGAGAGGCCACCGCGTTGTTGGCGCTGTAATAGTAGTAGCCTCCGCCGCCGCCCACCAGCACCAGGGCCAGACAGGCGGCCGCCGCCAGGGGAGCCCAGCGTCTCTTTTTCTTCTTCGTTTCCACGGCATTTGTCATGTCGATCACAGTTCCTTTCCCCGTTTCACACCGGGAGAGCACGCCCTCCAGGTCGTTGGGGGCGGCGTGATCCAGGGCGGTGCGCAGCCTGCGTTCCAACTCATGGTCTGTCATGGGGCGTCATCTCCTTCCAGTTTGGTCTTGAGTTTTGACAGGGCTCTGCGATACTTGGACAGCACGGTGGGCAAAGGAAGCTCCAGCAGTTTGGCGATCTCCCGGTGTTTGAGACCGGCCGCGGCGTGGAGCACCACGATCTGCCGTTCCTGGTCGCTGAGGATGTTGAGGGCGGCCTCCAGCACGGCCCGGTCCTCGGGGGTCACCGAGGGGGACTGGGCGGGGATAGCGTGCCACTGCTCCTCTCCAAGGTCCTGGGTGCGGCCCCGGTCCCGCAGCTTCATGCGGGCCAGGTTCCTGGTGATGGTGAGCAGCCAGGCCATGGGGGTGCCCTGAGGGCGGTAGAGGTGGCACTTTTCCCAGGCGGTCACATAGGTGTCCTGGGTCACGTCCTCCGCGTCGTGTCCGCTGCCCAGAATGGACAGGGCCAGGCCGTATACCGCCGCCCGGGTGCGGTGGTACAGCTGAGCCAGAGATTCCCGGTCTCCGGCGGCCAGGCCCGCCATCAGCTCTTCCAGCTGCTGGGGGTCGGGGACGCCATATTCACTTTGCAGTGCTGCCAATAGCATCAGCATGGCGCATTTCTCCTGTCACTTAAGAAATGAAAAACGGGGTCATTTTATTGCGTGGAGACGAAAAAATTTCTGGGATTTTTTCGCCCTCCATTATACCCGCCCTTGGGGCTTTCTTGCAAGAGCCTTGCAGGGAGGCGGCGGGGCGTGGTATCCTTGGCACAACAAGGAGAGGAGGGGCGGACCATGGAACAGAAAACAGTGCGGGGCCGCTTTGCCCCCAGCCCCAGCGGACGGATGCACCTGGGCAACCTGTGGTCAGCGCTGCTGGCCTGGCTCAGCGCCCGGAGCCAGGGGGGCGAGATGGTGCTGCGGCTGGAGGACCTGGACCCGGACCGGTGTACCCGGGCCTGGTGCGACCAGGTGATGCGGGATCTGGAGTGGCTTGGACTCACCTGGGACAACGAGCCGGTGTACCAGTCGGAGCGCACCGCGGTATATGCACAGGCTTTCCGCGCCCTGGAGGAGCGGGGCCTCATCTACCCCTGCTACTGCACCCGGGCTGAGCGCCTGGCCGCCTCGGCGCCCCACCGCAGCGACGGGCAGACCATCTACGACGGCCGCTGCTCCCGGCTGACCGAGGCGGAGCGGGAGGCTCTCAGCCAGACCCGCCGCCCGGCCTGGCGGGTGAAAGTGGGGCAGGAATCAATTACATTTTGCGATTTTCTATATGGAGAATACAAAGAGGACTTAAAAACCGACTGCGGAGACTTCATTTTGCGCCGCTCCGACGGGGTGTACGCCTACCAGCTGGCGGTGGTAGCGGACGACGCGGCCATGGGGGTAACCCAGGTGGTGCGGGGCAGCGACCTGCTCTCGTCCACCCCGCGGCAGATCTATCTCCAGCGGCTGCTGGGGCTGCCGGAGCCGGAGTACGGCCACGTGCCTTTGCTGCTGGCCGCCGACGGGCGGCGGCTGGCCAAGCGGGACCGGGACCAGGAGCTGGGGGAGCTCCAGAGCCGGTATACCGCGCCCGAGCTTTTGGGCCGCCTGGCCCATCTGGCCGGCCTCATCCCGGAGCCCGCGCCCATCACCGCCCAGCAGCTCATCCCCCTCTTTTCCTGGGAAAAGCTCCCCCGGGAGGACCTCAAGGTGGAAAAATTTTAAATTATTATAGAGGTAACCCCTTGACTTCTGGACAAAATCAGATATAATAATTAGGCCTGTCTTCCTGAGAAGGCGGGCCTTATCCTTGCTCCCGGCATGAAGACCGGGGGCCACAAGACCATAAGGAGGTGCAAGAAACATGGCAAAGATCACTGCGAACTACGAGGCGATGTATATCCTGGACCCCGCTCTGAGCGAGGAGGCCATCGCTGCTCTGGTTGCGAAGTTCAAGGCCGTCGTGGAGGCTAACGGTACCGTCTCCGAGATCGACGAGTGGGGCAAGCGCCGTCTGGCCTATCCCATCAACGATCTGATGGAGGGCTACTACGTCCTGATGACCTTCAACGCCGCTGCCGCTATCCCCGCCGAGCTGGACCGTATTTTCCGGATCACCGACGGCGTGATGCGTTCCCTCATCGTCTGCAAGGACCAGTAAGGGGGAGCGAAAATGCTCAATCGAATCATTATCATGGGTCGCCTGACCCGTGACCCGGAGCTGCGCCACACCCAGACTGGGACCGCTGTGGCCTCCTTCACCCTTGCGGTGGACCGGGATTTTAAGGACAAGTCCACTGGCGAGCGCTCCACCGACTTCATCGACGTGGTAGCCTGGCGCCAGACCGGCGAGTTTGTCAGCCGCTATTTCACCAAGGGCCGCATGGCCGTGGTAGAGGGCCGGCTGCAGATCCGGGATTGGACGGATAAAGACGGCGGCAAGCGCCGCAGCGCCGAGATCGTGGCGGATAACGTCTACTTCGGCGACTCCAAGCGGGACGGCGACGGAGGCTATCAGAGCTCCGGCTACGCCTCCGGCGGCGGATACTCCGGCGGCTATGCCTCCGGCGGTTACGCTTCCCCCGCTGCTCCGGCCGCGCCTGCGGCCCCCTCCGGCTACGGCGCCCCCTCCATGGGCGGCGACCAGTTTGCCGAACTCTCTGACGACGACGGCGAGCTGCCGTTTTAAATCTTAGACCGTATATGGTCGTAAAAGGAGGTTACTCTCATGGCTATGGAACGTGAAAACCGGGCTCCCCGCGGCCGCAAGCGCCGCAAGGTCTGTGCCTTCTGCGTGGACAAGGTCGAGTGCATCGACTACAAGGACGCTGCCAAGCTGCGCCGCTATACTTCCGAGCGCGGAAAGATCCTGCCCCGCCGCACCACCGGCACCTGCGCCATGCATCAGCGTCAGCTGACCGAGGCCATCAAGCGCGCCCGTCAGGTCGCCCTGCTGCCCTACGTCACCGACTAATTGCATTGCTTCAAGCCTCTCCCAGTTGGGAGAGGTTTTTTTTATTGCTTTCACAGTCCGGTCACAAAAAATTTAGAAAAGGGATTGCACAATGGGCAATTATTTTGTACAATAAAAATGTATTTCTATCGGATCGTGGCCCGCACTGTCGGGCCACGCCGTTGTTTCCGTGCATTATTTGTTTATATTTTACAGATAGAAAGGGTGGCGGCCGGCCTATGGAGCTTTTGAAGGAACGGATTCGCAAAGATGGGAAGGTCAAGGGCACCGACGTGCTGAAGGTGGACAGTTTTCTCAACCACCAGATGGATGTCGATCTCTTCGCGGAGATCGGCAAAGAATTTAAGCGCAGATTTGCAGACTGCGACGTGAACAAGATCCTGACGATTGAGGCTTCGGGCATTGGGATCGCCTGTATCACGGCGCAGTTTTTCCACTGTCCGGTGATTTTTGCCAAAAAGAACCAGACCAAGAACATCGCCGGTGAGGTGTACACCTCCCAGGTGGAGTCCTTTACCCACGGCCGTGTGTACAACATCATTGTGGCCAAGGAGTTTTTGGGCCCGGGCGACAAGGTGCTGCTCATCGACGACTTCCTGGCCAACGGCGCCGCCCTGGAGGGGCTGGCCAAGCTGGTGAAGGACGCCGGAGCGGAGCTGGTGGGCGCCGGTATCGTCATCGAGAAGGCCTTCCAGCCCGGCGGTGACCGCCTGCGCGCCGAGGGCCTGCGGGTGGAGTCTTTGGCAAGAGTCAAGAGCATGAACGAGGAGACCGGCGTGGAGTTCGTGGACTGAGCGTCCCCTTACCGTGGTTAAAACCGGGAAAACCGGTTTTAATAAAAAAGAGGAATAGGAAACGAATGAGAAAACAAGGAGGAACTTTGCACATGAAGAAGAAGATTCTCGCACTTGTACTGGCTCTTGCCATGGTCCTGGGCCTGGCTGCCTGCGGCAGCAGCGGTTCCGGCAGCCAGAGCGGCTCCCAGACCAGCAATTCCGACTTTAAGGTAGGCGCCATCTATATCAACAAGAAGAGCGATACCGCCGGCTACACCTATGCCCATCACACCGGCATCACCAAGGCCATGAAGGAGCTGGGCATGGATCCCGAGAAGCAGCTGGTCATCGTGGACCAGGTTCCCGAGGACGACACCCAGGTGGGCGCCGCCGTGGACACTCTGGTGGGTGAGGGCTGCAGCATCATCTTCGGCATCTCCTTTGGTTACCTCAACGAGATGGAAGTGAAGGCTCAGGAGTATCCCAATGTGATCTTCTCCCACGCCACCGGCTTCAAGAGCAACGACACCAACTACAATAACTACTTCGGCCGCATCTATCAGGCCCGCTACCTGGCCGGCATCGCCGCCGGTCTCAAGAGCCTGGAGACCGGCAACAACAACATCGGCTATGTCTCCGCCTATGACACCGAGTACGCCGAGACCTGCTCCGGCATCAACGGCTTCACCCTGGGCGTGCAGGCCGTCAACCCCAACGCCACCGTCTATGTCAAGGAGCTGGGCACCTGGACCGACGAGGTCAACGAGTACGCCTTTGCCGAGGAGCTCATCAAGAGCTACGGCTGCGGTGTGATCGCCCAGCACTGTGACTCCGCTCAGCCCCAGCTGGCCGCGGAGAAGGCCGGCCAGTTCGGCTGCGGCTACAACTCCGACATGACCGCCGATGCCCCCGCTGCCCACCTCACCGCTCCCGTGTGGAACTGGGATGTGTACTACAAGCTGGCCATCCAGACCGCCATGGAGTGCGAGTCCGCTGACCAGTTTGTGGAGAAGATGGGCGGCCCCGCTTACTACGGCGGCCTGAATGAGGGCATGGTTGACGTGTCCCCCCTGAGCGAGAACTGCGCTGCCGGTACTCAGGACGCCATTGACCAGGTCAAGGCCCTGATCGCCTCCGGCGAGTGGGATGTGTTCTCCGGCGTGAAGCTGAACATCACCGTCGCCGACGGCAAGGCTACCATCGAGAAGGTGGACGCTCCCCTGGTCACCAGCGACCGGGATGAGGTGAAGGACGACCAGGTGGTCGTTGCCGCCAACACCGAGATCGTGCCCGCCGGCGGTCCCTCCGTGAAGGACAGCGTCATCACCGGCAGCATGAACTACCTGGTGAAGGGCGTTGTGGTGGCCTGATCCGCCCGCGCAGCTGTCTGAAGACCCGAACAACCGGGCCGGCCAACCGGCCGGCCCGGTTTTGATTTTTGCAGTTTGGGCCGGAACAAGGTCCGGTTTGAACTGGAAAAACCAAGCCTGAAACAAAACCGACAACGATTTGCAGATACAAAAGAGGGAGTGTGATTCCATGGCGGAGGAATACGCCATTGAAATGCGGGGGATTACCAAGACCTTCGGAAGCGTGGTGGCCAACAAGGACGTGAACCTGACCCTGCGCCGGGGCGAGATCCTGGCGCTGTTGGGCGAGAACGGCTCGGGCAAGACTACGCTGATGAATATGCTCTCCGGCATTTACCAGCCCGACGGAGGCGAGATCTTCGTGGAGGGCAAGTCCGTGTCCATCCACTCCCCCCAGGAGGCTAAGCGCCTGGGGATCGGCATGGTCCACCAGCACTTCAAGCTGGTGGAGGTTTTCTCTGCCGCGGACAACATCTGGATGGGCAAGGAGAAGGCGGGCTTTTTGCTGAAAAAGGACCGCTATGCCCAGATCGAGGCCATGGCTAAAAAGTTTGGGTTTGACATCGACCCCAAAAAGCAGGTCAAGAACATGGCCGTGTCGGAAAAGCAGACCCTGGAGATCATCAAGGTGCTGTATTACGGCGCCAAGGTCATCATTCTGGACGAGCCCACCGCCGTGTTGACGGTGCAGGAGATCCAAAAGCTCTTTGCGGTGCTGCGCCGCATGAAGGAGCAGGGACACTCCATCATCATCATCACCCACAAGCTCAATGAGGTGATGGACATTTCCGACCGGGTGGCCATCCTGCGCAAGGGCCAGTACATCACCACCGTGGAGACGGCCCAGACCAACGAGCAGGAGCTCACCGAGTGGATGGTGGGCCGGAAGGTGGACCTGAACATCGAGCGGCCTGTGGTGGAAAAGACCCGGCCTCTGCTGGAGATCCGGGACCTCACCATCGACAACGACGAGGGCGCAGTGGCCATCGACAAGGTGAGCTTCTATATCCGCGGCGGCGAGATTTTGGGCGTGGCCGGCATTGCGGGCTGCGGCCAGAAGGAGCTGTGTGAGGCCATTGCCGGCCTGCGGCCGGTGCGGTCGGGCCTGATGATCCACAAGGGAGACAACATTGTGGGCCTTTCCCCCAAGGCCATTTTGGAAAAGGGCATCTCCATGTCCTTCATCCCGGAGGACCGGCTGGGCATGGGCCTGGCGCCTTCCATGTCCATTACGGACAATATGATCCTGAAAAACTACTCCGAGACCAAGGGCTCCCTGGTGGACCGCAAGGCGGGCCGGGCGGCGGCGGAGCAGGTCATTGAGCAGCTGGGCGTGGTGACGCCCTCCACCGAGACGCCGGTGCGCCGCCTGTCCGGCGGCAACGTGCAGAAGGTGCTGCTGGGCCGGGAGATCAAGGCCGGTCCCAACGTCATCGTCACCGCCTACCCGGTGCGCGGCCTGGATATCAACTCCTCCTACGCCATCTATAACATCCTCAACCAGCAGAAAAAGGACGGCGTGGGCATCCTCTTTGTGGGCGAGGACCTGGACGTGATGCTGGCCCTGTGCGACAAGATCATGGTGCTGTGCCATGGAAAGGTGATGGGCGTGGTCCACGCCCACAAGACCAGCAAGGAGGAGCTGGGCCTGATGATGACCGGCGCGCTGGATCTGACCAACAAGTATGAGGACAAGCCTGCCGGCATCGCCAAGGACACCAACATTTCCCAGGAGCAGCTGGAGCAGAGCAAGAGGGAGGAGGAGTGACATGGGATTTCATATCGTAAAGCGGGACAGCTGTCCGATGTGGAAAAAGCTGTCGCTCTATCTCGGGGCGGTTCTGCTGGCACTGGTGGTGGGTGGCCTGCTGCTGCTGGCCATCGGAGTCAACCCCATCGCCTACTACCAGCGGATGTTTACCATGGGCATGATCGGCAACAAGATCGCCTATAAAACCTTTGAAAACTATCTCAAGGTCTTTGTCCCCCTGGTGCTCACCTCGGTGGCCCTGTCCCTGTCCTTTAAAATGCGCTTTTGGAACATCGGCGGCGAGGGCCAGTTCATTCTGGGCGCGGTGGCCGCCGGCGCGGTGGCGCTGAAGCTGGGCAGCGTGCTGCCGGAGGGTGTGACCCTGCTGCTCATGTGCCTGGCCGGCATGCTGGCCGCCGGACTGTACGGGGCTCTGGTGGCGGCGCTGAAGGTGAAGTTCGGCACCAACGAGACCCTGATGACCCTGATGCTCAACTATGTGGCCCTGTACTTCCTGGTGTTCCTGGGTGAGACCCAGGCCTCCTGGAACTTCTTCCTGGATACCTCCTCGGCCCGTCCGGTGTTTGCTAACTTCAGCAAGGAGGTCTCCTTCCCCACCATCCCCATCGGAAAATTCCAGCTCAACGTGTGCGTCATCTTTACCCTGATCATCGGCGTGCTGGTCTACGGCTACCTCAAGTACTCCAAGCAGGGCTATGAGATCGCCGTGGTGGGCGACAGCGTGGGCACCGCCCGGTATGCGGGCATGAAGGTCAACCGCATCGTGCTGCGCACCGTGTTCCTGTCCGCCTGTCTCATCGGCCTGGCCGCCGCCTTCAAGGTGGGCACCGTGGGTATCCTGTCCTCCTCGTTTACCGACGATGTGGGCTGGACCGGCGTCATCGTGGCCTGGCTGTCTCAGCTGAATACCGGAGCCATCTTCCTGGTGTCGGCCCTCATCTCCATGCTTCAGCACGGCTCCACGGTGGCGGCAGCCACCTTTGCCCAGGTGGATTCCAGCTTTGCGGATATGCTCCAGGGCGCCATTCTGTTTTTGGTGCTGGCCGCGGATTTCCTGATCCGCTTCAAGATCGTTCGAACCAAGAAAGGGGGCGGCGAGAATGGAAATGGATAAAATGGGGGTGGTAACCACCTTCATCCACAACATCGTGGTCTATAACATCCCTCTGCTCTACGGCACCGCCGGTGAGATCATGGTGGAAAAGTCGGGCAGCCTGAACCTGGGCGTGGAAGGCATTATGGCGGTGGGCGCCATCTTCGGCTATATCGTGGGCTGCTATGCCAACAGTCTGGGCGTGGGCATCCTGATGGCCTTCCTCATGGGAGCGCTGTGCGGCCTGCTGTTTGCTGTGCTCACCGTCTCCCTCCAGGCTAACCAGAACATCACCGGTTTGACCCTGACCACCTTCGGCCTGGGTGTGTATTTCTTCGTGGGCAACGGCGTCAAGGCCATCAGCTGGCCGGTCATGAACGACTACGCCAACATCAAAGACGGCTTTGCCAACCTGCCCATCCCCGGCCTGTCCCAGATCCCGGTGCTGGGTGAGGGCCTGTTCAGCCACAACGTCCTGGTCTATCTGGGCGTGGTCATCGCCCTGGTGATGTGGTGGTACCTCAACCGCACCAACCCCGGCCTGCGGCTGCGGGCGGTGGGCGAGAACCCCGGCGCTGCCGACTCGGTGGGCGTCAATGTAAAGCGGTATAAGTATATCCACATCTGCCTGGGCTGCGGCGTCATGGGCATCGGCGGGTACTATATGGCCCTAAATATGTCCGGCTCCTTCAACAGCAGCTGCTGGATCAACGGCTACGGCTGGATCGCGGTGGCTCTGGTCATCTTCGCCAACTGGAACCCCGCCCTGGCCATCCTGGGCACCTTTGTCTTCGGCTTCTTCAACACCCTGCGGGTATCGGGCTCCAGCCTGGCCGCCGCCTTCCCTGAGGGGTTGGGCTGGCTGGCCGCGGTGCCCACCCAGCTCTATCAGGCCCTGCCCTTTATCATCACCGCCATCGTGCTGGTGGTCACCTCCGTGCGCAAGCGGGAGGGCTCCGGCCAGCCTCAGGCTTTGGGCCTCAATTACTTCCGGGAGGAGCGGTAAGGCGCTTCCCGTCCAAACTGCGGCAAAACGGCCGCCACCCTTTGGGGTGGAGGCCGTTTTTGCAGCTCTCAGGGAGCTGTGGCTGTCTGCCTGGCGTTGGTTTTTTTGCCGGTGAGAGCTTTGCTGACTTCACAGATGGGAATGGGAGCCGCGGAGAGGAGGAGCACCGTGAGCCACTGGTACAGGTCCAGGGAGACGGTGGAAAAGACGCTCTGGAGAGGCGGCACCAGCAAAACCGCCAGCTGGAGGGCCAGCCCGGCCAGAAAGGCCCGATTCATGGCGGGGTTGGACAGGGGACCCATAGCAAACAGGGAGCGGTCCTCGCTGCGCACGTTGAAGGCGTGGAAGAGCTGGCAGAGGGTGAGGGTGGCAAAGGCCATGGTGTTGGCCACAGGGCCTTCGCTGCCCGGCGCGGCCAGGCGGGTAAAGCCCAAAAAGTAGGCCGCCAGGGTGAGTACCCCCACCATTAGCCCCTGCCACAGCAGGCGCAGAGTGAATTTTCCGTCAAACAGCCCGGCCCGTGCGTCCCGGGGCGGCTGGTCCATGACGCCTGGCTCCACCGGCTCCACGCCCAGCGCCAAGGCGGGGAGGGAGTCGGTGACCAGGTTGAGCCAGAGAAGCTGCACCGGGGCCAGGGGCATGGTGCCGAAGTCCAGCAGGGTGGCGGTAAAGATGGTGAAGATCTCGCCGATGTTGCAGGAGAGCAGGTAGTGGATGGCCTTGCGGATGTTGGAGTAGATGCCCCGGCCTTCCTCAATGGCGGCCACAATGGTGGAAAAGTTGTCGTCGGTGAGAATCATGTGGGCGGCCCCCTTGGCCACGTCGGTGCCGGAGCGGCCCATGGCGCAGCCGATGTCGGCGGCCTTCAGGGCGGGGGCGTCATTGACGCCGTCCCCTGTCATGGCCACCACCAGCCCCCGCTTCTGCCAGGCCTGAACGATGCGCATCTTGTGCTCCGGGGACACCCGGGCGAAGACGGAAAAGCGGTGGATGTCCTCCTCCAGCACCTCCTGGGGCATAAAGTCCAGCTCCGGGCCGGTGAGGGTCAGCTCCCCAGGGCGGAGGATATCCAGCTCCCGGGCCACGGCGGAGGCGGTCGCCCGGTGGTCGCCGGTGATCATCACCGGCCGCACCCCGGCCTGGTGGCAGCGTGCCACCGCCAGCTTGGCCTCGGGCCGGGGCGGGTCCATCAGGCCGAAGAGGCCCAAAAAGGTGAGGTTGTCCTCCAGCAGCTGAGGAGTGAGCTGGGCGGGGAGAAAGGACAGGTCCCGAAAGGCCACCGCCAGCACCCGCAGGGCCTTGCGGGCCATCTCCTCATTGGCGGCAGTAATGCGTCCCCGGTCGTCGGGGGAGAGGGGACCGTTGGGGCCCTGGGTACACCGGGGCAGCAGCACGTCGGGAGCGCCCTTCACATATACCCGGTAGCCCCCCTCCGGCAGGGCGTGGATGGTGGACATGCGTTTGCGGGTGGAGTCAAAGGGCAGCTCGTCAGTCCGGGGCAGCGCCTCCTCCAGTTTGTGCTGGTCCAGCCCCTCCTGGGCCGCCGCCACCAATAGAGCCCCTTCGGTGGGGTCACCGGAGGCTACGGGAGCACCCGCCCGCCATTCCAGCCGGGCGTCGGAGCACAGCGCGCCCCCGGTGAGGGCCTCCCGCCGGTGTCCGCCGGGGAGCAGCCACAGCTGCTGGACCGTCATGCGGTTCTGGGTGAGGGTGCCCGTCTTGTCCGAGCAAATGACCCCGGCACAGCCCAGAGTCTCCACGGCGGGCAGCTTTTTCACGATAGCACCCCGCTTGGCCATACGGCCCACTCCCAGAGCCAGCACAATGGTAACGATGGCGGGCAGGCCCTCCGGAATGGCGGCCACCGCCAGGGAGACGGCGGTGAGGAACATATCCAGCATCTTTTTCCCTTGGAGGAGGCCCAATCCAAACATTACCGCGCACACGCACAGGCACAGAAAGGACAGCTTTTGGGAAATTTCCGCCATCCTGGCCTGGAGGGGGGTGGTGCCCTCCTCCTGGTCGGAGAGCATCCCGGCGATATGGCCCATCTGGCTGTCTCTGCCGGTGGCGCAGACCACCGCCGTGCCCCTGCCGGCGGTGACCAGGGTGCCGGAGAGGACCATGTTGACCCAGTCGCCCAGAGGGGCGTCGGGGGCAAGGATGAGGTCCGGGTCCTTTTCCACCGGGGCGGACTCGCCGGTCATGGCGCTCTCGTCGGTTTGAAGGCGGCTGGAGGACAGGAGCCGGGCGTCAGCAGGGACCAGGTCCCCGGCCTCTAAGTAAATGATGTCCCCGGGAACCAGGTCGCTGGCCTGGACCCGGGTTTGGCGGCCGTCCCGCAGAGCCTGAGCCATGGGGGAGGAGAGCTTCTGCAGCTCCTCCAGGGCCTGTTGGGCCCGGTCCTCCTGGGAGATGGACAGCACGCTGTTGACCACCACAATGACCAGAATAATGGCCCCGTCCAGCCAGTCCTTTCCGCCGCTTACCGCCAGAGACAGCCCTGCCGCTGCCAGCAGCACCACGATCATGGGGTCGGTGACCTGAGCCAGCACCCGGGCCAGAAGGCTGGCCTGTTTCGGGGCGGGAAGCGCATTGGGACCGTAGCGGTCCAGGCGGTCCTTGGCCTGCTTGGTGGTGAGACCCTGGGGCCGGGCGTCCAATTCCTCTAACAGACGGTCTGTGGGTATACTGTGCCAGTTGTTCATGGTTCTCTCGCTCCTTCCTTGTTCTGCCAGTATAGACCATGGCCTGTCCATATTTTAGGGAATTGGGGAGGGGAGGAAATTTATTCCTTTTTTAAGCGGGGGAGAGTCCGCCCTGCTGGGCGGGGGAGCGAGGAGTGTTCTTTCCAGCGATGGAAAGAACCAAAGATCGCCGGGGGACGGCTCCGATGAGCGCCTTCGCGCAGCGGGCGCTCATAGTCACCTTTCCCCCGGACCCCCTATTTACGGGAGTGTGTCCCTTTGGGGGTATGTATGTTTCCGGCGGGCAAAATCAAGACCGGTTTCCGTCCTACTCTCGGCCCACTGGGGCCTTTTTCCATCAAAATTTGACGACATTGCCACTCTAACACACACCGCCTGGTGCCTACCTACCTGTTTGGTGCGGCGGTGGTTGGATGGACCAGCTGCCACGGTTTTGCCAGGGTAGGCGGTGTCCGTACAGCGCAGATACGTTCAAATTTTTGATCCGGTAGGGGCCAGTGCCCCGAGGTAAGAGGGACTACGGATCTTGTCTTAGGTCCGCCGGGAGGGCACAGAAATCTTGCAGGATAGCGTCCCTCGTAATCGGGGGTCTGGGGGACGACGCCTATGAACACCAGCGCAAGCTAGGTGTTCATTGAAGGAGACCCCCAGGGCATTTTTGGTTCCTTTTTGGGCAAACAAAAAGGAACCCGCCCCTCAGGGCGGAACTCTCCAAATAAAAAAGTGGGAGTGACGTGTTTCGTCACTCCCACAAGAGAAATATTCAGGAAGGATTAAGAGGCACTGGAGCTGCCGCTGGAACTACCGCTGGAGCTGCTGCTGGAATCCCCGGAGCTCTCCTCCTGCGCGGCAGTCACCTCCGCCTGCACCGCGGTGCGCAGGGCGGTGAGCTGGGTGTAGAAGGCGGCGGGATCGATCTTCTTGTACTCGTCGTTGGTCTCCACAGGGAACTGCTCCAGCCAGCCCTGCTGCCGCTGGCTCATGAGATAGGAGACGTACTGATCCAGGTAGTCGGCGGCCTGGATGGGCAGGCGGAGAATGATGTGATAGCCGTAGGTGCTCTCCACAATGCCGCTGATCTCGCCGGGCTGGAGGGCCAGGGCGGCCTCCTCAAAGGCGGCTACCATCTGGCCGGACTTGGCCTCGTAGCCCTCGGGGCTGTTCACGTTGCCGGAGGAGTCGGTGTCCTCGCTGTACTCCTTCATCAGCTCATCAAACAGGGCTTCCTTGTCGCTGGCGGCCTGGAGCTGGGCGAGAATGTCCTCGGCGGTGGCTTTCTTCTGGGCCACGGTGGCGTCGTCCAGCGGCTCGTACTCGCCGGTGGCCTTGCCGTCCGCGTCCTTGATGGGCTTGCTGGTGTCCACGGTCTTGAGCAGGATGTGCTTGGCCTTGTAGGCGATCTGCAGGTTGTCGGAGACATAGGTAAGGATGTCCTCATCCTTGGGGGCGTCGGGAGCGCCGTCGCCGTAGTAGCGGTTCATCAGCTGGGTGTTCAGGTCGCCGGCCTGCATCATGCGGGTGTACAGGTCCCGGGTGAGGGCGCTGGACCAGAGCATGTGATCTACCATAGCATCGCCACCAGCCTGCTGGGCAAAGCTGTCTATGGCCTGCTGGATGGTCTGAGCGGACTCGTCAGAGACAGACAGTCCCTCCTGCTGGGCGATGACAGGGACCAGAGCGTACAGAGCGGCGGTCTGCAGGGCGTTGTTCAAAAAGCCCTCCGCCATGGTGGAGCCGTCCTCCGTCTCGGTGTCCCAGGGCAGGTCAGAGGCGCTCATGCCCATCATGGCGTAGTACTGAGCAGTGCCGTCCACGGTGGCGGCCAGCCAGTAGAGCAGGCTGTCGGCGGTGATCTCCGTGTCGCCCACCGTGGCCACCACGGTGTCGCCGGAGAGACCGGCGGTGGACAGGAAGGGGTCGGTCACGGAGGAGAGGTCCATGGCCTGGACCTGGGAGGAGCTGCCGTCGCTGGAGCTGCTGGAGCTGCCGCCCTTTGCACCGCAGCCGGCGAAGGCGGTGAGGGCCAGAACAAGAGACAGGGAGAGGGCTCCCAGACGTTTCAAGTTAGGCATGGTACAGATCCTTTCTTATTTCACGATAATTTCAGACTAAATTAAGCTTGGGTCAGACCATCATAGCACAAACCGGGCATTAGGGCAAGCAAAGTCTCAGCCCAGAGCGGAAAAGGCGGAGATGAGAGCCTGGGCGGTGCGCAGGGGCTCGTCGCCGCTGCGCAGGCGCAGGGTAAAGCGGGGCACGTCCCCGGGGATGAGGAGCAGCCGGTCCTTGAATTTGGGGTCGGCACAAAGGGCGGAGAATTGCTCCAGATTGAACTGATCCAGTGTAAAGACCAGCTGGCCCTTCTTCTGGGCAATGTCAGTGACCCCGGCCTGGGAGGCGGCGGCGCGGAGGAGGGCCACCGAGATGAGGTTGTTCACCGTGCGGGGCGGCTCGCCGTAGCGGTCGATGAGCTCATCCACCAGATCGTCGGCCTCGCTCTCGTCCCGGATGGCGGCAATGCGGCGGTAGAGGTCCATGCGCTGCTCGGGGGAGGGGACGTACCGGTCCGGGATGGAGGCGGCTACGCTCAGGTCGGCGGAGCACTCGGTGCGCTTGGGGGGCGTCTGGCCCTGCTCGGTCAAAACGGCCTCCTCCAGCAGCTTCAGGTACATATCGTAGCCCACGGACAGCATAAAGCCGCTCTGCTCGGGACCCAGCACGTTGCCCGCGCCCCGGATCTCCAGGTCCCGCATGGCGATTTTGAAGCCGGAGCCGAACTCGGCAAACTCCCGGATGGCGGCCAGGCGTTTGGCGGCCACCTCGGTGAGCACCTTGCCCCGGCGGTAGGTGAGGTAGGCGTAGGCCCGGCGGTTGGAGCGGCCCACACGGCCACGGAGCTGGTGGAGCTGAGCCAGTCCCAGGTGGTCAGCGTCCTCGATGATGAGGGTGTTGGCGTTGGGCAGGTCGATGCCCGTTTCGATGATGGTGGTGCACACCAGCACGTTCAGCTCTCCGTCGGTCATGCGGCTCATCACGTCGTCGATGGCCTCCTGGCTCATCTTGCCGTGGGCCACGCCAACCGCGGCCGTCTCACCCAGCATCTGCTGGATGCGGGCGGCGGTGCGGTCGATGGTCTCCACCCGGTTGTGGAGGTAGTACACCTGGCCGCCGCGCTCCAGTTCCCGGCGCATGGCGTCGGCCACCACCGGCCAGTTGTGCTCCAGCACATAGGTCTGCACGGGAAGGCGGTCGGCGGGGGGCTCCTCCAGGGTGGACATGTCCCGGATGCCCGACATAGCCATATTCAAGGTGCGGGGAATAGGGGTGGCGGAGAGGGTGAGGACGTCCACCTGGCGGAAGGTCTCCTTCAGCTTCTCCTTGTGCTGCACGCCGAAGCGCTGCTCCTCGTCCACCACCAGCAGCCCTAAGTCTTTAAACTTCACGTCCTTGTTAAAGAGGCGGTGGGTGCCGATCAAAATATCCACCCCGCCGTTTTCCGCCTTGCGCAGGGTCTCCTTCATCTGGGTGGGGGTGCGGAAGCGGGAGACCACGTCGATGTTCACCGGGTACTTCTGGAAGCGGCGCAGGGCGTTTAAATAGTGCTGCCGGGCCAATACCGTGGTGGGCACCAGGACCGCCGCCTGCTTGCCGTCCAACACGCACTTCATCATGGCCCGGAAGGCCACCTCGGTCTTGCCGTAGCCCACGTCGCCGCACAGCAGCCGGTCCATGGGTACGGGAGACTCCATATCCTTTTTGATTTCCTGGATACACCGCAGCTGGTCGTCGGTCTCGGTGTACTCAAACTGCTCCTCAAACTCCCGCTGCCAGGGGGAGTCGGGGGAGAAGGCGTAACCCGGCTGGCGCTGGCGCTGGGCGTAGAGCTCGATGAGTCCCTTGGCCAGGTCCTGCACCGCCTTTTTCGCCCGGGTCTTGGCCCGTTCCCAGTCAGTGCCACCCAGCTTGGAGAGTTTTTTCGTCTCTTGGGCGTCCTCGCCGCCGCCGATATACTTGGAAATGAGGTCCAGCTGGGTGGCGGGGACATAGAGCACGTCGGAGCCGGCATAGGCGATCTTCACATAGTCCTTTTCAATGCCGTCGGCGGGCATTTTTACCATGCCCACGTAGCGGCCCACGCCGTGGTGCTCGTGGACCACCAGGTCGCCGGGGGAGAGGTCGGCGTAGGACTTGAGCTTCTGGCGGTTGGTGGTCTCCTTTTTCTGCCGGGGCCGCTTTTGGGGGGCGGCCTGGCCCTCGGTGATGACGGCCAGCTTCAGGCCGGGGTACTCCATGCCGCCGGACAGCCCGCCCACGGTGAGCATGATCTGTCCCGGCTTGGGCAGGGTCTTGGGGGAGAACTCCACCCCGGAGGTCACCTTCTGCTCCCGCAGGAGGGTTTGGAGGTTCAGCGCCCGCTGCTCCGAGGACACCAGCACCAGCACCCCGAACCCGGCGGACTGGTAGTGGCTTAAATCCTGCACCGCCGTCTCCAGGCTGGCCCCGAAGGAGGGGAGCTGCTTGGCCATCAGGGACAGCACGCACCGGGGAGGCGTGGGGTAGGTGGAGAGGGTAAAGGAGTCCAGATAGGCCACCGGCCAGTTCTCCAGCACCTGGTTGAGCTGGGCAAAGGAGCGGGACAGGTCGCCGCAGCTGCCGTCCAGCTCGCCACGCTCCAGCAGAGTCTTCACGTCCTCATCCATCTGCCACTGGTAGGTCTTGGCCCGCTCGGCTACCCGGCTGCTCTCGGAGAAGAGGACGCAGGCGTCCAGGGGCAGGTAGTCGGCGGCGGTGGCCAGGGTGGAGTAGATGAGGGGGAGGTAGCGGTCCACAGCGGGGAGAGAGAGGCCCTCAGACAGGGCCTCCCGGTCGGCCTCCAGGGTGGTTTTCAGCTCCTTGTGGCCGTCCTTCTCCGCCTTGACAATGCGCTTATCCAGCAGAGCCAGCAGGCCGCCCAGCCCGCCGGGGGCCAGCTGGGGCAGCGTCTCCGCCCCGGGCAGCAGCACCGCCCGGTCCAGGTTCTCCGTGCGCCGCTGGGTGGCCGGGTCGAAGGAGCCCATGGCGTCCACCTCGTCACCCCAGAACTCGGCCCGGACGGGGGCGTCCATGGCGGGGGAGAACACGTCCAGGATGCCGCCCCGCAGGGCAAACTGGCCGGGACCCTCCACCTGCTGGCAGCGGGTATAGCCGGCGGCAGTGAGACGGGCGGCCAGGTCGTTGAGATCGATCTGCTGGCCGGTGGCCAGCTCCAGGGTGGCCTGCTTGAGGACGTCGGGAGGCAGGGTGCGCTGCTGGAGGGCCTCCACCGAGGCCACCAGGCAGGGCAGCTCCCCCTCCGACAGAGCCCACAGGAGCTTCAGCCGCCGGTGCTCCCACTGGTGGGAGACGGTGGCGGCGTTGTGGAAGGTAAACTGCCGGGCGGTGAGCACCGGTACACTCTGGCCGGTGAAGAAAGCCAGGTCCCGGGCCATGCGCTCGCACTCGCTTTCATCGGCGCATACTACCACCGCGGGCCGCTCCGAGGCCGCGCCCAGGGCGGCGGCAAAGTGGGCCCGGTGCACCGCGCCCAGGCCGGACACCGCCGCCGGGGACTGTCCCCCGTCCAACGCGGCCAGCAGCTGCTGAAATTCCGGCAGGTTTTGTAAAACAGGACGTAATATATTCAAAGCAAATCACTCCTAGTGACCTTATATTCCATAATATGAAAGTTATAGACGCGCCAATGCCCCCGTTTCCAGACAGAGACGGGGGTGGTACGATTTTTCGCCCGGGGAGACTTGCCTCAAAAGTCTGCCGGGGCGGGGTTTTTTAAAGGGATACCCCTATTTTACCCCAGAGAAAGGGGGTGTTACAAGGGAAATTTCGCTGCAAGTGCAGCAAAAAAGCATCCGTGTTGCGGATGCTTTTTTTGCGTATGAAAAAGTTGTGAGTTGTGCGGTTATCCCTGGAGCAGGCGGCGCAGCAGGGGGATCCTGGACACGCAGGCGGCAAACAGGAAGGAGAGCAGGGCGGTCAGCACGCCCTGCAAAACCAGAGCGGCAGCCAGGGGCAGAGCGTCAGGCTGCAGATGGGTGATGACGTCCAGCACCAGAGGGTGGACCCAGTACACGCCAAAGACCACCTGGGCGCACAGGCGCAGGGGCTTTTGGGCCGGGCGCAGCGCCTGGGCATGGCAGGAAAAGAAGGTGCGCACCCACACGAACAGGGCGGCGGCAATGAGATAGTGGGGGAAGGCGTAGCCGCTTTCAAAGGGGAGATAGCTCTGTTCCGGGCGGGCGTAAAGCAGATTCCCCACCAAATGCACGGCGTATCCTGCCACGCCGCCCAGATAGATCAAAAGCCGGGTCCGGCGGCTCAGCTCCTGCCGCCCCAGCAGCCAGCCCAACAGGACATACCCCACCAGTCCCTCCAGCATAGGGCCGAACAGCACAACCTGGAAGGGGAGGATCTGATTGAGGGCTGGACGGAGGGTGGAGGAGAACAGAATGATGCCAAACAGAAGCAGAATCTGCCGGGGGGTGCAGGTCTCGATCAGCCGCCGCAGGAAGGGGCAGATCAGGTAGATGCCAAGGAGCATGTAGATGTACCACATGTGGTACTTCACGCCCTGGCCCAGAAGAAGCTGCAGAAAGACCGACAGGCTGAGGGGCTGGGAGCCGGTGAGGACGGCCACAGCGAAGTAGATGCCATTCCAGACCACCAGAGGGATCAGCAGCTTGGGCAGCTGTTTTTTGTAAAAGGGCGTGATCTCTCTCGAGCGGGGATCGTCCAGCATCAGGCAGCCGCTGATCATCAAAAATAAAGGCACACCCACCCGCACCAGCGGGTCCAGCACCATGCAGGCAAGCCAGGTATTGGTTTGAGACAGGGTGGGGCTGACCATGATGGGGGCGGTCACATGCAGCGCGATGACAAGAAGAATGGCCAGACAGCGCAGGGCGTCCAGATAGGGGATGCGGACCTGGTTTGGAGCGCCGGGCGCCCTGGTGAGGTCGGAGCAATGATCCATGGTGGGTTCCTCCCGTTGCCAGCAGAGTGGACCGTGCCGGTACAGCCGCTGGAGATTTGTCCCTATTTTACCCGGGGCGGAGGGGGATTGCAAGGCGGAGCGGGGGTTCTTAAGCAGATCCGAAGAAAAACAAAAAAGCACGGAAACAAGTTGTTTCCGTGCTTATCTGGTGGACGATACAGGACTTGAACCTGTGACCTCCCGCACGTCAAGCGGATGCTCTACCAGCTGAGCTAATCGTCCGAACAGCATGGACTATTTTATCCTGTATTCCGCTATTTGTCAAGAGTTATTTTGCATTTTTTTCTGTGCAGGAGGGAGAAAAATTTCCTTATTTCCATTGATTTTTTCCAGGTGGAAAACGGGGCGTTTTGTGCTATACTGATTCCAGCATCCTATACTTCTCAAAGGAGGACCTGCAAGTATGCTTCACTTAGATTTGACAAAACTGGAGGGGTTCATTCCCCAGGATTACCTGACCCAGCGCATGGCTGGTCTGGAGAAGGCCGCCTCTATGCTGGCCAACCATGACGGCCCCGGCGGCGACTTCACCGGCTGGGTGTATCTGCCCCGGGACTACGACAAGGAGGAGTTCGCTCGCATCCAGGCCGCTGCCAAGAAGATTCAGCAGCAGTCCCAGGTGCTGGTGGTCATCGGCATCGGCGGCTCCTATCTGGGCGCCCGTGCTGTCATCGACCTGCTGGCCTCTCCCAACTATAATCTGAAAAAGAAGGACACCCCCGACATCCTGTTTGCCGGCAACGGCCTGTCCACCGACGCTCTGCTGGAGACCATCGCCCTTATCGGCGACCGGGACTTCTCCGTGAACGTCATCTCCAAGTCCGGTACCACCACCGAGCCCGCCGTGGCCTTCCGTATCTTCAAGGCTCTGCTGGAGGAGAAGTACGGCAAGGAGGGCGCCCGGGAGCGCATCTATGCCACCACCGATAAGGCCCGCGGCGCGCTGAAGGGTCTGGCCGACGCCGAGGGCTACGAGGAGTTCGTGGTGCCCGACGACGTGGGCGGCCGCTTCTCCGTGCTCACCGCTGTGGGTCTGCTGCCCATTGCCGTGGCCGGTATCGACATTGCCGAGCTGATGGGCGGCGCGGCCCAGGCTATGACCGACCTGTCCGTGGGCGGCGCTGAGAACCCCGCCTGGCAGTATGCCGCTGCCCGCCACGCCCTGTACCAGGGCGGCAAGAAGGTGGAGCTGCTGGCCTGCTATGAGCCCTGCTTCCGGTTCTTCTCCGAGTGGTGGAAGCAGCTCTACGGCGAGAGCGAGGGCAAGGAGGGCAAGGGCCTGTTCCCCGCCAGTGTGGAGTTTACCGCCGACCTGCACTCCATGGGCCAGTATATCCAGGAGGGCGAGCGGCTCATGTTTGAGACCGTGGTGCAGTTTGCCCCCAAGGGCGAGTTCATCATCCCCAACGATCCCGAGAACGTGGACGGCCTGAACTTCCTGTCCGGCAAGTCCATGGCCTTCGTGGCCGAGCAGGCCATGCGGGCGGTCATCCTGGCCCACGTGGACGGCGGCGTGCCCAACGTGCGCATCGCGATGCCCGCTCTGTCCGCCAAGACCGCCGGCTACCTCATCTACTTCTTCGAGTATGTCTGCGGCCTGTCCGGCTACCTGCTGGAGGTCAACCCCTTCAACCAGCCCGGCGTGGAGGCCTACAAGGTCAACATGTATGCTCTGCTGGGCAAGCCCGGCTACGAGGAGCAGAAGAAGGCTCTGGAGGAGCGGCTGTAAGCAGCTAAATCCGACGAAATGAAACAAATCCCGGCCTTTTCCAGATTTTCCGGAAAAGGCCGGGATTTATGCTCTGCGCTGACCGCCGCTCTACCAAAAAAATTCATAACTTTGCGGTTGAAAACCGGCCCCTCTTATGTTAAAGTTATAGTAACGTAAGGGACCTGCTTCCCACGTAACATCCATTAAGGAGTGATTCACATGATTCGAGTTATCATGGGTAAGAAGGGCACCGGCAAGACCAAGCAGATGATCGACATGATCAACGAGGCCGTTGGCAGCGAGCACGGCAACGTGGTGTGCATCGAGAAGGGAAACAAGCTCACCTTCGACATTCACTATCAGATCCGCCTGGTAGAGGCCAGCCAGTATGATATTGCCAATTACACCGCCCTGAAGGGCTTCGTCAGCGGCCTGTATGCCGGTAACTATGACATTACCCATGTCTTTATCGACAGCCTGACCAAGATCGTTCCCACCGAGAATTACACCGAGACCGAGGAGTTCCTGGCTTGGCTGAACAACTTTGGTGAGAAGCACAACATCAAGTTCACCATCACCATCAGCGATGAGCCCGACCTGGCTCCCGAGGGCATCAAGCAGTATTTCTAAGCATAATTTTTAAAAGAAACAGCGCGCCATTTCAAATATGGCGCGCTGTTTTTTTGTACTTCTTCCTTCAAATGTCCCGTTGTCAGGACAATTTACGGCTTTTTTCTTGGTAAAAACGGGAAAAACAAACTTGACAGAACCGGACAAAGGGAGTATATTATGTCTACGGATTAGAACGTATGTTCTATAAGGCCGGAGGAGAATTTCCTTGTTTGGACTTTGCGGTGTTGAGAGAAGCAATCAGCAGTTTTTTTAATTCCACACAGTGGGAGAGGGGAACCTGCTGAGTGCAGTACCCGCTCTCCAGCAGGAGTTCCAGCCAATATTCACTTTCTGCACATTCTTTTAAGGCAATCTGGAGCTTGGCGATAAAGTCGGCCCGGCTGTGACCGTAAAAGACCTCGCGGATGTTGGCGCCAATGCTGGTGCCGGAGCGGAGGAGCTGATTGACCAGAATGGTTTCTCGTTTTTCCCTCTTACCTTTTCCTTCTTCCCTCCAAAAATCCTGAATGCGAACGAGCGGGTAAGAAGGAATAGGGAAGAGGGAAGAAGAAAAAATCCTGAACGCTGACGCATTCAGGATTTTTGGTGGAGGAGGGTGGATTCGAACCACCGAAGCTAACGCAACAGATTTACAGTCTGCCCCCTTTGGCCACTCGGGAACTCCTCCAGATATGAAATTGTGGAGCTGGTGGACGGATTCGAACCCCCGACCTGCTGATTACAAATCAGCTGCTCTACCGGCTGAGCTACACCAGCGTATCAAGAGTGCTGTCCAACAGCAGGTGTCATTTTACCAAAGAACGTACATTTTGTCAAGCCCGATTTTGAAAATTGAAAAAATTTTTTTGAAAGGGAGAAAGGAGTGTTCCTACACGGCCCAGAGCCAAAGAAATTCCCTGCTTCTGCCGCTGCGGGATGTGCAGCAGGCGCCTCCGGCGGCCTACTGTCCCTGCTGCGGCGGGGAGCAGTACCGCTGGGACCGGATGGTCTGGCGGGAGGGACGGAGCATCTGCGCGGAGTGTGCCGCGCGGGAAGAAGAGGAGGAAGAGAGAGAGTCATGACCCTGTTGGAACTGTCTGTGGAGTACCGGGAACATGCCCGGATGCTGGATCTGCGCATCTGTCAGCTGGAGGCGGTGCTGGAGCGGACCCGAAATGAAAAACAGCGGCTGGTGTTGGAGCACCGCATCCACATGCTGTCCACCATGCTGCGGGAGGCCAGAGAGCTGGCTGTGCTCACCGAGCGCTACTATGAGAGGGGGTACCGCCGAAATGCCAAATACACGCTATAGGAGAGGAAAGCTGTACGCCGCCGACATGGCTCTGTACAGCATGCAGATGGCCTCTGACAACAGCAAGGAGATCAGCCGTCTCAAGCGTAACCTCATCCGGGCGCTCCAGGAGGATGTGACCGAGCGCCAGCGGCAGACGCTGCTGATGTATTATGCCCAGGGGTATAACATGCGGGAGATCGGGGAGCGGCTGGGGGTGGACCGGTCCACCATCTCCCGCACCATCAAGCGGGGAGAGCGGCGGCTGCAGCGCTGCCTGCGCTATGGGGCGGAGGCATATCTAAGAAATATGGATTAGGGGGACTGGCGCTTCCGTTTGAAGCGGCGGTGTGGTAGAATAGGGAAAAACCACCCGCAAGCGGGTCACAGGAGGAGCCTATGTCCGGAAAAGAGGAATTTATTGAGCTGTTCAAGGAGAAGATCACCCGTCCCGGCGCCGACGCGCTGCTGAATTTTTTGGAGCACAAAAGCGACTTTTTCACCGCACCTGCCTCGGCGCGGTATCATCTGTCCTGTGAGGGCGGGTTGTGCAAGCACAGCCTGAACGTGTACCACTGCCTGGTGGACTACCTCCAGCGGGAGCGGGTGCAGGAGCTCTACGGCCTGGAGTACAGCGAGGAGACGGTGGCGGTGGTGGCACTGCTCCACGATCTGTGCAAGATCGGGTGCTATAAGAAGGGGTTCCGGAACGTGAAGAACGATGCCACCGGCCAGTGGGAGAAGGTGCCCACCTACACCTTTGACGATCCGCTGCCCTATGGTCACGGGGAGAAGAGCGTGTACATTGCCAACGGCTATATCCGCCTGACCCGGGAGGAGGCCATGGCCATCCGCTGGCATATGGGTTTCTCCGGGCCGGAGGATTCCAGAACAGTGGGCCAGGCGTTTCAGAAGTATCCCCTGGCCTTCGCCTTGGCCACCGCCGACATGGAGGCCAGCTACTTTTTAGAAGGTGACACGCTTTCTTGACCTACTTTTCTTGAAAGAAAAGTAGGCAAAAGAAGTTTGTGGAAAACTGCGTTTTCCTTCTGCGCCCGTAAGTAAGATTTTCAGTGGGAGTGACGTATCTCGTCGCTCCCACCTGTTTTTTTGAAAGAAAAGTAGGCAAAAGAACTTTGTGCAAAGCTTTGCTTTGCTTCGACGCCCGTAAGTAAGAGTTCCGGTGGGAGTGACATATCCGGTCGCTCCCACCTGTTTTTTTTGAAAGAAAAGCAGGCAAAAGAACTTTGTGCGAAGCTCCGCTTCGCCTCTGCGCCTGTAAGTAAAGTTTTCCGTGGGAGTGACGTATTTCGTCGCTCCCATTTTTTACGTAAATGTTTACCACCACAAAAGGAGGTTTTTCCCTCTGAAAAATGGGCAAACTAATAGAAAGGATATTGTTAAAAGAATACGCTTTATACAAAAACCCTCGTCGCTGTGCACAGTTTGCCCTGCTGTTCCCACTCCTTTTTCCTACCTTTTTGGAGGAAAGTGAAGAAAACGAAAGTTTTTGAAAAAAATCCCCTGGAGGGGGTCAAATTTTCCGTTCAGGTATGCTATAATGGCTTTGCCAATCCCGACCTTTTACCTGGTCAAAGGCTGGTGGGCGTTTTACCTGCCGGGCCTGCGCGGATCAAGAGCATCTTCGGCTCCGGCGCAATGCCGGCGCCGGTTCAAGTTAAGGCTGTCGGCACCGGTTCTCCGCCGAGAACCTGGAACGGTGGCCGGCCCGCGTTTTTTCAGCCGTCCAGAATCTTTTTCATGCAGTCATTTACAGGAGAAGGTACAGGAACACGGAGCAAGGCCCTCGAGCCGCTCCACGAAAAACGGAAGGAAGTTGATTATGATCACACACGGGAAGAGCATCAAGATTTTCACGGGCAACTCGAACCCCAACCTGGCCAAGGCCATCTGCCAGGAACTCGGGGTACCCCTGGGCAATTCTGAGGTAGGCTCCTTCGCCGACGGCGAAAACTTTGCCTCCATCTACGAGACCGTCCGCGGGTCTGACGTCTTTGTGGTGCAGTCCACCTGCCCCTTTGAGAAGGACGGAAAGATGCACACCGTAAACGACGCCCTGATGGAACTGCTCATTATGATCGACGCGCTGCGCCGCGCCTCCGCCGGCCGCATCACCGCCGTCATCCCCTACTTTGGCTATGCCCGTCAGGACCGCAAGACCAAGCCCCGCGATCCCATCTCTGCCAAGCTGGTGGCCAACCTGATCACCCGCGCCGGCGCCGACCGGGTGCTGACCATGGACCTGCACGCCAACCAGATCCAGGGCTTCTTCGACATCCCGGTGGACAACCTGCTGGGCTCTCCTCTGTTTGTCAGCGAGTGCTTCCGCAAGTTCGCCGCTGTCCAGGACGACACCATGGTGGTTTCTCCTGACGTGGGCAGCGTGGCTCGCGCCCGCGCCTTCGCTCAGAAGCTGAACATGCCTCTGGCCATCGTGGATAAGCGCCGTCAGAAGGCCAACTCCTCTGAGGTCATGAACATCATCGGCGACGTAAAGGACAAGCACGTCATCCTGCTGGACGACATGGTGGACACCGGCGGAAGCCTGTGCCACGCTGCCAAGGCTCTGGTGGACATCGGCGGCGCCAAGGACGTTACCGCTGTGGCTACCCACGGCCTGCTTTCCGGCCCCGCTGTCCAGCGCATCACCGACAGCGTCATGGACGAGGTGGTCTTCCTGGACACCATTCCCCCCAAGCCCGGCATGGAGTGCGACAAGATCCGCTATATCTCTGTGGCTCACATGTTTGCCGAGGCCATCAGCCACATCTACGAGGAGACTTCCGTTTCCCGCCTGTTTACCTGATTTTCCGTATCCCACTGGGGCGGGCATTTGCCCGCCCCAGTGCATTTTACGCAGCAAGTGAGGGATAGCATGTTTTTCCATCGCAGTTCCGGCGGAGCATCCTGGATGCTGGTGTGCCTGGGCAACCCCGGGGACCAGTATGAGAATACCCGCCACAATGTGGGCTTTATGGTGGCCGACCAGCTGGGCGAGCGGTACCGCCTGCCCATCCAGAAGCTGAAATTCAAGGCCCTGACCAATGTATTCACCATTTCCGGGGAAAAGGTGCTGGTGATGAAGCCGGTGACCTATATGAACCTGTCCGGCGAGGCGGTGCTCCCTGCCGCCGACTTCTATAAAATCCCCCCGGAGCATATTATAGTGATCTCCGATGACACCGCCCTGGACGTGGGAAAGCTGCGCATCCGCAAGAGTGGCTCCGCCGGAGGACACAACGGGCTCAAGAGCATCATTCAGCACCTGGGCACCGACCAGTTCCCCCGCATCCGGGTGGGCGTGGGCAAAAAGCCCCATCCCGACTATGACCTGGCCGACTGGGTGCTGGGCAAGTTCCAGGGTGAGGACCGCAAGGCCATTGCCGCCGCCGTGGAGCGCTGTGCCGACGCGGTGGAGTGCTATATCAAAGAGGGGCCCGACCGCGCCATGAACAAGTTCAACGGCTGAAAATTTTCCATTTCTTAAAGATTTATATGGGGAGATTTAAATGATGTGTGGTATGGTTGCCTCACATCATTTCATTTTCTTTGGGGACCATGTATGAGGAACTTTCTTTTGACCCGGGCCCGCACGGCGTTTTGGATTTGGAGTGCCCCGGCGATTTTGGCGCTGTTGTCGTGTGCTGCCTCCGGCTTGAAGGGCTGGGCGCTGCTGACCGGATACCTGCTGGCGATAGCCTGGATTTTGGCGGGGTGGGTCGTCATCAATTTTCAACCCCGAATCGCCATGCGTCCGGCGCTGGCCGCGCTGGATAACCGCTGCGACCCGGAGCCTCTGCTGGAGCTGTGCCGCACCGTCTGCCGCCAGAATCCGGACAGTCTGCTCTTTCAGGTCTATCAGAGCTGGGCGCTGTCTCTGCTGGGAAAGGATAAGGAGGCCCTTCCGGTGCTGGACCGTGTGGCCAATCATCCCCGGCTGACAAAGGATGCCCTGGCTCTGCTGGTCTGGAGCGCGGCCTTGCCCTCCGGCGATCCCCGGCAGGAGTGGGCGGCGGAGAAGCTCACCGCCTTGAAGCCCAAAATGCGGGCCAATCAGCGGGCCCTGGTGGACCAGGTGATCAATCAGCGGCGCTCCTTTGCGCTGATGCAGGCGGCGCCCCCCCCAGCTGGAGCCTTTGCTCCAGCAGGATCTGGAGCGGGCCGGGTGCCTGCGGGAGAAGGTGGGAGCCCATATGGCGCTGGCGGTTTACTGCTACCAGCGGGAGAAATGGCAGCAGGCGCAGATGCATCTGGAATTTGTGCTGGACAATGCCAACAAGCTGCATGTCCGCACCCAGGCGGAGGAACTGCTGTGTAAACTCCCCTCCGCTTTCTTGTAAGAAAGCTTGGCAAAGAACTTGGCGGGAAACTTCGTTTCCCTTCCTCGCCCGTAAGAGAGATTTTTTGTGGGAGTGACTGCTCAGGTCGCTCCCACTTTTTGTTGAGAGGGTTCCGCCCTGCGGGGCGGGTTCCTTTCTGAGCGGTCAGAAAGGAACCAAAGACCCGCTGGGGGCCGCTTCCGGTGAGCACCTTGCCTGCGGCGGTGCTCACAGTCATTGCCCCCAGACCCCCATTACGGGAGCGTGTCCCTTCGGTTGTTTGGTCATCCCAGGCGGCCTAAGTTTTGACCGTGCAGCCCTCTCATCTCGGCCCACTGGGGCCTGCTGCCATCAAAATTTGCAGGTCGCTGCTTCGATCACACACCGCCTCCTGCGTCCCTTCCTGTTGGGTACAGGTGTTGTCGTGCGTTTCAATAGGGGGGCCATTTCTACACAAAACATAAAAAAGTAGGAGCGACGGAAATGTCGCTCCGACTCAGAGAGTTCTTTACGGACACAGAGGCGAAACAAAGTTTCGCACAAAGTTCTTTTGCCTACTTTTCTTTCAAGAAAAGTAGGTTAGGAGAAGGCTGGAGAAGGCTCCTCCGTGGCTTCGGTGATGGGCTCCACGCCCAGGCGGCGGCGCAGGCGGCTGGGGTCATAGATGCCGCTGAGCTCCAAACCGGCGCACAGGGTATCCACCACATCCACCAGCCAGGCCTCCATGGACCGGGGCAGCGCTCCGCCCAAGGGCCACATATGGGAGAGGATAATATTCCGCTCCTTGTCGCTCAGGTCGGTGAGCTCCTGGGCATTGCGGGCGGCGGCCCGGGGATGGTCAAAGCACTGCCAGCCCGGGTGGGCCGACTTGTCACGGGAGTCGTAGAGGTACAAATCGTGCAGGAGTCCGCCTCTGGCGGCAGCGGTCTCGTCCAGGCCCAGAGCCCGGGCGGCGCGGAACGACCAGTAAGCCACAAACAGGGAGTGGTCCAGGGTGGTGATGCGGTTATGATGGCACCAGCGACCCATCATCCGCACCTGCTCAGAGCCTAACAGTTCCCCGGTGGTCTGGCAGAACTCCTTCATGTAGTGGTTCATTGGAATCAGTCCTTTCCAAAATCACAAGGGTGGATGGTACATCAAGATCCAGCTGGGCTCCGCGCCGGAGCGCGGAGAACTGGGTGGGAAAAGGTCCCCTTTTCCCACCTTCATTATACCTCCAAACAGGAGATTTTGTCACCCGGAAAATGGCGGAAAGAGCCGACGTTCCAAACGGTCAGCGGGTCTGACCGGTGCCCCGGATGATGTACTTGTAGGTACACAGCTCCTGGAGCCCCATGGGTCCCCGGGCGTGGAGCTTTTGGGTGGAGATGCCCATCTCGCAGCCCAGTCCAAACTCGCCTCCGTCGGTAAAGCGGGTGGAGGCATTCCAGTAGACGGCGGCAGAATCCACCTGGTTGAGGAAGGCCCGGGCGGCCTTTTCGTCGGCGGTGACAATGGCCTCGGAGTGGCCGGTGGAGTGGGCGGCAATGTGGGCAATGGCCTCCTCCACGCCGTTTACCACCTTGACGCCCAGGATGTAGTCCAGGAATTCGGTATCAAAGTCCTTTTCCCCGGCAGGTGTACCGGAGATGATGGCCTGGGCGGCCTCGTCCAGGCGCAGCTCCACCGGGTGCAGGCCGCGCTCCGCGCGGTCCTGGGTCAGACGCTTTTGCAGCTTGGGGAGAAATTCCCCGGCGATGGTCTCGTCCACCAGGCACACCTCGCAGGCGTTGCACACGCTGGGGCGGGAGCACTTGGCGTTCTCCAGAATGTCCAGGGCCATGGCTTGGTCGGCCTGGCCGTCCACATAGACGTGGCAGATGCCGGTGCCCGTCTCAATGACCGGGACCGTGGCGTTGTCCACACAGGCACGGATGAGGCCCGCACCGCCGCGGGGGATGAGCAGGTCCACATAGCCGCTGGCCGTCATCAGCTCGTTGGCGGAGGCGCGGGTAGTGTCCTCCACCAGCTGGAGGGCGTCGGCAGGGAGACCCGCCCGCTGGAGCCCCTCCTTCAGCGCCTCCACAATGGCGGCGGCGGAGCGGTGGGCCTCCTTGCCGCCACGGAGCACACAGGCGGAACCCGCCTTCAGGGCCAGGGCGGCGGCGTCAGAGGTGACGTTGGGGCGGCTCTCGTAGATGATGGCGATGACACCCATGGGTACCGCCGTCTTTTCCACCACGATGCCGCTGGGGCGCTCCACCCGCTGGAGAACGGCGCCCACCGGGTCAGGGAGGGCGGCCACCTCCCGGATGCCCTGGGCCATGCCTGCGATGCGCTCGGGGCTGAGGGCCAGCCGGTCCAGCATGACCTCAGACACGGTGCCGCGAGCGGCCTCCAGGTCGGCCTGGTTGGCGGTGAGAATGGCCTGCTGATGCTCCATCAGCGCGTCGGCCATGGCCAGCAGAGCGTTATTTTTTGTCTCGGTGTCGGCCAGAGACATAGCCCCCTTGGAAGCGCGGGCCTTTTCCAGCAGTTCCAATGTCGTCATCGTACGACCTCCTTTGACTCACTCTCCGGACCGAAACAGCCGGATTTCATCCCGAAGAGCGATGATAAAATGTAGATTAAAAAAATATAATACGAAATGTATTCAAAAATCAGGCCTTATGAGCCACAAAGCGGGTGCCCACGTCCTTGCCCTCGGCAATGTCGTAGAGCCGCTCGGGGTGCTCGCCGTTGGTGATGACCATGTCACAGCCCTGGGCGGTGACCATCTTGGCGGCCCGGAGTTTGGTGGCCATGCCGCCGGTGCCCAGGCTGGAGCCTACGCCGCCGGCCAGGGCCTCGATCTCCGGGGTGACCTCCTCCACGGTGGGGATGAGCTTGGCGTCGGGGTCCTTGCGGGGATCAGCGGTGTACAGGCCCTCGATGTCGCTGAGAAGCACCAGCAGGTCGGCCTTGGTGCAGCAGGCCACGATGGCGCCCAGGGTGTCGTTGTCGCCCACCTTGATTTCGGCGGTGGCGATGGTGTCGTTCTCGTTGATGACGGGCAGGGCGCCCAGCTCCAGCAGGCGCTCCATGGTGTTCTCGAAGTTCTCCCGGCGCTCGGGGTGGTCCACATCCTCGCCGGTGAGCAGCACCTGGGCCACGGTGTGGTTATACTGGAGGAACAGCTTATCGTAGGTGTACATCAGCTCACACTGGCCCACAGCGGCGGCAGCCTGCTTGGTGGGCATGTCGGAGGGCTTGCCGGGCAGGTTCAGCTTGCCCACGCCCATGCCGATGGCGCCGGAGGAGACCAGGATGACCTGATGGCCGGCATTTTTCAAATCGGAGAGCACCTTGACCAGCTCCTCCACGTGGCGGATGTTCAGCCGCCCGGTGGCGTGGGCCAGGGTGGAGGTGCCGACTTTTACAACGATTCTCATGGAATAAACCCCCTCATATCAGGAATAGGAACTTATTTGGCCAGCTCCTTGTTTTTTTCAAAGGTGGCGATCACCGCATCCATGGCGGCGGCGCGGAAGCCGCGCTCCTCCAGCACACGCACACCCTGGATGGTGGTGCCGCCGGGGGAACAGACCCCGTCCTTGAGCTGGCCGGGGTGCAGGCCCTTCTCCATCATCAGCTTGGCGGTGCCCTCCACCATCTGGGCGGCATAGGCCAGGGCTTTGGCACGGGGCAGGCCGCAGGCCACTCCGCCGTCGGCCAGGGCCTCAATAAACAGAGCGCAGAAAGCGGGGCCGCAGCCGGACACGCCGCTGGCAGCGGGGAGGAGGTGGGGCTCAATGGGGGCCACCAGTCCGGCGGGAGCCATAAGAGTCTGGAAGGCGTCCAGCTCCTCCTGGGTGGTGTCTACGCCGTAGTACTGAATCACGCCCGCACCTACGGCCACGGGGGTGTTGGGCATCAGGCAGATGACCGGGTACTTGCCTCCGGCCAGGTTCTGGATAGCCGCGCCGTCCAGACCGGCGGCCATGGAGGCCAGAACGAAACGGTCGGTGCGGGCAGCAAGAACCGGGGCCAGGTCGGCCAGAACGCCTGCCATCATCTGGGGCTTTACCCCCAGGAAGATGAGAGAGCAGGTGCGGGCCACGGCGGCGTTATCCACAGCCTGGCCGCCCACTTCCTGAGCCAGGGCCTGAGCCTTGGCGGGAGTGCGGTTGGAGCAATAGAGCGCTGCATCGGGAGCGCCCTTGGCAGCTGCCTGGAGAACGGCGGAGCCCATGGTGCCCGCGCCGATGAGACCAATGGAAGAGAACATAGGGAAAATACCTCCTTTTGTCTGGTGACCCTATGATAACACGTTCTTTTTTCTGGGGAAAGGGGGAGATGAAGAAAGTTAAAAGAAATGAAGGGATTGCGGGGGAGAGGCGGCCTTTGGCCGCTTGGGGAGACGGGGGATGTTCTTTCCAGCGATGGAAAGAACCAAAGATCGCCGGGGGACGGCTCCGGTGAGCGCCTACGCGGAGCGGGCGCTCACAGTCACCTTTCCCCCGGTCCCCCTGTCTACGGGGCGTGTCCCTTTGGTTGTTACAGACTTTCCAGCGGCCTAAATTTTGATCGTGCGCCTTTCTACTCTCGGCCCACAGGGGCCTTTTTCCATCAAAATTTGTGAACGCCTGCTTCTATCGTACACCGCCTGGTGCCTGCCTACCTGTTTGGTGCGGCGGTGGTCGTATAAAGGCGCCCAACAACTGCCTAGCTGCCACGGTTATGCCAGGGCAGGCGGGGTCCGTACAGCGCAGACACTTAATTGGGGTCCCCGCCAAAGCCCAGCGAAGCGGGTTTGGTGGGGAGAGGAGGAGCAAGGGAGCGGCATGACGGATGCCCACACTTGGGCGTCCGGAATAGAGCGGACTTTGCGACGACGAAGGCCCCAGTGGGCCGAGGCAAGAAGGACGCAAGGTCTTGTTTTCGGAGCCGCCGGACGCAAGTGCCTATCTTTCGGAGGGCGTTCCCCCGTAAATGGGGTCCGGGGCAAGCCGCCTATGAGCGCCCGCTGCGCGAAGGCGCTCATCGAAGGCGGCCCCGGCGATTCTTTGGTGACTTTCTGATCGTTCAGAAAGTTACACCCTCATCCCGCCCCGCAGGGCGGAACTCCCCTCCCAAACATAAGAAAATCTTAAACCCTTCTTAATTGACTTTCCCCGGCCTCACACATACACTTAGTGTACTAAGACAGACCATACAGTTTGCCCACGGGCAGACGGAAAGGAGGGCGTAATGTTAAGCTTAGATTATCGGGACGCCCGCCCCATCTATGAACAGGTGCGGGACGGCCTGCGCCGCCTTGTGGTGACGGGGGCTCTGGTCCAGGGGGAGAAGCTCCCCTCCGTGCGCGCGATGGCCAGCACCCTGGCTATCAACCCCAACACCATTCAGCGGGCCTATGAGGCTCTGGAGGCGGAGGGATACCTGTACTCGGTGCCGGGGAAGGGGTCCTTTGTGGCGGAGCACACCGGTGTAGACCGGGGACGGCAGGAGCGGCTGCTGCACACCTTTGACCAGACGGCGGCGGAGCTGCTGTACCTGGGGCTGACAAGGGACGCACTGTGTACCCGCATTGCAAATCTGAAAGGGGGAGCGGCCCAATGATCCAGATCAACGACGTGGTCAAAAGCTTCGACGGCTTCCGGGCACTGGACGGCCTGACCATGAAGGTGGAGGAGGGCTCCATCTACGGCCTGGTGGGCCCTAACGGCGCAGGCAAATCCACCATTTTGCGCCACATTATGGGCATCTACCGGCCGGATTCCGGTTCCATCCTGGTCCACGGCCAGAATGTGTATGAAAACCCGGCGATTAAGGCGGAGATGGCGGCCATCCCGGATGAGCTCTACTACTTCAACTCTGCCTCTACCCGGGACATGATGAAGTTTTACCGGGGTCTCTACCCCCAGTTTGACGACAAACGCTACGACGCCCTGCGGGAGGCCTTCCCGGAGGTGGACGAGAACCAACCCATCCGCCGCCTGTCCAAGGGCATGCAGAAGCAGTCCGCCTTCTGGCTGGCTCTGTGCTGCCAGCCCAAGGTGCTGGTGCTGGATGAGCCGGTGGACGGCCTGGACCCGGTGATGCGGCGGCAGGTGTGGTCTTTGCTCATGGGCGACGTGGCCCAGCGGGGCACCACCGTGCTGGTTTCCTCCCACAACCTGCGGGAGCTGGAGGACGTGTGCGACCATGTGGGCATCCTGTCCCACGGCAAGGTGCTGCTGGAGCGCTCTCTCACCGACCTCCAGGACAACATCATCAAGCTGCAGCTGGCCTTCCAGGAGCCCGGCCTGCCTCCGCTGCCCGAGGGGCTGAACGTGCTGCACACCAGCCAGATTGGCCGGGTGTATACCCTCATCGTCCGGGGCGACCCCGCCCAGATCAAGGAGCGCATGGCGGTCCTGAATCCCATTTTGATGGAAATGCTGCCTCTGAATCTGGAGGAGATCTTTATTTATGAGTTGGGAGGTGAGGACTATGCGGTCCGGGACATCGTTCTTTAATTCCACCCTCTACCGCAAGACCATGCTGCGGTTCTGGCCTCTGTGGGTGGCCTACGGCCTGATGTGGCTGTTTCTGCTCCCCTTCAACCTGCTGAACAACTACTTCTCTATGAGAGGTGCCTCCGTGTCTTCCGTGGAGCTGGCCAACCGCCTGGTAGAGTATGCCCGAGACATCCCCAATACCCTGCAATTTGGGGTGTTTGTGGCCTGCGGCTACGGGGTGCTGTGTGCCATGGCGGTATTCGGTTACCTCTACAACAACCGCTCCGCCTGCATGATGCATGCCCTACCTCTGCGCCGGGAGACCCTGTTCGGCACCCAGTATCTGGCGGGACTGTCCTTTGCCCTGCTGCCCAACCTGGTGGTGGCGGGCATCACCCTGGCCGTTGAGCTGCCCCTGGTGGCTCAGAAATGCTGGGGAACCTCCCTGGCCAGCCTGGGCATCTGGCTGCTGGTACAGAGCGGAGTATGCCTGTTCTTCTTCTCCTTTGCGTCGTTTTGCGCCATGTTTACCGGCCATATCCTGGCACTGCCTGCCTTCTACGGGATTTTAAACATGCTGGCCTATGTCCTCAATATGCTGATCAACATAGTTTTGAGCGATTCCTTCTTCGGGCTCTCCAGGCACAGCGGCCGGGGAAGCGCTTTGGCCCAGATTCTTACCCCAATCTGGCCCCTTACCGAGGCCGTGGAGTGGGATCCGGTACAGGAGACGGTGAATGGAATAACCGCCACCACGGGGGAATGGCACCTGCTGAGCCCCGGTACCGTAGCCGCCTACGCCGCCGCCGGTGTGGTGCTGGCGGTGCTGGCCCTGCTGGTGTACCGGAAGCGGCAGGTGGAGTCGGCGGGGGATGTGGTCTCCGTGCGCCTGGTGCGGCCCGTCTTTCTGTATGGCGTGGCCTTCTGCTCCGGACTGTGCTTCGGCGTCTACACCACTGCCTTCTTCGGATGGAGAAACCGGCTCTCCCTGGCGGTATGCGTAGTGGTATGGGCTGTGGTGGGCTATTTTGTGGCCCAGATGCTGCTGTGCAAGTCCTTCCGGGTGCTGAAATACTGGAAGGGTGCGGCAGCCAGCTTTGTGGTCATGGCGGTGCTGTGTGTGGCCTGCCTTACCGATGTAATGGGCATTACTGCCTGGGTGCCCCAGGCAGATGAAGTGGTATCCATCGATGTAGATTGCCGCATCAACTACCCCTACGACAGCGGAGACTCCACCCGCTACCAGGTCACCGACCCCGGACAGATCGAAAAGATCGTCGCTCTGCATCAGGCCGTTCTGGACCACCGGGACACGGTGGACACCAGCAGCTCCCACTATCAGGCTGGGGAGGAGTACACCCGCCTGGATGTGACCTACACCCTGACCGACGGCCGCACTGTGCGCCGCTGTTACTACGACATCCCCATCCGCACGGAGGACCTGAACACAGAGGGTACCGTGACTTGGGCTCTGAATCAGATCGCTCAGGACCGGGACGCGGTGGAGGATATGTACGACTTTGACCGCTTTGAGAAGTATCGTCTGGTGGAGGCCTATCTGGACCGGGCCGGTACCCAGAGCGGACAGACGGAGACGGATACCAACGAGCCCTTCTACCTGGAGGGAGCCTCCAACGCCCAGCTGCAGGAGCTTTGGAAGGCCGTGCGTGCCGACTTTGACGCGGCCACCCTCGGGGTGCGTTACCTCTTTGACAACCAGCAGCGCCAGGAAAATACCTACGTTACCGACCTGGTCTTTGTCTTTGAGGTGCCCTCGAGAAACAGTGTCTCCGAGGCTGGGAGCAGTTACAGCACCGATCTGCGCATTACCCTTACCCCCAACGCGGAAAACACCCTGGCCTGGCTGACGCAGTACGCCGGATGGAACACGACAGTATTCCCCATTCTTCACGAGTAAAAGCAAAAAATACCGGCCTTCTCCCGCTGTGGGAGAAGGCCGGTGATTTTTTTGAGAAAGAGAAAAAACAGGCAAAAAATTATTTTGTCAAAAATTTAACGAATTACCGGAGAAAAAGTTCTCACCTTTGCTTAAAATGGCGTGAATTTGTCACTCTCAGACAGAAAGGAGGCCAGAAAGCACAAAAAATTGTATTGATTTTTCCAGATTCCTTCGATATAATGCAGTCAAGAGCGGAACGAAGGGCGCCTTATGACGCCACAACACATTTTTGGAGGTAACAGAGCGATGAAAGAAGTCTATGTTGTCAACTGCTGCCGCACTGCCATCGGTTCCTTTGGCGGAAGCCTGAAGGATGTGCCCGCCGCTGAGATGGGCGCTGTGGTCATGAAGGAAGCCCTCAACCGCGCCGGCGTGAAGCCCGAGCAGGTAGACGAGGTCATGTTCGGCTGCATCCTCACCGCTGGTCTGGGCCAGAACCCTGCCCGCCAGGCCGCTGTGAAGGCCGGTATCCCCTTCCGGGTTCCCGCTTACACCGTTGGTATGGTGTGCGGCTCCGGTATGAAGAGCGTCATCGAGGGCGCCCGCAGCATCCTGGCCGGCGACGCTGATGTGGTCCTGGCCGGCGGCACCGAGAACATGTCCGCTGCTCCCTTTGCTTTGCCTGACGAGCGCTGGGGCGCCCGCATGGGCGACAAGAAGGTCGTGGACACCATGATCAAGGACGGCCTGTGGGACGCTTATAACAACTATCACATGGGCACCACCGCCGAGAACATCTGCGACGTGTGGGGCATCACCCGCGAGGAGCTGGACGAGTTCGCCGCTTCCTCTCAGAACAAGGCTGAGGCTGCTCAGAAGGCCGGCCGCTTCGACGACGAGATCGTGCCCATCATGATCAAGAAGAAGAAGGAAATGGTGGAGTTCAAGGTGGACGAGTTCCCCCGCGCCGGTGTGACCGCCGAGGGTATCTCCAAGCTGCGCGGCGCCTTCCCCGTGGGTCCCGAGGGCGTGGAGGACGAGATCGTCCACACCTTTGAGGTCACCCAGGTCCATGAGGCCGACACCAAGAAGCACGTCCAGCGTGTCACCGCTGCCAACGCCTCCGGCATCAACGACGGCGCTGCCGCCATCGTGCTGGCTTCCGGTGAGGCCGTGGAGAAGTATGGTCTGAAGCCCATGGCCAAGCTGGTCTCCTGGGGCCAGGGCGGCGTGGATCCCAAGATCATGGGCGTGGGTCCTGTGCCCGCTTCCCGTCAGGCTATGGAGAAGGCCGGCCTGAAGATCGAGGATATGGACCTGATCGAGGCCAACGAGGCCTTTGCCGCTCAGTCCATCGCTGTGGCTCGTGAGCTGCATTTTGATATGAGCAAGGTCAACGTCAACGGCGGCGCCATCGCTCTGGGTCACCCCGTCGGCGCTTCCGGCGCCCGTATCATCGTCACCCTGCTGCACGAGATGGCCAAGCGCGACGACGCCAAGAAGGGTCTGGCTACTCTGTGCATCGGCGGCGGCCAGGGCGTGGCCACCATCTTTGAGAAGTGCTGACCTACTTTTCTTGAAAGAAAAGTAGGCAAAAGAACTTCCTGCAAAGCTTCGCTTTGCCTCTTTGCCTGTAATACAGTTTTCCTGTGGGAGTGACGGATTCCGTCGCTCCCACTTTTTAATTGTAGGGTTCCGCCCTGCGGGGCGGGTTCCTTTGCCCCCGGCGGCAAAGGAACCAAAACGCCGCCGGGGGCCGACTTCGAGAAACACTTTGCCTGCGGCAGTGTTTCTAGGCGGCTTGCCCCCGGACCCCCCAATTACGAGGGACACCCTCCTGGAAGATTTTTGTACCCTCCCGGCGGGCAAAGACAAGTTCTGTGATACCACTTACCTCGGCCCACTGGGGCCTGCAAGGTAAAAATTTGGAAGATATGCGGCTGAAATGACACCGCCTAGTCTGGCATAACCATGGCAGCGGGGCCATCCGACTACCACCGCACTCAACAGGTAGGCAGGCACCAGGCGGTGTATGATAGAAGTAACCCTTTACACATTTTGATGGCAAAAGGGGCTAAGGCCCGGGAATAGAAGGAAAACAGATCTTGATTTTGCTCGCCGGGGATTACAAAACAACCGAAGGGGCACGCTCCCGTAACGGGGGTCCGGGGGCAATGACTGTGAGCACCGCCGTAGGCAGGGTGCTCACCGGAAGCAGCCCCCGGTCACTCTTTGGTTCCTTTCTGGTGACACAGAAAGGAACCCGCCCCGCAGGGCGGAACCCGCTAAGAATAACATACCCATGTAGACATAACCCCGCCGCCTCTTACATACAGTGGAAGTGACACGCAGGATAAGGGGTGGTACCATGGCAAACCGAGGAAGAAAAAACCACTGGCAGCGGGCAATGCGCCGCGGCGTGGGGCTTGGTCTGGCGGCGGTGGCAGTGTGGGGGGTGACGATGACCGCCGACCTGTCGGGCGTAACAGAGGTGCTGCGCACCTGGGCGGATCGCCCGGCGGTGGCGGTTGCTCTGCTGGAGAGCCAGCTGGGCTCTCTGCCCGAAGAGACTGTGCAGAGAAGTCTCACAGGCTGGAACCGTCTGCTGGTGGGGCAGTCTGCTCTGCTCTCGGCGGGACAGGACGAGGTGGAGGATTACCTCCAAGGCCAACAGCAGAAGCAGCAAGATTCGTCAGATTCGTCCGAGCCCTCCACAGAACCGGAGGAGGCTCCGGACGGCGATGACCAGGTGGATACGCCCCTTCAGCCGCCGGTGTCTCAGGACGGAATCCTGGAGATGACCGGTGTAGGAAAGGAGGGAGGGCAGTACCTCAGCCAAAATGGGGTGTACCTCTATAACCGCACAGGCAAGAGCCTGGATGAATCGGTATTTTCTGCAGGAATGGTCCATTTTACACTGGGAGAAGGCCCTCAGATTCTGATTTTACATACCCACGGCAGCGAGGCCTACTCCCAGAGCGACGGCCTCACCTATCAGGAGAGCGATTCCTATCGCACCACCGACTGTACCCGCAACATGGTACGGGTGGGGGAGGAGATGGCACAAATTTTCCGGGAAAACGGGTTTGAGGTCATCCACGACACCAATTTGTACGACTACCCCGCCTATAACGGGGCCTATGACCGCTCGGGCGCGGCGGTGAAGGACTGGTTGGCCAAGTACCCCTCTATTAAAATCATTCTGGATGTCCACCGGGATGCCTTGGTGGGAAACGACGGCTCCATCTATAAGCTGGTCAGCCAGGAAAATGGGGAAAAAGTGGCTCAGGTGATGCTGGTGGTGGGTACCGACGGCGGCGGAGCGTCCCACCCCTACTGGATCGACAACCTGGCTCTGGCAATTCGATATCAGCAGGAGCTGATTTCTGACTATGTCACCCTGGCCCGGCCCATTGTGCTGCGCAACAGCCGGTATAACCAGAACCTGTCCACTGGCTCATTGCTGGTAGAGGTAGGGGGACACGGAAATACACTCACCGAGGCCTTGGCCGGGGCGCGGCTGTTTGCTCAGAGTGTGTCCCAGGTGCTGCTGGGGATAAAAGAGTAGGGCGGCCAATGGCCGCCCGGAGGAACTGGGGATGTTCTTTCCAGCGATGGAAAGAACCAAAGATCGCCGGGGGACGGCTCCGATGAGCGCCTGCGCGGAGCGGGCGCTCATAGTCACCTTTCCCCCAAGCCCCCATTTTACGGAGGACGCCCTCTTGAGACCTTGGAACTTGCATCCGGCGGCTCCGATAACAAGACCATCTGGTCCTTCTTGCCCCGGGCCTTAGGCCCTACCGGGTCTGAAATTTGCGAATACCTGCGCTGTACGCACACCGCCTACTCTGAAATAGCTGTGGCGGCTGGGTAGGAAGCGCGGACGGAGGAAAAAGTTAAAGTAGTCCTGGGGGATAGGAGACCCCGGAATCCAGACAGCGAAGGTGACAAATTAGCACCTGACGGATGTACCCTGCGGTGCTGCGGTTGGACTGCTGGGCCAAAATACAGATTTTTTGATAAACATCCAGGGGAAGCACCAGGGAAACGCTCTTTTTTTCAGACAGCATATCGCTCACCTCGACACCATATTAAGGGAATATCCCTTAAAAGTCAATGTGTGGGAAGGTATCACCCCATAATAGCGGTGAGGTGATACACATGCTGGAGCATTTACGGGCATTGCGGGAGGACCGGGATCTCTCTCAGCGGGAGATGGCGGAGGTACTACGGGTGCATCAGACCACCTATTCGGACTATGAACTGGGGCGACTGAACATTCCTATTCCAGCCTTGCGGGAATTGGCGCTGTTTTTTGATACCAGTGTGGATTACATCATTGGATTGACCGAGGAGTCCCGGCCATATCCCAGGTGAAAAATATAAAAACCGTGGGAGCGACGAAGCATGTCATTCCCACGGTTTCTTTTCGTAACGGGCGCAGAGGCAAAGCGAAGCTTTGCAGGAAGCTTTTTTGCCTACTTTTTTCACGAAAAAAGTAGGTCGTAAATCAGGCGGATGGTGAGCAGGGCCAGCACCACAAAGAACATGGGCCGGATGACCTTCGCTCCATTCTTCAGTGCCAGACCGGAACCCACATAGCCTCCTGCGATGCCGCAGATGGCGGCGGGGATGCCCACGGACCAGACCACCTGTCCGGCCAGGGCAAAGGTGACCAGAGAAGCCACATTGGAGGCGGAGTTTGCCACCTTGGTATTGCCCGAGGCGGTGAGCAGGTTAAATTTGCAAAGCCCGGTAAAGGCCAGCATCAGGAAGGTGCCTGCGCCGGGGCCGAAGAAGCCGTCGTAACAGCCCATGACCAGCCCAATTCCCAGAGACAGGATCAGCAGCCGCCGGAGAGAGAGCTCATGGGAGTGGTCCTCGGTGCCGAACTCACGCTTGAACAGCAGGAAAACAGCCATCACCGGCACGATGATCAGCATTAGATAATAGAGGTAACGCTCCGGCATGATCATGTTGAGCTTTGCTCCGGCCCAAGCGCCGATGAGAGCGCCCACGCCGCCGCACACCGCGCTGGAGAGATGGACCTCACCCCGCTTGAGGAATCGGTAGGTGGCCAGCAGGGTGCCCCACACGTTGCCGCACTTGTTGGTGGCAGAGGCGGCATGAGGGGGCAGGCCGGCCAGCAGATAGGCGGGCAGGGTGATCAGTCCGCCGCCGCCGGCCACCGCGTCCACCAGTCCGCCCAAAAAGACCAGGGGGCAGACGATCAGCAGGGTATGCAGCAATTGTTCAGAAAGCATAAGGGCACCTCCAAGGGCAAATTTCCCGGAAAAAGCCCCCGGGACGCCCCGGGGGTAACGTAAAGCTTTCGTAAAAAAAGGGATAGTTTTTACATTTTATCATAAAATAACCGGGAATACTACCCGCTTTTTTCACAAAAACTTCCCCCTCGGTCTGGTCAACTCTTTCGGGCAAACCACTTGACGCGGCCGTGCCGGAAAGCATAAAATAAAGGCTGAATATTTTTGAAATCATTTGCAATCAACCCTCGGTGGAACAAGCAGACTTAAGATCTGTCCGCGCCGAAAGGCCGCCTTGCCCGCCGGGGGTAAACTATGACGAGGTGACGGTATGACCAGACAGGGCTTTGACAACCAAAAATATCTTACCATGCAGTCCCAGCACATCCAGGAGCGCATTGCCCAGTTCGGGGGCAAGCTGTACCTGGAGTTTGGCGGCAAGCTGTTTGACGACTTTCACGCCAGCCGGGTGCTGCCTGGCTTTGAGCCGGACAGCAAGATCCGCATGCTGGCCCAGATGAAGGACAAGGCGGAGATCATTCTGGTCATTAACGCCGCTGACATTGAAAAGAACAAGGTCCGGGGCGACCTGGGCATCACCTACGACAGCGACGTGCTGCGTCTCATTGACGCCTTCCGGGGTATGGATCTGTACGTGGGCAGCGTGGTTGTGACCCAGTACGCCGGCCAGCAGGCCGCCGACCTGTTCCAGAAGCGGCTGGAGAGCCTGGGCGTGCGGGTGTACCGCCACTATCCCATCGCCGGCTATCCCCACAACATTGCCCAGATCGTCTCTGACGATGGCTTTGGTAAGAACGACTATGTGGAGACCACCCGCCCCCTGGTGGTGATCACCGCTCCCGGCCCGGGCAGCGGCAAGATGGCCACTTGCCTCAGCCAGCTCTACCACGAGCACAAGCGGGGCGTCACCGCCGGCTACGCCAAGTTTGAGACCTTCCCCATCTGGAACCTTCCCCTCAAGCACCCGGTAAACCTGGCCTACGAGGCAGCCACCGCCGACCTGGACGACGTGAACATGATCGACCCCTTCCATCTCCAGGCCTACGGGGAGACCACCGTCAACTACAACCGGGACGTGGAGGTGTTCCCCGTCCTGTCAGCCATGTTTGAGAAGATCACCGGCACCTGCCCCTACAAGTCTCCCACCGATATGGGCGTAAATATGGCGGGCAACTGCATCTACGACGATGAGGCCTGTCAGAATGCCGCCCGGCAGGAGATCGTGCGCCGCTACTACGACGCCCTGTGTGAGCGCCGCCAGGGCAAGGGCGTGGATCACGCGGTGTACAAGCTGGAGCTGCTGATGCAGCAGGCGGGAGTGACCACCGCGGAGCGCAGTGTGGTGGCTCAGGCCAATCAGCTGGCCGAGGAGACCGGCGAGCCTGCCATGGCTATCGAGCTGCCTGACGGCCAGATGGTCACCGGCAAGACCTCCGAGCTGATGGGCTGCTCTGCCGCCGCCCTGCTCAACGCGCTGAAGGCTCTCTCCGGCGTGGGCGGCCACGGAGTGCACCTGATTGCCCAGAGTGCCATTGAGCCCATCCAGACCGTCAAGGTGAAGTTCCTGGGCTCCAACAACCCCCGCCTCCACTCCGACGAGGTGCTCATCGCCCTGGCCTCTTCCGCCAACGCCGACCCCAAGGCCGCCCAGGCCCTGCGGTCGCTGGCTCAGCTGAAGGGCTGCCAGGCCCACTGCTCCGTTATGCTCTCTCCCCCCGACGAGATGACCTATAAGAAGCTGGGTCTGCAGCTCACCTGCGAGCCCCAGTATCAGAGCAACAAGCTCTACCACCGATAAAATTTAAAAAACCGCGCCTTTCCCAATGGAAAGGCGCGGTTTTTTAATCGTAATCTTCCGCGCGGAACATAGACTGGGGAAGCACGTCGGACAGCTCCACCAGCACGGGGGAGAGCCCGCCGGTGTCCTCGATGCGGGGGGACTGGACCTGCAGCCGGGTGTCCAGCGGTCCGGTGGGCAGAGAGACCACCGACAGCAGTGCGCCGCTCTCCCGGCGCTCCAACAGCATGGTGCCCTTGTGGAGGGCCACGATGTGCCGGGCGATGGCCAGCCCCATGCCTGCGCCCTCCTGGGGGTCCGGAATGCGGTCGTCGGGCAGGGGAGAGGGGAAGAGGGTGTCCAGATCCTCCTGGGCAAAATCCTGGCCGCTGTCGGTGACCGAGAGGATGGCCCGGTCCCGGCGCTGGGCCAGAGTAAGGAAGACCGAGCCCTGGGGAGCGGCCTTGGCCGCGTTGGACAGCAGGGCGAGAATAAGCTTGGATAGAAGATCCGGGTCGCCGGGAATCAGCAGGGAACTGCTGTTGCAGCGGAAGGTGAGGGTTACCCCGGCGCCCTCCAGCAGGGAGGCGGCCTCATCGCTGAGACGGCCGCACAGCCCCACCAAGTCCATGGTGATGGGCTGGAAAAAGGCCTGGGACGAGCCCAGGGAACGCAGATAGTCCAGGTTGGACAGCAGCCGGTGCATCCGGCAGAAGGTCTTCTGAAAGGCGGCATCCCGGCCTGAGGGATCGCCTCCCGTCCGGGAGAGATCGTCGGAGAGCAGCTGGACCGGGAGGAGCATCTCCTGCATAAAGGTGCGCATCTGACGCACAAAGCCGTCCAGCTGGCGGTCGGTCAGGGCGGACTGGGAGGAGGGATGGACCAGCAGCAGCTGGCAGCAGTCCTGGGGGGTGCGGCTGAAGACATACTCCACCCCCTGGTGGAGAAAGACACCCGCGGTCTGGTCTCCCAGGGCGGGAGCCAAAAAGGCGGGGGGCTGGTCTCCCACGGCCAGCTCAGGGAACTGGGCTCCGGCGGCCCGGTTAAAAGCATGGATACGGCCCTGGCAGAGCTGGATGGCCCCCTCAGGCAGCCGCTCCAGGGCAGTGGAATTGGACTGGGACATAATAACCTCCTGGCCGTAGAATCAAACTGCGGCAGAACAGAAACCGGCGCTGGGCCGGGCTTTCTCTCTTAAAGGATATACGGAAATCAACCACTTCTTGATTGTAAAAATCAGTATATCAAAAAGTGGATGAGACAACAAGGGAAAGAAGAGGAAAATTGGCGCAAAATGGAAAAATCGGAGGCGAAAACGGCGGCGGCGTGGCGCTCTGGAGCGGCCTTAAGGAGCACAGGCCGGGACTAAAGCCTTCTTAGGCCAAGAAAAAAGGGATAAGCCAGCGCTTATCCCTGCTCTATTGCTAATTTTACCGGAAAAATTCTCTAAAATATATGAAAAAAGACACTACCAAAACGGGTTAAATCGGGATATAATAACCCTGACCACAGGAATAACCCCATGGGGGGTCAATTTAGGATAGAAAAGGAGAAATTCAACATGAGCATTAAAGTTGGCATCAATGGCTTTGGCCGTATCGGCCGTATGGTGTTCCGCGCCAGCCTGAATCACCCCGAGATCGAGATCGTAGGCATCAACGATCTGTGCCCCGCCGACTACCTGGCTTACATGCTGAAGTATGATACCATGCATGGCCGCTGCGAGGCTGAGATCGGCTACACCGAGAACGCCATCGTGGTGAACGGCAAGGAGATCCCTGTCTCTGCTGAGCGCAACCCCGCTGATCTGCCCTGGGGCAAGCTGGGTGCTGAGTACGTTGTGGAGTCCACCGGCCTGTTCCTGACCAAGGAGAAGGCTCAGGGCCACCTGGACGCTGGCGCCAAGAAGGTCGTCATGTCCGCCCCCTCCAAGGATGACACCCCCATGTTCGTCACCGGCGTCAACCTGGATAAGTACACCACCGACATGAACTTCGTGTCCAACGCTTCCTGCACCACCAACTGCCTGGCTCCTATCGCCAAGGTTCTGAACGACAAGTGGGGCATCAAGGACGGCCTGATGACCACCGTTCACTCTGTTACCGCTACCCAGAAGACCGTTGACGGTCCTTCCCTGAAGGATTGGCGCGGCGGCCGCGCTGCTTGCGGCAACATCATCCCCTCCTCCACCGGCGCCGCCAAGGCCGTGGGCAAGGTTATCCCCGAGCTGAACGGCAAGCTGACCGGTATGTCCATGCGTGTTCCCACCCTGGACGTGTCCGTTGTTGACCTGACCGTCAACCTGGAGAAGCCCGCCAAGTACGAGGAGATCTGCGCCGCCATGAAGGAGGCCTCCGAGGGCGAGCTGAAGGGCGTTCTGGGCTACACCGACGAGGACGTGGTTTCCTCCGACTTCCTGGGCGACACCCACACCTCCATCTTCGATGCCAAGGCTGGTATCGCTCTGACCGACACCTTCGTGAAGGTCGTTTCCTGGTACGACAACGAGATCGGCTACTCCAACAAGGTTCTGGAGCTGATCAAGCACATGTACTCTGTTGACCACAAGTAATTTGTGATCTCAATTCAGGGGCCACCCAATTCGGGTGGCTCCTGTTTTTTTATTTGGAGGGTTCCGCCCTGCGGGGCGGGTTCCTTTTTGTTTGCCCAAAAAGGAACTAAAAATGCCCTGGGGGCTGCTTCCGGTGAGCGCTTTCGCGGAGCGGGCGCTCACAGTCATTGCCCCCAGACCCCCGGCTACGGGGGACGCACTCCTGCAAGATAGGCACTTGCGTCCGGCGGCTCCGAAAACAAGACTTTGCGTTCTTCTTGCCTCGGGGGCACAGGCCCCTACAAAGTGGAAATTTGAAAGTGTCTGCGCTGTACGGACACCGCCTACACCGGCAAAGCCGTGGCAGTTGGGCAATGGGATGTATGCGTCAGTGCTTTGCGCTAAATTCCCTATTCCCTTGTCAAGGTACAGCTGCCCTCTCTGCAAAGTGAGAGTCTATGGTCCTCCCGACTACCGCCGCACCCAACAGGTAGGGAAGCAGGAGGCGGTGTACGGTAGAATACAAGCACCTACAAATTTTGATGGCAGCAGGCCCCAGTGGGCCGAGTAAAGAGGAATGCACGGTCAAAATTTAGGCCGCCGGAACGGACCAAACGACCAAAGGGGCACGCTCCCGTAAATTGGGGTCCGGGGAGAGGTGACTATGAGCGCCCGCTGCGCGAAGGCGCTCATCGGAGCCGTCCCCCGGCGGCGTTTTGCCTACTTTGCCGCCGTGGGCAAAGTAGGACGCCCCGCAGGGCGGAATGGGCCTTGCGATGGACCAGAGTTCCTCTCAATAAGAGTATACAAAATTCGATATTTGAAATTTGTCGAAATATGTGATATAAAAATATAAATTACTGATTTCTTGATTTTAAGAAAATCTGTTATCGAAATTGAGATACTGACCCCAGAGGTGATTACCATGGGCTTTGGGGCCAGAGCAAAAATGCTGGTGACAGACCGGGACGTGACACAAAAGAAGTTGGCAAAACATATTGGGATTACACCGGCTAAAATGAGCAATTACCTAACGGAGAAAAATGAAATGCCCTGTCGAGTCATTGTGGGCATTGCAGACTATTTTCATGTTAGTACCGATTATTTGCTGGGTTTGACCAATGAACCGGAACCGCCGATGCACATTAGCAAGGAAGAAAAAGCGTTGGTAGAGACCTACCGCTCCCTCTCCCGGGAGCAGCGGGAACTCATTTCCCAGACTATCCGCCTGATGGGAGAACAAAATAACCGCCGGGAGGGCTAAATACCATGGACCACAAGGACTATATGGCCCGCGCCCTGGAGCTGGCCGCTCAGGCAGCCGAGCACGGGGACGTGCCGGTGGGATGCGTTATCGTCAAGGACGGAAAAATTGTGGGAGAGGGGCGCAACCGCCGGGAGGAACACGGCGACGCCACCGCCCACGCCGAGCTGGAGGCCATCCGGGATGCCTGCGCCCGTCTGGGCAGCTGGCGGCTCCACGGGTGCACTCTGTACGTCACCCTGGAGCCCTGCCCCATGTGCGCCGGAGGCATCATCAACTCCCGCATTGAGACGGTGCGCTACGGCGCCCGGGATGAGAAGGCGGGGTGCTGCTCGTCGGTGCTCAACCTGTTCGAGGAGCGCTTTAACCACCACCCCCGGATCTATCGGGGGCCTCTGGAGCCCCAGTGCCAGAAGATCCTCCAGGACTTTTTCCTGGACCTGCGGGAGGATGGGGAAAACTGAGTGGGGAAAAATTGGGTTTCCGCCGCGGATTTAAAGCTTTTGTAACAACTTTAGCTAGCTTTGTTCACAATAAGCAGATAGAATGATACTCGCAAGGCAAGAGCATTTTCTTTTCATTCTATCCTCCAATTCAACCGAACAGCCGGCGTGGATGCGCCGGCTGTTCGGTGCTTTTTCAGCTTGTTTGGAAAAGTCACAAATTGTCCATGGAGATTTAAAACTTATGTAATACTTTGGGGCTGTTTTTGTAACAACTCTTTGTTAGGATAACACTTGCAAGAGACAGTTCGTTTCATTTTAATCCTCTTTTTCAATGGTAAGACCCGGACGCTTTGGAGCGGCGTCCGGGTTTTGCTATGCCCAGAGAAATTTTTGATTTGTTGTAGCTACAACAGACTTTTGCCCTGAGGGAGAGTAGAATAGGGCCATCCTGAGAAAAGCAAACGTTGAGGAGGAAGTTTTATGATCCGTAAGATCATTCACATTGACGAGAGCAAGTGTAACGGCTGCGGGGCCTGTGCCGCCGCCTGCCACGAGGGTGCCATCCAGATGGTGGACGGGGTGGCCAAGCTGACCCGGGAGGACTACTGCGACGGGCTGGGCGACTGTCTGCCCGCCTGCCCCACAGGAGCCATCACCTTTGAGATGCGGGAGGCTCCCGCCTATGACGAGGCGGCGGTGAAGGCCGCTCAGGCGGCGAAAAAGGCCCAGGAGCCTCTGGCCTGCGGCTGCCCCGGGGAGATGGCCAAGACCCTGCGCCCCGCCGCGACGCCTGCTGCGGCTCCAGTAGCCCAGGGGGAGAGCGTCAGTCAGCTTAGCCAGTGGCCGGTGCAGATCAAGCTGGTCAACCCTATGGCCCCTTATTTCCAGGGCTGCCGCCTGCTGGTGGCCGCCGACTGTACCGCCTACGCCTACGCCAACTTCCACCAGAGGTTCATCCGGGGCCACGTGACCCTGGTGGGCTGTCCCAAGCTGGACAGCGTGGATTACAGCGAGAAGCTCACCGAGATCCTGATGCGCAACGAGGTGAAGAGCGTCACCGTGGTGCGCATGGAGGTACCCTGCTGCGGCGGCATCGAGCTGGCGGTGAAGAAGGCCCTCCAGGCCAGCGGCAAGATGATCCCCTGGCAGGTGGTGACCATCTCCACCAATGGCGAGATCTTGGAAGCACTTTAAAATAGAGAAATAGAAGGAGTCGTTGCAGAATGGAAATTCTGCAGCGACTCCTCTTTTTACGTTGAAACAA